>Ga0307488_10004164_pt1 | contig 12087 bp, 22 predicted proteins | sample SB02metaG_FD_202248 | JGI IMG/M metagenome (GOLD analysis project Ga0307488, IMG submission 202248) | Sea-ice brine microbial communities from Beaufort Sea near Barrow, Alaska, United States - SB 0.2 | ecosystem: Environmental > Aquatic > Marine > Coastal | place: USA: Alaska | collected...
CGCCCCTGCCCCGGTAGCCAACATCGTAACCTCCGCTGTAGCCGCCGCTCCCGGGGTCCGCCCTCCGCAGCGTGGCGCGCGCCTCGAGGCCACCCCCTTCCGTCGCATTCGTCTGCGTTGCATTGTCCGGAGACGGCGGCGGCGGAGCGAGGTGGTAGGTGAAGGTGTACCCCAGCACGCATCCGACAACCAGGGCCAGAACACCCAGCGTTTAGGGTTTAGGGTTTCGGGTTTAAACCCTAAACCCTAGACAACGCGTTCCGTTTCCAGCTCAACAGCCAGCACCTTCAAGCTCCGAGGTGTGTGTGAGATGGTGATACCTTGCACAGCGTGGATTCAGGGACAAAACACAGCTGTCACAAGGCCGGCTCAATTTAGTTCCGATTTCAGCTCAACTTGAGCACCTCAGCACCTTCTGCTCTGAGATATGAAGTATAAACGAAGTGGGGACAACTAGGGGTGGGTTCAGGGACAAAACACAGCTGTGACAGCTCACGTTACTCGCAAAGCTCCAGTAAGGGGACTGATGATGGTGTGGCGTGGGTTCAGGGACGAAGCACACCTGTGGCGGCTCAGGTTATTACTTGTACAGGCCACAGGTGAACGGCGTGGGGCCCTGCCCATGGCTAGGATGAAGACGAGGATGAAGGTGACGGAGTACGCCCACACGCGGGTCTGCAGCCGCGCGCTGCACACGCCGATCCAGTTGGTCCCCCCGCCCCCGCTACCGCCTCCGCCCCCGCCTCCGTCCTCCTCCTCGGAGCTCGACCCCATCAGCGGCGCCGCCGCCGGGTGCTCCCGCTGCCAAGGCCTGCCAGATATTGCTCGCCAGGTCATTCAATGCATTTTGATCCCTCGTTTCTTGAGTCGAATGGCATCCCGAGACGTGGCAGGCGTCATCCGCCGGGCCCTGTCGCCCGACACATGAGGGACCCTGGTTTGTCGAGTTAAGTGGTGGTATGCTATGACGTGGCGTGGCAAGCAGTGTCTGCCGCGTGCTAGGCCCCCTACCCGGTGGAACTGCATGATTTTCTGCTCCCCAACCTGCTTGCGGTCGTGAGTGCCGCGCGCACCCTTGTGCTGCCCCGCGCTGCTGCCCGTCTCGCGCGCGGTATCGTCCGCGCCAGGCTTCTTCTTCCGGGGCTTGATCGAGGACGCGCGCGATGACGCGGGCTTTTTGTAGAAGACCGCTGGGTCAGGGCTCGGGTCCGGCTCGGGGATGAGGCTCTTCTCTTCGATGAGGGGGGCCTCTTCATCTTCGGGGGTTTTGCGACAGCACTTGGACGCGGCCTTCCCCATGGCGCGCGGTGGCGCGCGGGTGGCAGCTGCTCCACGACTACCACATCGCGTCCAGGTTCAGGAGCGTCGTTGGACCCACCCCGTGAGGGGTAGAGGAGGGGGGTGGGTGTTGGAGAGTGGAGAAGTGTGACATGACAGGTGGGGGAGGGGACGCGGGTCGGGTGTTTCATTTTCCCCGTCCGGCCGAATATCCGACGGCCGAATATCCGACCGACCTAAACTCCCGCTTCTATACCAGCGAGAGCGTCGCCAACGTCGGCGCTTCCTTCCGTGACGCCAAAGTTCGTGGTTGTGTGCTGCGCCGTGCGACTGGCGGCGGCAGTAACGCGCACACCCAGGCGTGCGCTCACCCCGGCGCGTGGCGGGAGCTGCGTCAGCCTCGTCAAGCCTCCTCGGGCGCGGCGGAAGGACAACCCCCCCGGCGAGCGTCGCTCGGAGCGGGGGGCACGAGACGAGAATCCAGATTCTGTGAGCCGGAAGAAACCGAAGAAACTATCGTCCGGAAGAACCGCAAGTCAGCGAGGGGCAGCCATGAGCGGCCCTACCATGGAAGAGGCGATGGCGCTGCTCGTCTTGAGCCCGGTGCGCGCGCCGCTCCGCCGAACCTAACTCCCTCTCAGACCGTGCCTTGACCAAGCACTCCCACTACGTAGGCACCTTGACACGGTCAAAAGACCACCCAAAGGGGAAATAATCAAATAAATGGGGAAAAATGCGATTCTTGACGCGGCCCCGATTCCCCCCGTACCTTCCTCACAGAACGACGAGGAGTTGGTGTGGTGTGCGGAGGAGCTGTCGAGCGCGGGCTCCATGCCGGAAGGCTGGACGGTGCGTCGCCCGCGGGCCTGACTCCTGCTTCCCCAAAACCTCTCCTCTGCCTCTCCTCTTCCTCCTCCTTCATTCACTTTTTCCTCCCGTCCTCGCACTCCTCTCTTCCTCTTCCTTCGTCCTCCTTCTCCTCCTCTTTATCCCCTCTCCTCTTCCTCTCTCCTCTTCCTTCATCCCCAAAACTCTCCTCTTTCTTTTCCACGCTGCGACCCACGGAGCGCCGCATGTTCCCCGCCTTCTCCCAAGTCCCCACCCAGCAGAACCGCCGTGACACAACCGCCACAGCCGCGCCCCAAACGAGCCCACCCCACGTTTCAATCGCGCGTACCGCTTCAGCGTTCTCCCGCACCCTCTCCCCGCGCCGCTTCCGCCGCTTCCGCCTGAACCTCGCCGGAATATTCCCTCGAATCCACGCAGGCGTTCGACGACCCGAACTCGAAGCGCACGTTCTACCAGAACCAGGCGGAGGGCACGACGCAGTGGGAGCATCCCAACATCGAGTTCTACCGCGGCGCCGTGTTCATGGCACGCGGCGGCAAGGGTGAACTCGAGGCAGGGGCTTACACTCGTCCACTTTTCAGATCAACCTGAGCCGTATCTGACACGACATATACCCTTTACACCCCTGAACACCCACTGAAACCTCCTAAACACCCGCTAAACAACCCCTAAACAATCCCTGAATGCACCCCCTGTCCCGCAGAAAGCGCTTAAGTTGAGCCACAAAGTGGACGAGTGTAAGCCCCTGGCTGGAGGCGCTGTCGGCGAAGGACCCGCCGTCGGAAGCGGAGGTGCAGGACATGGCGGAGTACCTGGTAGGGCGGTGCAGGTTGACCCTATCAAACCCACGTTGAAACCGCCTGGAACTAAGCGCTTGAAACTGAAGTTTGATGTACTGCTTTCAACTTTTGCTTTCAAAATCAACTTGCGCCGCTACAACCTGGGTATCGAGGAGGTGGACAGCGTGGCGGTGAAGCGCGTGGCGCGCCTGGCGGTGAGCGCGCCGCTGCCGCCCGGCTGGACGGAGAGCACCGACGACGGCGGCGAGCCCATCTTTAAGAATGATTCCAACGGGAACGTGCAGGAGGAGCACCCGCTGGACGGCTACTTCATTGAGCTTGTTCGGCGGCATCGCCAGGCGTCCGTGACTGGGGAAGAGGCGCGGGGCTGGCCCGGGAACTTGGCGGAGGCGCTGAACCCCGCGCGTGCCTCGGGCCCCGCCGCGGCGCCAACGCCCGCCGAAGCACGCGCTACCGCCGCCGCCGCCGCCGCTGCCGCCGCAGGTGCCGCCGCTACCGCCGCCGCCGCCGCCGCCGCTGGTACCACCGCCCGCTCCCCGCGCAATTCCGGCTCCAAGAAATCCGAAGTGGTGGTGGCGGAGGGGTCGGGAGCGGGGGCGGGTCCTCGGACCCCCACCCGCAGCCCCGGGCGCGGCGGCGCGGTGGGGCTCACACCCGAGCCGTCCGACACGGAGGTACTGGCGCGCGCCGCGGCGGCCGAGGCCAAGGTGCAGCAGCGCATGGACGGCAGGGCTGACACTCGTTCACCTATAAGCTCAACTTGAGCGCTTTGAATGGGACAGGGGGTGCGCGTAGGGGTTGTGTAGCCCGTGTTAAGGGGGTGTTAGGGGGATGTGTAGGGTGTTTTTGTGTGTCAGTCATGGCTCAAGTTGAGCTGAACAGTGAGCGGGTGTGAGCCCCCAATGAACGGCTCCGTCCCCTGGTACGCCGAGGCCGCCGGGACCGGCGCCGCCGCCGGGGCCGCCATCGCCGCCGCCAGGTCCGTCTCGACGACCTCCATCCCCGAGAACGCGGCGGCGGCGCAGGCCCCCGCTAGAGCTAATCCGCCGATGACGATGCCGACGGGAAAAGCCGCGGATGAGCAGATCCGGGTGTGCATCCGCGCGCGCCCCGTGACCGGCAAGCAGAAGTCGGTTTGGCACATCAGCGAGGACGGCGTCAGCATCTCGCTCAAGGTAGGGTGGCGCAGGTTGACCCTATGAATCCCAAGTTGAAAGCGCCTAGATCTAAGCGCTTAAAACCAAATTATGATTGGAACTGCTTTAAGTTTTGCTTTCAAATTCAAGTTGCACCGCTACATGAAGGCGGGCGCGGAGCTGAAGCGGCGCGATAATTTCTACGGCACGGAGCGCGACGGCTCGGGCGACGGCAGGGGCTTACACTCGTTCACTTCTCAGCTCAACTTGAGCGCTTTTTATGGGATAGGGGGTGCGCGTTGGGGTTGTGTAGCCCGTGTTAAGGGGGTGTTTAGGGTGTTATGTGTGTGTCAGACACGGCTCAAGTTGAGCTGGAACGTGAACGAGTGTAAGCCCCTGGGCGACGGCAGCACCGTGTTCAGCTTCGACAACGTGTTCCATGGCAGGGGCTTACACTCGTCCACTTTTCACCTCAACTTAAGCGCTTTCTGTGGCATAGGGGGTGCATTTAGGGGTCGATAGTGGGGTGTATAGTGGGTGTGAGGGGGTATGAGGGGGCTTGTAAGGTGTATTTTGCGTCAGAAACGGCTCAGGTTGAGCTGAAAAGTGGACGAGTGTAAGCCCCTGTTCCATGGCAGCGCCGAGACCTGCTCGGTGTATTCGGAGACGGTGCGGCCGATCGTGGAGTCCGCTATGGAGGGCATCAACGGCACGGTGTTCGCGTATGGGCAAACAGGGTCGGGCAAGACGCACACCATTGTGGGCACGCGCAGCGACCCGGGCGTCATGTACCTGGCAGGGGGGTCATTCAGAACAAGCACTCGAAGGTCTAATAACCCAAGAAACGCGTCGACTGCCCATAAACTTATCTCGTGCCAGCACTCTTGCAGGGGGGTCATTCAGAACAAGCACTCGACCACCGTTGGATCTGTTCCTCCTCCTCCGCGTTATATGTTTGTCCGTCTTATGTTTCAAGTCTAACGATCAAACCCATACAGTAAACCCCCCATTTAGACCCCCAGAGGGAGCCCAATTGAAGCGTCCATAAACAGACCTTCTGAACCTGATGTCTCGTGGCCGTGATGAGCACTCACCCTGAAGGTACCCGGTCAGTCATGCTCCGATGTCAGGTTGAGTGCCGGTTGTCACGAACCCTAAGCCCTAAGTCGTCCACCCTAAACCCTAAACCTGAGTGCCGGTTGTCACGGGCCCTGCGGCATGGCGGTTGAGGACATCTTCCGCCTGATGGGCCAGTACCAGGTAGGGCGGTGCAGGCTGGCCCTATCAGGCCCAAGTTGAAAGCGCCTAGAACTAAGCGCTTGAACTAAAATGTGATAAACTGCTTTCAATTTTGCTTCAATTCTGCTTTCAAATTCAACTTGCGCCACTATAACCAGGGCTCTGTGGACTACACGCTCAAGATCTCCATGGTGGAGATCTACAACGAGGAGTTCAAAGACCTTCTGGCCAACACGGGGGGCGCGCTGGAGCGGCTGCACACGGGGGGCGCGCGCGTGCAGCTCATGGAGGATGCTAACAAGGGCAGGGCCGGGGAACCCACACCTAGGTCCGAACAAGGGCCAGTAAACTGACCCCGGAATTTACCAGTTAAGAGACTGTTCAAGCATCGACATGTGCCAGGTCCCAGGTGCCCTAGCATGGTACAGCGGTGACGCGTTGCCGCGGAGGCAGCACGCGCATACCGCCGCGGCGGGCGCAACGCATCCTGTGATGCGGCGACCCTAAATCCTGAACCCTAAACCCTGAATCCTAAACACTAAACCTAAACCCTAAACCTGCGGCGGCCCTGGGCACGGGCGTGGTGCTGCAGAACCTGTTCGAGCGGCGCGTGACGAGCTTGGCAGGGCGGTGCAGGTTGACCCTATCAAACCCACGCTGAAAGCGCCTGGAACTGAGCGCTTGAGACTAGAATGTGATGAACCGCTTTCAAACTTTGCTTTCAAATTCAACTTGCGGCGCTACAGGTTGGAGCAGGTGCGGCAGCTGCTGTCCAGCGGCGGCGCGCGCAAGCAGGTGGCCAGCACCAAAGTAGGACAGTGCAGGTTGACCCTATCAAACCGGCGTTGAATGGGGCTGGAACTAATCGCTTGAAACTGAAATATCATAAACTGCTTTCAAATTTTCCTTTCAAATTTATCTTGCGCCGCTACACCGAGATGAACGAGCAGTCCAGCCGCAGCCACACCATCGTGCGCCTCGCCATTGAGTCGCGGCAAGGGCCTGCCCGATATTGCTTGAACCCTAAACCCTAACCCTAAACTCTAAACCCTTAACCCTCAACCCCAGACCCTAAACCCTCGCCACGTCACCCAATGCATTTGTACGCTCGTTGCTTGAGTTAGATGGCATCCTATGAGGTGGCGAGCAACGTGTACCAGCCCATTGCCACCCACGTCACCTGACGCATTTTCAGCCCTCGGGTCTTGATGTCAACGGCCACATATGAAGTTGCGAGCAATATCTACCGGGGCATATTGCTCTCCACGTGATCGACACGCATTCGAACTCTGATCTCTTGAGTTACGTGGCATCCTGTAACGTGGCGAGCAAACCCTTGACCCTAAACCCAACACCCTAGACCCTAAACCCAAACCCAAACCCTAAACCTTTACGGCCCTACGTGGCGGCAGAACGGCGAGGAGGGCGCCATCCGCGAGTCCACTCTCAACTTTGTGGATCTGGCGGGCTCCGAGCGCCTCGACAAGAGCATGGCGGAGGCAGGGACACGCCACTTCAACCCTTGGGGGCTAAACCCTAAACCCTAAACCCTTATCGAGTCAAATGTTACCCTATGACGTGGCGAGCAATATTCGCCAGGCCTATTGCCCGCCACGCGGTTACACGCAGGTCGAATATCCTCACTACTTGAGTTTACCAACATCATGTGACGTGGTGAGCAGTACGTGCCAGCCTCATCGCCCCGCCGTGTGATTATTCATCAACACGCGTTTTCGAATCCTCGCTTCTCAAATTCAATGGCATCATATGACGTGGCGAGCAAGGCGCCGTATAAACCCTAAACCCTAAACCCTAAACCATAAACCCTAAACCCTAGACCCTAAACCCTAAACCTTAATCCCATATCTTGGCGGCCCTGGGTGATGGGGATGCGCGCGGTGGAGGCGAGCCAGATCAACCTGAGCCTGCTCATGCTGGGTAACGTCATCAGCAAGTTGTCGGAAGGCGCGGAGGGTAGGGCGGGCACGGGCAGTAGGCCAGGGAGTAGGGCCTGCCATCGCGCTTCGAGCCCTAGGGTTTAGGATTTAGTGCCAACGCACTTCGAGCCTTCGTCTCTTGGATTGAAGTGGCATCACATGACGAGTTCCTCCTCCCAATATATTTGGAGTGGAGTAGGGCCTGCCAACGCACTTCGCGCCCTCGTCTCTTGGAGCGAAGTGGCATCATACGACGAGGAGTTTCTCGCAATATCTGGGTGGCCCTATGGTGAGGCGGCGCTGCGACCGGGGAGCACGTGGTAAGACGGTGCAGGTTGACCCTATGAACCCCATGTTGAAAGCGCCTGGAGCTTAGCGCTTGAAACTATAACATGATGAACCGCCTTCAACATCTGCTTTCAAATTCAACTTGCGCCGCTACAACGCGCCGTACCGCAATTCGAAGCTGACGCGGCTGCTGCAGCCCTCGTTGGGTAGGGCGGTGCAGCTTGACCCTATCAAACCCACGTTGAAAGCGCCTGGGATTAAGCGCTTGAAACTAAAATGTGACGAATCGCTTTCAGACTTTGGTTTCAACTTCAACTTGCGGCGCTACAACTGGGCGGCAACGCGCGCACGGGCATCATCGCCACGGTCAGGCGGTGCAGGTTGACCCTATCAAACCCACGTTGAAAGCGCCTGGATCCAATTGCCTCAAACTCAAATGTGATGAACCGCTTTCAAACTTTGCTTTCAAATTCAACTTGCGCCGCCACACAATGGTGTCGCCCAACGAGGCGCACGCGGAGGAGACATCGCAGACGCTGCGCTTCGCCAGCCGCGCCAAGAAGGTCACCAACAAGGTTCGCGTGAACGAGATTCTGACGGACGGCAGGGGCTTACACTCGTCCACTTTTCAGCTCAAGCTGAGCCGTATCTGACACAAAAACACACACTGAGACACCCCTAAATACCGCCTGAACACCCTTTAATCGCAACCCCTGTCCCACAGAAACCGCTTAAGTTGAGCCGAAAAGTGAACGAGTGTAAGCCCCTGACGGACGGCGTGGCGCTGCGCCGCATGCGCCGCGAGATCGCCGAGCTCACGCTGCAGCTCCAACAGAAGGCAGGGCGGTGCAGCTTGACCCTATCAAACCCGAGTTGAAAGCGCCTGGAATTAAGCGCCTGAGACTAAGATATGATGAACCGCTTTGATTTTTGCTTCAATGTTGCTTTCAAATTCAAGTTGCGCCGCTACAAGAAGGACCGACTGCTGCAGCAGGCGGCGGGCGCGGGGGACGGGGGCAGGGGCTTACACTCGCTCACTTCTCAGCTCAACTTGAGCGATGTTTATGGGATAGGGGGTGCGCATAGGGGCTGTGTAGCCCGTGTCAAGGGGGTGTTCAGGGTGTGCAGGGTGTATTTCAGTGTCAGACACGGCTCAAGTTGAGCTGGAAAGCGACCGGTGCAAGCCCCTGGACGGCGGCGCCAAGCTGCTGCAGATGACGGAGGGCATGGTAGGGCGGGTCAGGTTTACCCCATCAAACCCACGTTGAAAGCGCCTGGAACCGAGCGCTTGAAACTAAAATATGAGGAACAGCTCTCAAATTTTGGTTTCAAATTCAAATTTCGCCGCTACAGCATGGCAACCGAGCACCCGTCCAACGTCGCCATCGCGCTGTCGCAGGAGAAGATCACGCTCAACGAGGTAGGGCGGTGCAGGTTGACCCTATCAAACCCAAGTTGACACTGCCTGGAACCAAGCGCTTGAAACTAAAATGTGATGTACCGCTTTCAAAATTTGCTTTCAATTTCAACTTGCGCCGCTACAACGAGGAAATTGTCCGCGTGGAGACAGAAAACGCTTCGCTGCGGGAGCGGTTGGATGAAGCTGCGGCGGCGGCGGAGGACGGGCGCGCGCCGGGGCCCGCGTCCTACGCGGGAGACGACGGCGCCGGCAAAGGTAGGGCGGTGCAGATTGACCTCATCAAACCCGAGTTGAAACCGCGCCTGGTTGCAGCGCTTGAAACTAAACTGTGACGAACCGCTTTCACACTTCGCTTTCAATTTCAACTTGCGCCGCTACACAAAGGCAAGCCAAAGTCGCGGGCCTCACCGGACGTGGACCCGGCGGCGAATAAGCTCGGCGTGGGTAAGACCATCATCGCGGTCGGGCGGGCCGTGGTAGGGCGGTGCAGATTGACCCTATGAAACCCAAGTTGAAACCCAAGTTGAAACCGCCTGGAACTAAGGGCTTGAAACTGAATTGTGATACACCGCTTTCAACTTCTGCTTTCAAATTTAACTTGCGCCGCTACACCGTGGGGGGCGTGTACAAGTCCAACGGCAAGAACCACCTGGTAGGGCGGTGCAGGTTGACCCTATCAAACCCAAGTTGAAAGCGCCCGGAACTAGACTCTAAGCGTGTTGAAACCAAAATGTGATGGACCGCTTTCAAACTTTGCTTTCAAATTCAACTTGCGGCGCCACAGCCTGGTGCTGGAGGAGCTGCTGAACGCGGTGCGGGCGCAGCGCGCGGTAGGGCGGTGCAGGTTGACCCTATCATATTCACGTTGAAAGCGCCTGGAACTAAGCGCTTGAAACTATAATATGATGAGCCGCCTTCAAACTTTGCTTTCAAAATCAACTTGCGCCAGTACAGCGCGGAGCGTGACGAGCTGCGGCGGTCGGTCAAGCTCAAAGAGGCGCAAGCCCAGAACGCCGTGCTGCAGGTAGGCCTAAACCCTAAACCCTACACCCTAAACCATAGACCTGAACCCTAAACCCTAAACCATAGACCCTAAACCCTAAACCCTAAACCCTAAACCCTGAACCCTGAACCCTAAACCTGGCACCACCAGAGGGCGCCTTGCTACGTCATAGGATGACAGTGTACTGAAGCAACGTGGGCTTCACATGCGTTGGATGACATGGCGAGCGACATGAGGCGGGCCCTATGTAAGCATTATGGGCTTGACATGCGTTGGATGACTTGGCGAGCAACATGAGGCGGTCCCTGTGTGCGGATGAAGCAGCGCGAGGAGCTGCTGGAGGAGCGGCGGGCGTGCCTGGACGCGGCGGCGGCGCTGGAGGAGGCGCTACTGGGGGAGCAGGCGGAGGCGCGCGCCCCCCTGCCGGTGCGCCTGCAGGACGCCGCGTCGGCGGCAGGGGCTTACACTCGTCCACTTCTCAGCTCAACCTGAGCCGTTTCTGACACAAATACACCCTATAGACCCCCTAATACCCCCTGAAACCCCCAAAACACCCCATACACAACCCCTATGTATACCCCCTGTCCCACAGAAAGCGCTTACGTTGAGCTGAAAGGTGGACGAGTGTGCGCCCCTGGTGGGCGGCCATCATCATGCAGGCGGAGGTGGCGACGGCGCAGCGCGCGGCGCGTGCCGCCGGCGCCGGCAGCACCCGCGTCCCCGACTTGGAACGGGCGCTGGCGCGGCAGACGGAGGCGGCCAACTCCGCGGTAAGGCGGTGCAGGTTGACCCTATCAAACCCATGTAGAAAGCGCCTGGAACTAAGCGCTTAAAACTGAAATATGTGAAACTGCTTTCAAGCCTTGCTTTCAATTTCAGCTTGCGCCGCTACTCCGCGGTACGGGAGTCGCTGGCGCTGCAGAAAGATAACGCCGTGCTGACGGACCACCTGGGTAGGGCGGTGCAGGTTGACCCTATCAAACCCAAGTTGAAACCGTCTGGAACCAAGCGCTTGAAACTAAACTGTGATGTACTGCTTCCAATTTCTGCTTTCAAATTTAAGTTGCGGCGGTACACCTGGGCGAGGCGCGCAATGAGCGCAACGAGCTGTGTAAGGCGGTAGGGCGGTGCAGGTTGACAGTATCAAAACCCGTGTTGAAAGCGCCTATGGTTTCAGCGCTTGAAACTCAAACGTGGTAAACTGCTTTCAAGTTTTGCTTTCAAATTCAACTTGCGCCGCTACAAGGCGGCGGGGGGGGACCCGGAGGCGGCGTACCCGGGCAGCGGCGCGGGTCAGAGCACCAAGGTAGGGCGGTGCAGGTTGACCCTATCAAACCCAAGTTGAAAGCGCCTGGAACTAAGCGCGTGAAACTAAACTGTGATGTACTGCTTTCAACTTCTGCTTTCAAATTCAAGTTGCGCCGCTACACCAAGGCGGCGATGAAGTATATCGAGGCAGGGGCTTACACTCGTTCAGGTTGGAGCTCAACTTGAGCAACTCCAGGACACATTCCTGAGTACAGTTGGGTTACACGGTGGACGAAAGAGCTCAAGTCGAGCTGAAATGGGAATGAGTGTAAGCCCCTGCATCGAGGCGCTGGAGGTCAAGTTGAAGGCCATGGAGACGGGTGTGGGTCAGGCCAAGGTAGGGCAGTGCAGGTTCAACCGATGAAAACCGTGCTCAAAGCGCCTGGAACTGTGCGCTTGAAACTGAAATATGATGATCTGCTTTCAAGTTTTGCTTTCAAAGTCAACGTGCGCCGCTTCACCAAGGAGGAGGCACGGGCGGCAGAGGCGCGCGCGGCGGCGGCGGCGGCGGTGGGGCGGTGCAGGTTGACCCTATCAAACCCAAGTTGAAACCGCCTGGAACTGAGCGTGTTGAAACTAAAATGTGGTGAACTGCTTTCAAAATTTGGTTTCACATTCAACTTGCGCCGCTACACGGCGGCGGCGGCGGGCGATGCGCGCGGCGGCGACGGCGCGGAGGCAGGGGCTTACACTCGTCCACTTTTCAGCTCAACCTGAGCCGCTTCTGACACAAAATGCACCCTAGACACCCCCTAATACCCCCTGACACACCCTACACACCCCCTATAAAACCCCTAGATGTACCCCCTATCCCGCAGAAAGCGCTTAA
>Ga0307488_10004165_pt1 | contig 12085 bp, 14 predicted proteins | sample SB02metaG_FD_202248 | JGI IMG/M metagenome (GOLD analysis project Ga0307488, IMG submission 202248) | Sea-ice brine microbial communities from Beaufort Sea near Barrow, Alaska, United States - SB 0.2 | ecosystem: Environmental > Aquatic > Marine > Coastal | place: USA: Alaska | collected...
TGTCGGGCGCGGCGAGGCGCCAGCTGTGGCGCGACCAAACACAAATGCCGAGGCACCGCGTGGTGTGTGCTCGCGTGACACGCGCTTGGACCGCGTGCGCGTGGACGACCGCGACGGGAGAAACGCCAGTGTACCTCAACTCGGATGTGCGCGGCAAACACGTCGTAGTCGTGGGCCTCGGGTACGCACGCGTGGGAACGACGAAACACGGATCTTTCAAAATGCACAAGCACGCAGATGTCCACGCACTTTCTTTTCACCACACTTTCTTCGCCAGGGAGACGATTGCGGTGACGAATTCAAAAACTCACCCCGTGTTCCCCCGTCCCATCTCCGCGCTCGCAGCAAGTCCGGCCGCGCGGCCGCGTGTCTCGCGATCGAGCTCGGCGCGAACGTGGTTGGCGTTGACGTTAACGAGAAGTGCGCGCGGTTGGAGAACGACGCGTCAGTTTTGAAATCGGCGTCGCAAAAAAACGCCGGCGCGTATCTTAGGACCGAGCTCGGTGCGCACTTGAAGTCCACTTTTTTCGAAGCGGACTTCATCGTTCTGTCGCCGGGCGTGCCCCTGACGCACCCGTTAGTGGCGTCCGCGATGGCGCAGCCATCAAACACCGAAGTCATCTCCGAACTCGCCTTCGCCGCGCGAATCGTTGAGTCGTTTAAAAACGTCCGGAAAATAGCAGTCACCGGCACGAATGGCAAATCCACCATCTGCTGTTTCTGCGGTCAGTTCCTTAAGAACGTCGCGGGGAGTGATAATAAAGTCTTCGTGGGTGGCAACTACGGCGTTCCCTTGTCCATATGCGCGCTCGACTTTCTGTCGCACCACCGGGACGGAAAACCGCCGCCGTACAAGTACGTGGTGTGCGAACTCTCGTCCTACCAACTCGAACACCCCGGGTGGCGAGGTAAGTAATTGTATTTCCCAAATCCCGCCTCCCTGTTTCATCTCTCAGCTGGTGACTGTTGTCCATACATCGCGATATACAATACTGACACTTTTCTTTTACATAAAAAGAGCTCAAGTTCGACGCGGCGTGCGTTTCGTCGTTATCACCCGACCACCTGGAGAGGCATGGGGATATGCGCACGTACGTTACGATGAAAGCTAGGGTTTTCGGGGGGCTGAGGGCGGATCGGGGAGGGCTGGCGGTGATGCCGAGTGAGCTGGGAACGGACAAACGCGCGCTCGCGATGTTGCGCGAGGCGATCGATTCAAACGAAACCGAAACCGGCGTTCCCCACGCCGTGGGATCCCTTCCCGGGGTCGTCGTGGACGTGGCGCGACGTGAGGCGAAACTACAACTTTTAGTTGGAGATGTCCGCACGACGGAAACTTTGGACCTGTCCTCTCTGACCGCAATCGGGGACCACAACCTGTCAAACGCGGCGGTCGCGGCGCTGCTTGTGTTTTCGCTGGACCCGGGAACGTTTTCAACAAAGGCGCTGACCAAAGCCGTCGCGTTTCTCGACCCGCCGCCGCACCGCATGCAGCGGGTTACCTTTGCGACCGAAACACCTACGGGACACACAAGTGGCACTAGCGGGCCGTCGCTGAATCACAAAAACAGCACCGAAAACGTCGAGTGGATCGACGACAGCAAGGCCACGAACGTGGAGAGCGCGTTGGCCGGGCTCGGTAAGTATTTCCCATTTACAACATTCCGCCGAATGATTGCCCATACAGACTGACATTTATTTTTTACAATCTCAGGGGGGTACGACCGGCGCGCGGTTGTGTTGTTGGGCGGCTTCGCGAAAACAGGTGTTACGCGCGGCGCGGGCGGCGGCGTAAACGGGCTGGGGTTTGGACGACTCGCGGGGGTGTTACGTAGACACCAAGGCTACGTCACGTTCGGAGCATCAGGCGAATTGATTGCGGAGGAGCTCGTCGAGGCGGGGGCGGGGGTACCCATCGCGGTTACGAAAACCATGCGGGACGCGGTTTCGGCGGCGAAAGATTCCGTCGCCGACGGCGGCGCGGTGGTGCTTTCGCCCGCGTGCGCGTCCTTCGACGAGTTTCGGAACTTCGAACACCGGGGAAGCGTGTTCAAAGCCCTCGCGAGGGGGGAGGAGGTGGAGTACCCGTGATTACGAACGAGCGGTACAAAGTAAGTGTTCCACGAATGGACCACGCGGAACGCATCGCGTGGAATCATCATTAATGAAATCTGAAGTCGATTTCTCTCCCCCAAAACTCGAGCCGTGCAAAACCCCCTCTTCGTTGTCTTTCCGTCGGCTGCCATGGGCGGATAGGGGGAGACGTGCAGACAGACGGGTCAGAACTCGCAAAATTTCCTCGATCCAGTCGTTTGGTTTTGGCGCCAAACCCTAATCCACCAATCACCGGCCGTGAAGTCATATCCGCGTCCGTTTTCACGGTCGAATCTCTCGAAATCCGCAAGTCTGTGTCGGTGGTCGGCGGTGTATGCGCAAACAGTCTGCTTTTCGCTTTTTTTCAAACGAGGTCGCGATGAGTCAGAAAGTCCGCGTCTTCGCCAAGGCGCGCACATCTACAACGCGCGTGCTTTGCGACGACGCGCGCGTGGTGTTTGCGACCACGCGCGGATTGCCAGATCTACCGTGTGTGAACCCCGTTTGGGCGTTTAAACTCCGCGGCGCCGGCGAACGCGCGCGTGCCTTGCCGTGAGACGCGCGCGTGTCGAACAGACGCTGAAGAGTCGCAAGTGTCTTCGCGAGTCTGCCGCGCCCGCGCCTCGAACTTGCACCCGCGTGTACTCCGCGTGCGAGTCCGCGAACTCCGCGAGCGGCGGCGTGACCGGTGTCAACACGACCGCGATGAAGGTCGCGTCGGTGTTCACCGGCCTGGGAGGTCTTGACCTCGGGTACGTCCGCGCGTTTGCCGACTCGCGTTTGACTGCTCGCTCGAGTAAGATTGGAACATCGAACACGCGCGTCAACGCCTGGTCCGTTCCTTCGATCGCGTGATACCCATCCTGACCCCCGCCGCTTTTCCCCCCACGCCCACTCACAGTTTGGAACAAGCCGGGCACGAGATTATCCTGCAGGTGGAGGGCGACGACCGCTGCGCGTCCGTGCTGCGCACGCAGTTTCCCCGCGCGCGTCTGGAGCGAAATCTCACCGCCCTAGAAACTCTTCCCGCCGAAACGGAGGTGCTGGTTGGGACGTTGCCTTGGCCTGAAGAGCAGGACGACGACAACAAGGCGCGCGCGGTGGTGGAGCAGCCGTGGTTACCCGCGTCGCGTGCCGCCGCCGCGGAGGAGCACGCGCATTTCTTCCGTTTGCTCGCCACGAAGCCGGTCTCTTGGGTCGTCCTGGAGCTCCCCGTGGCGCTGCTGCGATGGGCGACCGCGGCGGTGCCTGGTACGCGCCCTTTCGGCTTCTTTTTGCACCGCGCGTCGCCTCCTCGCCTTCCTTCGGTTCGTACACACTTGGAGCGCTCCACGACGCCCGCCTGTTTTGGAAACCCACCGGCGGGCGATGCTTTTGTGTGCGAGTTATCCGTGGATCGCGCCACCGCTTTGCGGAAGACACGCTTCCCCACGTCCTAACCCGCCCTCCCACCCCTCACCTAAAAACCTCCATCCGCAGCGCGCCCGCCCCCGATCGCGAACTTAGTCAAGGAACTGGAAACGCTGCGCTACCGCTGGGCGTACCGAGTGGTGAACCTTCCAGGTGCGTATGACGACCATTTTCATCAACACGTCGAGAGTGTCGTCGTTGCCGTGACGTCCGGACTGAATCCACGGGCGCGGCATCGCAAATGCGTCGCGGGGGATGAACACGCGACGCGTCCGCGCGCCAGACCGCGCTTTGCGCAAAAACTCGCCCTGTTCGTTTCGTGTTCTCCGACGATCCGTGTACGGGAAATGGAAACTTCTGGATGTTTCCGGCTCTTTTAGTCACAACTTTCCGTAAACTCGATTTTAAAAAGAAAATCCACCCTTTTTTCGCTCACCTCCCCCCCTCCCTCTTTCGCATACAATGCACAGGTTTCGGCGTGCCCATGCACCGCCGACGCGTGTTCATCGTGGCGAGCCTTCACGGTGACCCGCGTGATGTGCTTCTTTCGCAAACCAATCGGTGCGCGGGCGAGTGCGCGTTCGTGGGTTTCGGAAAGAATCTCGCGAAGAATCTCGAAGAAACGCAACCCGACGCCGACGCCGACGCCGAGCCACAGAAACACGCCCACGCCCTGTGCTACGAGTGCTTCCACAACGACCCATCCCCGGGTGACCCGGTTTCCGTCGCCGCGTGCGTTGATTTCACGGAAAAAAGAAGGCCGCCTTTGCTTCACGAGCTTGAATCGTTAACCCCTCGAAACGCCCGGCGCCTCTGCGTGGTGCGCGAGGAGCTGTGCAAAAGCGGCCGCGCCGCCGCCGGGATGCTCAGCGCGACGGACGTGGAAAAACTGATGGGGTTCCCTTACGAGTGGACCGAGCCGTGCGCCAGGGCTTCAAGGGCGCACACCCCTGAGGAGTTCCATGAGCAGGACGTACGCGGGGGTCGTCGCGGGTCGCCCCCGAATGAAACCACGCCCGTGTTGGAAGGCACCGCGGCTGAACAACCGGTTGCGAAACTCGACGCCGACGCGCCGGAGCCGCGCGCGTTGAAAAACGGCAACGGCGAGGACGGAGGGATACGCACCCCGACGGAGATTGCGGAAGGTGACCGGGTTCGCAGGGAACGTGTGGGTGACGCGAACTTGAACGAGTCCTTTGTGGTGGGTGCGCCCGGAAGTGACAACTCGGATGTTGACAACCCGTTTACCTCTGTTGCTGGGGAAAACGAACACGACACGCACGACGAGAGCAGCGACGACGATCTTGCTAACATCACCGCGCAGGAGGCGCACGATATCGTCCGCATTATGCTGATGGCCAGCGCAACGGCGGTTCCGCAAGCGAGGTGGATCGGCGAACGGCTGTTGGACCCGTACGGCACCCCGTTCCAGAGACACAAACTGGGCATCCCTTTCGCGAAGGAAGTGGTCGGCGGGTTGGACGATGCGGACGGCCGCGCGTGGGCGGAAGCGGGGTGGAACGTGGCTGTTACCAGAGGCAAAGAAAACACCGAAACATGGCGAGGAAGGCACGCGTTGCGCGAGTGCGGCGACGCGCCTCGCAACGACCCGTTCGTTCCTTTAGGGAGCTTCCTAAACACGCACGGCGACCCCCCGTCCGAAAAAGCCGCCGCAAAATACGTCACGCAACTGCAAATCGCGCACGCGGATATCCCCGGGTTTGTCATGGACGCCCTGGATCCGTACGGCGAAGCCTCCGCGGGTGACACCGCGCACTGGGCCGGGGACAAGCCGCACGCCGTGGAACTGATTGCGCTCGAGGACCTGGCTGATTTGGCGTCCGCGGAACCGGGCATCGTGGCGGCTGCGAAGATTGAGGACGTCGTTGTCGACACCGAGATGGAAAATGGAGGAGATGCGAAAACCGAGACGGCGCGCGAGACGCGCGACGGCGCCGAGAATCCGCCACCCGCGGAGCACTCCGTCGCGGAAACCACGACTCCAAAAGAGGCTTCAGAGGTTGGGAAAGAACCAGAACCAGAACCAGAACCAGAACCAGAAAAAGAAAAGGAAAAGGAAGAACCGCCCACGCCCGAGGAGCTGTTAGCGGAGGACCTGTCCGGCTCCGAGGACGAGGGAAACGTGGACGACCCGTTCATGGTGGGCACGCCGGTGTGGGCGCCTTGGCGCTTGGGGAAAGGCGCGGAGTCGGTTTTGTGGCCTGGCATTTCCCTTTGCCGAACCAAAGACGCCGCCGTGATTCCGGACGAGGCGCTGCAAATGAGACAGCCCAAAAACGCAACCCCCGAGTCGCACCACCTGGTTGTGTTTTTCGGCGACCGCACGTACATGTGGCTCCCCGTGAGTTCCTTCCACGACTTTGAGTTCCGAGGCGAGGTTTTCGAGGCGCGCATCGCGCAGAACGTGAAGCGGAACAGCGCGACGTTTACGCGCGCGTGCGTGGAGGCGCGGGCGTGGGGACGCACCTGGCGCCGACTAAGAGCCGTGGAGGCGTGTAAGAAGCGCAAGCGCCGGGAATCCGCGAGGAAAGCGCGGGAAATGGCGAGCGCGGCGAAGGATGCGGAGAAGAAACTGGCGGAACCGCGGGAAGCGGCGGTTGTTACTCCCGAACGCGCCGCGCCCGATTCAAATCTCGCGACGGCGCGCGAAAGCGCGAGAAGAGAAGACACCTCGCCCGACAACTCAGGCTCACCCGGCTTGTTCGGGGTGGGCGATTTCGGTCCGGACGGGTACCTAGGCAGCCTGGTGTCAGGCGCGGAGCCCGAGCCGTGCGGCACGTGCCGCGTGTGCAAGGCGCGCACGCCCGAGGCGCTGCGGAACCAAGCAATTCTCTCCGCGAAGCAACGAACCGAAACCCCCGGCGTGCCGCGGCACATGCGGTGCCCGCAAGTCGCGGCGGTGCGGGCGGCGAGGGGTGGGCACCACGGCGCGCTTATTTCTTTGCGGCGGGAGGGCGCGGTGGGCCAACGGGTGTGCGTGCTTTGGGACGAGGATGACCGCTTTTACCGCGGCCGAGTTTCGCGGTTCGACACAGACGCGTTCACGCACGACGTGGAGTTTGACGACGGCGAGGTATCGCGCGATTTGCGTTTGTGGCGCGAATCCGTGACGGGCGTGGACGCCCGCTCGGACCCGCACCCGTTCGGAAGGAGGTTCGTGGTCGTGACCGACGACGGAGACAGACAACATACGCCGCCCAACGCCAGCAACGGTAGCGGTAACGGGAAGAAGAGGAAAGCGTCAAAGACCGAGGACACCGGCGGGGTTTGGGCGCCGGACACGACCGGCGTTGGCGCGCACGCCAAAAGCAAAAAGAGGAAACACGCCGCCGCCGTGGCTGTTTCGGAGGCCGACGCGTCCTGCGCGCAGCGGTGCGACAGCTGCGCGCGGTCGCACAAGGGCATTTCGTACTGCGCGGCTAGGGGGCACGTGGTGCACGGCGTGAAGCGTTTGGGCGGGGCGGGAGAGCACGGAGCGGGCGGCGGCGCGGGGAAGGACGGCGGCACAGAAATCGGCCCCGACGGCGTCCCGCGCGTCGCCGCCCGACGAGGTGGGAACGGCAAGTTCGTCGTTTCCGAATCCGTCGGCGCCGTGCTTCTCGGCGCCGGGCTTGACGTCCCGGAGCGGTGCCCGCTTTGCATCCGCAGAAAAAAAGGCCTGGCGCACTGTTTAAAGAAGCAGCACATCTGGCTCACCCCCGAGCAATCCGCGGTGCTCGCGAAAACCCCGGCGGCGCCCAAAACGGGCAAGGCGAAGCGGGAACGCGAAGACGCCAAGGACGCGGCGGCGAGAACGGCGGCGAACGCGGTCGCGGCGGTGGCCCCGGCCGCCGCGGCCGCGATGCTCCCCGCGCTGATGCAGATGCCCATGCCGCCTGGAATGTCCGTCGAGGCCGCCGCGCAGGCGCAGGCGCAGGCGGCGGCGGCGATGGCGGCGGCGATGATGGGGATGGGCGCGATGCCGGTTCCGTTGGGGATGGCGATGCCGCGCCCGCCTGTTTGACTTTTGAACGGCACTTGAACGAATAGACGAAGCCGGACGAGTTTTAAAACATGTATTTTTACGGGACTTCTTGTTCTCACCATCAGGGTACGCCGTTCGCCAACGCCGCGCCCGCCTGTTTGACTTTTGAACGGCACTTGAACGAATAGACGAAGCCGGACGAGTTTTAAAACATGTATTTTTACGGGACTTCTTGTTCTCACCATCAGGGTACGCCGTTCGCCAACGCCCATTCCAGTACGTGCCCGCTCGCAACATCGCGCGTGGTACGGTCCCACGGGCAGCCGTTCGCGCGCGCTCACTGCAGCACCTCGAGGTGCCCGCCCTTCGCCGCCCTCATGCACGTGTTTGCGTCCCACGGGCAGCCGTTTGCGTGCGCCCACTGCAGCACCTCGAGGTGCCCGCCCTTCGCCGCCCTCATGCACGTGTTTGCGTCCCACGGGCAGCCGTTTGAGTGCACCCACTACAGCATCTGAAGGTGTACGCCCTTCGCCGCCGCCGATCACGTGTTTGCGCTGCATGGACATCCGTTTGCGCGCGCCCACTGCAGCACCTCGAGGTACCCGCGCATCGCCGCACACGTGCACGTTTCCTCGTCCCACGGACAGCCGTTCGCGCGGATCCACTGAAGTACCTCGAGGTGCCCGCCCTTCGCCGCCATCGCGCAGGTCTGCTCGTTCCACGGGCAGCCGTTCGCGCGCGCCCACTGCAGCGCCTCGAGGTTTTCGCCCTTCGCCGCCAACGCGCAGGTGTTCTCGTCCCACGGGCAGCCGTTCTCGCGCAACTCCTTCAACTGAACGAGATTTCCATTCCTCGCCGCTACCTCACAAAGGGATTCTTGACGCGACATGCCCTCCCCGCAGCAGGCGCTGCACCGCGCTGAAACATCCGAGCCACAAGGCTTTATCCTCATGAAGTTCCTCAAACGCAAGCCCCGTCGCTGCCACCGCGTCGCGCATCGCGCGGCTCACCGCTGGGGAGCCGTGCGAGAGCGGCGGGGTCGTCGAAATGCTCAGATCTGAGAACGTGAGTGATGACGATGTCGTCGAGAAGGCCCGGGATGGCGTCTTGCGCGTCGGCAAGGCTCGCGGGAGTAGTGGTGATAGACATACCACCGAACGCGGCAATCGTAGCGGCATGCGTGACTTCGGAGGACATGTTTAGGGTGTCGTGTGCGCGTCGTTGTGCGTCGAGGCTTCCGAGAACGCGAAATACAACGTCGAAAACGAAGCAAATTTCATTATGACCATTATTTTTTACAATTGTCACCGTCGTCTTTGTTACACCGGTCCTTTCCCGGACCAGAACGCATCTCTCCACGCGCACACGGTCACGTCATCACGCGATCGCGGGCCCTTCCTTCTCCGCGTCCTTTTTGGTTTTCTTTTTCGCCAGCCGCTTGTTTTTCCGTTGCGAAACCGCGTTGGAGGCTACTTCTTTTTCTGGAACGCACTCCGCCGCGTCCTCGGTGAACAGCGACTCCTCGTTCAGGTTCACGGTGGCGAACAGCTGGTTCCGCAGGTGTTCCAGGTTCTGTTCCTCAATTGTTTTGCCCACGCTTCCGGGCATGAAGGACTTTTCCCACTCCGCGAAAAGCGCCAGTCTCTGCGCTAAGATCCGCGACCCGTACGCCGGCCGCGCCGCGAACAACGCTTTTACGAACCGCTGGCTATCGTTCGGGTTGTTCGCGCTGGCGAACTCGTACAGCCACTTGTACTCGCCTTTGTCAGGGGACACGTCGGTTTCCTGAATCTGCGTAAGCGTCTCTTTCAACGCGCGAAACGTAAAGTACGAAACCAACACGCGGTCGACGTCCGCGAAGCGCTGTTGTTGCATTTGGTTTTTGGTTTTTGACAGGCCCGGAGAGAAAGATGATTAAAGATTATTTTTTAACAGATGGGTCAGACGCGTCGCTTGTGTGGTGAGTCCGGTTTCGGCGGATTTAGAGAGGTTGGGGAGACCCGAGCGAGTCGGTGTGGTAAAACCAAAAAGCAAGCGCGTGACTTCTCCTGGAACGAACAGTGACGACCTTTCCGTCGCGCGCGGCGGCTGCGGGCAGAGTACAAAAAAAAAGTACCATCCGACGTGACGTTTCCGACGTTTCGTTGGTGCCGTTTTGCTTTTTGAATCCGAGGGAATCATCAGGGAAGGACCGAACGTACCTCTCCGTACTCTCCCCCGCCTTCCGCGCGGACGACGACGTCGCGACGGCGGAGGCGCCGGGTCTGTCCCGCGCGCAGCGCCGTGATTGGCAGCCGCGCGCCGAGGAACGCGAAGCGCGCGGAAACGTTCGCGGCGCATTTGACCGTGACCGAGGCGTCGCGGGGAGAACGCGACGATGCATTGACCTTGACCGACCGCATTGGACGGGTGGGGGATGCGCCGGCGATTGCGCCGGCGGCTTTGGAAATGGCAGGGGCGAACATGGGTGGAAGTTGTGGAAGAGCGCTCGAGGACGAGCAGACGCGGTCGGGCGCGGCGGGCGAATGGATGGACCGACAAAGTGTCTTTGCTTTTGGAAACACGTTACGCGCCAAAAATTGTCCACGTGGAGTCGGGGAAGGCACCGCGCCCACCAGATTTGCCAAGGAAGCGTCTCGAAAGGACGCGGGACGATTCAACGGCTCGCAGCGGTGTCACAAGGCCTTCGATGTCGGTCCGACGAAAAATTGGGCTTCGCATAAATATTTTCTGTTTCCAAGTGTCGTATTATTTCTCTCCCTCGTCTTCCGTGTCCCCTTACTCCTCCACACTCAGTTCCGGCGCCGCCACGACTCCCGCCGCGCCCCCCCCCCTTAAACCAAGCATCGCCGTGTCCCTTTCCGGCATCCGCGTCGTGGTTTTCACGACCGGCCCTTCGGATATTTTGTTCACGGTGACGAACACGGCGCCGAGCGTCGCGACGGCGACCAAAGCGCCGACCAGCGTCCCTACGCCAAAACTAGGCCCCTCCACCACTTCGAAGTCATCGCCCCTGACTGAGGATTCCGTGACCCCGCCGACGCGTTCAGGTGGGGGTCGGCGGTACCGGCCTTCCGCCAGGGTCTTGGACGCGGGCCGAGCGCCGTACGACTCGGGCGCGCTTCCCTTGCGCCCATCGGGAAGGTTCTTGATGAACTTTCCAAAGAAACCGGACTCCTCGTCGCCGGAAGACCCGGCGGCTCGGTACGAGCTGCTGTCCGAGGCCTTGTCGTCATCATCCGAGGCGCGCGTGAGGACACGAACCGCGCGGCGGGAGGTTTTGCGAGCCACGCGTGTCTGTTGGGGTGAGGCGGGGGTGGACGTGCGGGCGATGGTCAGTTCGGTGGGTGCCGCGAATCCGTGTATCCGGGCCTTCGGATGAAATGGTGGGGAACGTGCTTGAACCGCGCGGCGACCGAGCACACCTTGACACGGCTCGCGGCGAGGAGGTTGGCGGAGGTGCAGAGAGCGAAGGGCATCGCGTCGCGTTGTGCGGGTGAACGCGCGAGTCGGTGTGTGGAGGAGCCACCAAAATGAGAGGAATATGCTGAACTGCCGACGTGGCACTTGCGAACACCTCGGCCTCTCTTTTGCTGTGGTCATCGTTGTGTTGGCCACGAAAACATCTCAACTACGCCCTCGGACAGTGAGACCGGCGCGACCCCACCCAGCGGTGCGTGGGAGTTCCCGGACGGGTCGTTTGTGGGACGCACGCGCGCGATGACCGCTTGCGCGCTTACCGCGCGTCCTGTCGCGACCCCTTCCCTCGTCGCTTCTTCAGCTTCAGATTGCGCAAACTCAAAACGCCACCGACGCGACGGGCGTGGTTTGTTTCGCCCGCTTGCCCGGCGCGAGCGCTTCGTTTCGGGGTTCGCCTTTTCCTCTCGCCGAGGCATCGCCGCAGCCCCTAACGCGTTGAGTGACCCGGTTGAAGTGGAGAGCAAAGCCGAGCGTTTCCTTCGCGAACAGCTTGAAAGGGAAGGCATCCAACTCGACGCGGTGCCGGAAACTCCCGAAGAGATCGTCGCGGCGTTGCAGGATGAGGCGTTTCGTTTAGCGCAGCGTGAGGCCGCTTTGAGTGACGACTTGGACAAGGCGTACCGGGATACGTTCGCGGACCTGGTGGTTGAGGTGCCTCGGGAGGGTGACACAGGTGACACCTCGGTTGCCGAGGACTCGGACTCGTCGACACCGACGAGCAGTCAAACGTTTACGTTTCCCGAAATCGACGAAGCCGGTTTTCGGCAACTCACAAAGGAAAACGCAGCCGCCGCGGCGGCGCTTCTCGAGACCGCGCAAAAAGGCGACCAGGAAAAGTGGCTCGCGTTCCAGCGGAACGCGCACCGAGCCAAGCTCACGCGCGACCGCGTGCGAACGCAACTAGCCGCGGTGCAAGCGGAGGCGAACGTAGCGCGCAACGGAGGCGGCGCCGTCGCCGCCGCCGCGGCGGCGCGGAAAGCGGCGGCGGCAGCGGCGGCGGCGGCCTCACTGAGTGACGGCATCGGCGGCCCTTCATCCTCCACCTCCAAACAACGTTCCATGGTTTTGATCTCAGGGTTCGAGTCATTCAACGTGAAGCTGTACCGCCGAGCCGCG
>Ga0307488_10004166_pt1 | contig 12084 bp, 15 predicted proteins | sample SB02metaG_FD_202248 | JGI IMG/M metagenome (GOLD analysis project Ga0307488, IMG submission 202248) | Sea-ice brine microbial communities from Beaufort Sea near Barrow, Alaska, United States - SB 0.2 | ecosystem: Environmental > Aquatic > Marine > Coastal | place: USA: Alaska | collected...
ATCTAAGTCTTCATCATCATCTTTTTTTGGTTTCTTCCCATAACCACTGACTTCTATTCCAGTCAGTTCTGTATATTCATCGTGGGTCTTACATGGCATGTATATTTTGTTTCCGTCTTTGTCCATAGAATGAGTACCGACACATCCTATTTCTTTTGCTCTTGCGTTAGCTTCTATAGGATTGTCAAATACATCCTTAGATATTTCTTCTTTTGTATCATTCTGACTAGAATCTTCGTGAGAATCGTATTCGTTAATACTGACATCTATTGATCGTTCTGAATTTGTATATTCACTTGACATAGTTTTGTCTCCCAATAAGCTGTTATAAATTTATACCATTATGGCATTTATATCTACATATAGTAATGCATATATTATTCAAGCACAATATATAGAGATATTTAACTAATTAAATTAATATTCCAAAAAGGGTTTACTTTTGTAATTTAATAAACGATAATAGACTTATAAATTGATAAAAGCCTTAAATGGCAGGAAGAATAAAATGAAAGAACTAACTAACAACCAACAAGAAGCAGTAAAACTTTTTAATAACCATGTGGAGCTTGGAGACTTTTGGGATGAAGCTGAAACACCTACAGAAGCTACTGACTATATATGGATGGGTGAAGCAATTCAACTTTTAGTAAAAAATGGTTGGAGTGTAAAAAGTGCTGAAGGAACTATAGGAAGTTTAATGGGTGTTTCTATAGAAGAATATGATATTTGTTACAATGATGATACAGCACAAAAAGAAACATTGTATGTTGTCTTTTGGCAAAATCTAGAGGTGGCATAAATGATAACAATATACCACGCTACAGAATTTATGAATAACGAAAAGCCTTATAAGAAAGTTGCCAGTGTCAAAACTGTTTCTTTGCAACAGGCTTTTAGATTAACTAACAACATTGATGAATCATGGGTTGATAACTTAGATGTAAAACTTGAATGTGAATTACCTGAAGGTAAGAATGGTCTAAGGTCAACTTCATCAGGTGATGTAATGATAATTGATGAAGGTACAGATAATGAATCAGTATTATTTTTAGTTCCTATGGGAAATGGTCCTAGAGGTAACAAGTTTTATGAAAATCGTGGCAACACCGAAGAAATAGATAACTTCAATGTTGATGGGTTTATGTATAAAGGTAACCATAAAATATATTCTAAAGATGGAAGCCTTATGGCTATAGTTGAGAAACCTTCTACACAGGAGGTTTCATAATGACAACACAACAATCAGTGAATAAATTTTATACAATAGGTGGAACAGTAACCACCAAAGAAGTAGAAAGCATGGTCAGGTTGTGTATGAAACATCTATCAAAAAAAGAATATGAATTACAAATAAATAAAAATACGATTCAATACGCTTTGGATATATTAAAGGTTTGTCATGTTAAGGCAAAAGGTGCTACGCATGGAGGACGCGATTCTATTAAAATAAATTTAGCTTACTGGCAATTTCAGAAAGGCATACAAACTTACACAGAATATAAAGCCTTTAATAAAGATAAACATATTGGAGAAATACAAACTTATAACTATCATCAATCTTTATTATTAGTTGTTGCACACGAAGTTGCTCATCATGTTCAATACGCAAAAGGTAGATTTATTCCAAGATACAGAAAAACCTATCAGAAATCACATGGTATTTGCTTTCAAGATATATATAAAATCTTAAGAAAAGATTTAGTTAACCCTATGTGTACAGAAAACGGATTTTATTCTGATGTAAATGTTCCACAAGAACAAGAACCAATAAAAAAGAAAAGGTCATCACCTAAGAAAAGATTGATAGCATTATGTAATGCGTATGAATGGCTTGAATATGAAGATCGTGGTTGGGATTTCTTTAGAGTTGAGGTGTGGGATAATAGACATGATGAAATCAATGATTGTGCTTACGATCAAATGTTAGATCACAGCGATAGTTGGAAAGACGCAGAATCTTACGCTTTAGAATTAATCAAAGAATCAGAGGGAATTCAACAATCTTAAGAGTTTGTAGACCTTTTAGAAAAATACCTTTATTCCATATCCCTTTCATCAGCATAGATGATCACGCACCTACAGTTGACTACATTCGCTGCACCACCCTTAGAATCACCTGCGTATCCCATAGGGACTCCACCAACTATAAAGTCTTCGCTCATATCTACTATCTGACCATTAGCTGATGAATGAGCAGACCTAGTTCTAGCATCATTAGTTGCTACCCATTTCTTTAACATCTTGACACCTAAGTCTTGTTCAACTGTTAGATGATATGCATTATTAGCAAACGAAGCTGCGTTATGTGTTTCTGTTCTTGCAATCATTGCTGCTCGGCTTCTGCTTATTGGTAAGAACTTATCTGATACAAGTTTAGCTATCTGAGGTAATGTAAGATTGTCTGCCCTTCCTTGTTCTATTAATCTACTAATTCTACTAGCTATTCTTGAACTTATTCCAACGAGAATTAATTGCCTTGTATTAAAATACTGACTAACTAATAATTCAAAATCAACACTTCTACCAAATACAAATGCTTCTTCTGCTTTCCTATCCATCATATAGTTATCTTCATTGTACTTGTAAATAGCCTTGAAGACTCTTTTGTAATGAGACATGATTAACGGAATAAAATCCTCATTTAATCTTTGCTCTGCTATTTGTGATTCATAAAGACCGAATTCTTTATATAGATATAGTTGAGTGTTAAGGAACTTTCTAAAAAGGGTGCTTAGTGTTCTATAAAATCGTTTCTCTAAGTTGTTTCTAAGAACCAGTTGTTTCCTTGATTCTCTTATTGCACTAATCCTACCTTGTCTAAAAGAATTAAACTCTTTCCGATTTAACTGCATTACACTTTTCTAAGAGTTGCGAATCTGTGTCCTACGATTACATCTGAAGGCTCACCACCTTGATAGACTGTTATAAGAGCAGCAGGGTTCTCTTCTGTAGCGTTAAGAGTAAAATCTGCGTCAGGTACTTTAACAGTTCCTGTTGTTACTATTCTTTTAATCTTACCTCTTGCTCTACCGCCTGAACTATTCCAAGAAACCATATCTCCAACTTTAAGACTTCCTGCTTCTGCTTTACCATCTAATTCATTCTCTATTTGATTTCTTACTTTCCTTGACCATCCAAATCCTGCATCACCACCCCATAAAGCCCATGCAATTCTTCCTGCACTTGGATAGCCTTCAGAACCCTTTTTAAATCCTTGACCTTGCTTGTCTACCTCGTGCCTTGAAAAGTAACTGTACATCCTCTTCACGGTGTCAGGGGATAGGTTTTCTTTATTGACCAGTTGATTTGCTCTAGCAACACCTATTGACGTGCCACCTCTTTTAAATTCTCTTCTCCAGTTCAACCCTCTTTGTGCTTCTGTTGCCATTGCATCAGTAGGAACTGTATCTATGTCGCTAACTGCTTTTTTTTTTACTTCATCATCAAGTAGGTTAGCAATCTCTTCATCCATGCTTTTATCTTCTTCTTCGTAGTCTTGCAAGTCCTCTTCATTGATTGGGTTATCTACTTCTGGAACAGCTTCATCGGTTAATGGAAATAAGTTAGCTGATATATAAAGACCATCAGCACCATCTACAGGAGATAGACCTATTTGCTCTCTTGCTTCATTACGAGTCATTATGCCTTCACGAACAGCACTCGTAACATTCTCATAGGTCTTTCTTTTTCTTTCTGAAAGAGCAGGGATAGAATCAATATCAAACTCTAGCGTTAGTCTATCGTCATATAAAGGCACTAACCATTCATTAAGGTCTGACTCAATCTTTCTTAAATGTGGAATAATAGTCTCTTCGTATAGAGCAAGTCTTGCTTCTGATACATTGGCATAGGTCTGTGCATCAGGAACGCCTACAAGCTGCGAGGGGACGCCGAAACATAGAGCTATATCAGTTGCAGCCATGTTCTTTAATCTATGGAAGTCCATGTCTTTAGGAGTAAGACCCATTTCTTTCCAGTCAAAGTCTCCTTCAAGAAGCATTGGTCTACCTGCATTACCTGCTCCGCTAAATCTATTATTTAAATCGGTAAGTAATTGTTGTCTTTGTGATTCACTAAGATTAGAAGCGAACCCACCATCATCTTGTGGTTTAAATATAACTGCACCACTTGGTCTTGCTCCGTTCTGTAATAGGTTGACGTTATGTTTGCTAGACATATTAAACTGATCTACCTCAACAGCTGCAGCACTCATTGGGCTTAAACCATAATAATCGTCTAAAGGATTCCATAACTTAACGTGCTTAACTTCACTATATCCGTTTACATTGTCAATCAGATAAGTCTTTTGCAATCTTCCATTTACTATATATTCGTATCTATCAGGAATAGCGTTACCACTTCCTTTTATCACCATTCTGTCAGGTCTTAGTTGGTGTAATTCTTTTGGAGCTCCTTGTTCAGCACCTACTTTAAGGATATAAGCATTACCACTAAGAAGCACATAACCAAATAAGCTATTAAAAAACTCTGAGTATGATTGTAGAGGATTGGGTCTATTGAGTAGGTCAATGATTGGATGTTGTTCAACAATTTCATCTCCGTTCTTTAGTAATAGAGGTACAGCACTTGCACCTTTTGATATCTCATTTACACATCTATAAACGATTGCATTTTTAAGATAACCTTCTTTTGCTAGGTCTTGATATTTATATACCTTTGCTTCTTCAGTTCCGACACCGAAGTAACCCATCATGTTTGAATTTTTTGTTTCTGAAGTCTTTGTATTAAAAAGTCTTTCAAATATTGTTTGTTTTGCCATCAGCTTATTCTCCAGTTTACATGTCCCCTAGATTTACTCAGTTCAGTTATTCCCCAAACCAAAGCATCTAACCTATCAGGTGAACTATTTGCTTCTCCAGTATAACTGCACATCTGTGACTCTAACTCAGGTAAGACACCTATATGGTGTACCCTTCTCTGTTCATACAAAGCTGCGATTGGTTCTGCTCTTAGTATCTTACCCCTTGTTGCTCTTACACTTCTGTAAGATACATTGTGGTCTATGTTCCTAATAAGTCTTTCAACCAAGTCTCCACCATTGTTCACTTCAGCTACTATTCTATCAGCTTCCCATTCATAGAAAGCATTTATAGCTATCTTACCCCATTTATCAGCACTATGCCTACCACTTAAATCCTCTAATACATAGAATTCATTATTGTGGTCTTTACCTACTACAACTATACCTGTTTCATCACTGTTTTCATTAGCAGTTACAGCAGGGTCAACAGCTACTATAATTTGTGTTAACTGCCTTTCAGTATCATCTTTCAATCTAGCTTCTTCAATTAATTCATGTGTCCATAAAGCCCCTTCAAGGTTATCCACGATTTCAGCATAGAGTTCTTGTCTACCGAGCGTTGTGCCTTCGTACTTATCTTTCAACATAGCTAATGCACTTTCAGCAAGATTTGCTTCATTCTCAAACGTACTTCCTGAAGTTACATATACATCTTCTCTTTCAACGAGGTCTTTTATAAGTTTTGTAGGTTTTGGAGTTGTTGTTATAACGCACTGGGGATTGTCACCTAACCTTAGACCAAACATTAACTGGTCAAAGGCTTCAGGATATCTCCATGCTGCAATTTCGTCACACCATGCTCTATGGAACTGTGGTCCCCTTAATCTATCAGGTTCTTGTGCAGCATATCCTATAATCTTAGAGCCATTATGTAATCTTATTTCAGCTACACTAGATGAATAACCTTTTTGATCTTTTGATTCAAGAAAACATTTCTTCGGTATTATAGAGATTAACCCTGATGGTCCTCCAAAACAAACACGCCTTAAATCTCCATGGGTAGGTGCTACTACAGCACAAATCGTATTAGGGTTTTTAAGTGCATATAAAGCGATATCCTGTGCACCTGTTCTAGTCTTTCCCCACCCACGACCTGCTAATATTAGCCATATATAGTGTTGTATATATTTAGGTTGAAGCTGTTTGTCTCTTGCTGTCTCTAGCCAACTAATGCGTAGGTTGTATGCTTCTAACTCTGCTGTCTTCAACTTCGTCAAGGAGCTCCATAGCTCTTCTGAACGCTTCGTTTGTGTTTTCGTTAATTGTTGCATCTATATTTTGTGTTGCTTCTCCTAAAGCTAATTTAGAAACTCTTTGTGCAATAGATATTGCTTGTGCTATTGCAGTTATGCCATGCGGTGGTAGACCTTTTTTTCCTTTTTGTACTTCTTGATTATTTTGTTGAAGGGTTTGAGCAATAGTTACGAACACAGCATCTGCAAGTTGTAGAGTTCTGTCATCTGTTTTCATGGATTTATTAGCCATGTCTTTACTTCTTTTTTTATCTAACTGTTTTAAGTATTCTGTTTGCAGTTGTTCTTTTTGAACTTTCCAGCCTTCACTTCTTGCTACTCTGTAGACTGTACTTTTTGCGACCTTATATTTCTTACACAATTCATCAAGTGTAGGGAATATTTTTTTCTCTTCTGCATCAATGCCTTGCACAAAATCATTTCTAATCTTTAGCTTTTTAGAATCCGTAAGTTTGGTTTGTTTAGTTTTTGTGTTCATTATTTCTCATATGTTATCAGAATAATATTCCAAAAACGCTTTTTAATACAGTGTTTAGTCAAAAAACATATATATTATTCCAAAAAGGGTTTACTTTATCAGAAATATCAAGTATACTTATTTCATAACTTGATAAAATCCCTTAATAGGGAAGGAAATAAAAATGACAATAAGAAAAGAAGTAATAGGTGGTTTTGAATTGATACCGAGTATATGCCCTAAGTGTGCGGCTCCTACACTTGATCAAACTAGTAATTCAGAGGATTGTGAATCTTGTGGATATTGGCTTGATTACAATACTGGTGAGGGTGATGGTGGCAGTCACTGTAAGGAGGTGTCGTAATGAATAAATACGAAGAAAACAAAGAGTTAGATGAACTAATGCAGAGACTTAATGATGCTGATAAAAGCATGATTGACTTTGATAGTTCTTATGCTGACTATGGTCTTTTTGGAGAAGGAACTAAATCACATTGGATTTGTTTACAAGATGATTATAGATTCTATGATGGTTTAATTTGCATCCATGAACAAACCCCATCAATGGTTTATGAATTAAAAAATGGGAAAATATATAAAATGGCTAAACCTGAAGTGGTAGGTCAATCAAATGTTTATATAAAAGATGTTGATGGTAACGATAGAAACTTTAATCCATTTTCAAATGGGACATATAAGAGGAGGGTGAAATAACATGACAAAAATAAAAATACCTGAAGGCGTTCAAAAAGAAGTAAGAAGGCACAACCTTGATGAGTTATATATATTGTTTGGCGGTGTTATTAAAAATAATAAGTACGACAGAGATAATAAAATAGCTTTACTTGCTTACCTAGAAAAAAGAATAAAGAAATTACAGAAACAAAAAGATTATGAAGATAAGAATATGTCTGATAAAGAGTTCGTAACTAAGTGGGGTAAATAATGATAAAGACAATAACTAAAAGTGATTTCACAGCAGAATTTCATAGAGCTGGAAGAGGTAATCAATTCACACACAAAGGGTTACTCGCTCTATATGATGATTTAGAACTTTATGCAGAAAGCTCAGGCGATCCGATAGAACTTGATGTAATAGCTTTATGTTGCGACTATGCAGAGTATGAGAGCCTTAAAGACTTTCAAGAGGACTATGGAGAGGACTATGAATCTATATCTGAGATTGGACAAGAAACAACAGTAATAATGATTGATGATACTAGCTTTATCATCCAACAGTTTTAACCATAAAGACTGAAGATGATTAACGAAATGAAAATGAAAAATGTATATAAAATAGAACTTAGGTCTCCTAATAAAATTTCATACGACGCTTTGGCTTCTTGGCTACATGAAAAGGGTGTATGCCATAGACCAGTAAGAGGAAAGTTTGATACATATTGGTTAAGTAAATACGTACAAATTGAGTTAGCTGTTGACTCTATGTATATAGGAGCTAAAGAAAAACACAGGGCTTGGGAATCTGCATTGTGGGTGTTTGACAATTTAGTTGTCAAAGAATTTATGTTTTCTAATATCAGACAAGTTAAGACTGATATCAACAATCGTTATGATGATGATGGTCTTGATCAAATAGTATATGCAAAAACTAGAAAATAATATTGTTACTATTCCAAAAAGGGTTTATTAATTATCAAATATAATTTATCATTAAATTTAAATTGAAAAAGGAGAAATAAATGTCAATTGAATATCTGAATCACGCATTGAAGACTGAAGGTTTAACCCCAACAAAAAAACTTATCCTAGTATTGCTTGGTAACTATGCCGATGAGAATGGAACGTGTTACCCCTCGTATAACCATATAGCTAAAATAGTTGGTCTTAAAGATACAAAGGGTATACAAAAGACTATAAAAGAATTTGAAGAACTAGGTTACCTACAAATAGAACATAGAAAAACTATTAATGGAGGATATACAAGCAATAGATATCACATGAAGTTAGGTATGGGTGTAGAAACCCCTAGGGGTGTTGATACCTTGAGGGTGGGGGTGTCAGAACCCTCCAATACTAAAGATGATACAAAAACTATTAGTAAGAATATTAATGATGAATACTTCAAAGAGTTTTGGAAAGAATATCCTAGAAAAATTGGAAAGTTTCAAGCTAAGAAAAGTTTTGGAAAGTTTGATGAAAAAAATTATTCTAAAATCATCTATGCAACGAAAGTTTTTGCAAACGAGAACGAAGCTACTGAAGAAAAATTTATACCCCATCCGACTACATGGCTGAATCAACAAAGATACTTAGACTATATAAATAAACCAATTAAGAATAAAACCTTAAACAACCTCGCAGGATAATAAAATGACTATTGAACAAACATTAAATGAAAACGCTATAAAACTAAAACATCATCAAGAGGGTAATCAGAAGGTTAAATGTCCTAGCTGTCAGCCACCCCATAACCCAAGAGACAATCCTTTGTCAGTAACTATCAATCATGACGGTGTAGTTTGGAACTGTCATCATTGTGATTTTAAAGGTGGAAAGAAGACAGGAAGTATTTTTAGACCATACATACAGCCTGTATATGTTGCCCCACCTAAACTTGAACCGAAGCAAGAAAGTTTCATGGTTGAATTCTTTAAACAAAGAGGTATAAGTGAATCTACAATCAATGAATTTAAAATATATAACGAGAACAAATGGATAGGTTTCCAATACTTTGATGAGAATGGAAATCTAACAAACATAAAATATAGAACTACAGATAAACAATTCAGACAAACTGCTAATACTAAATCAATATTATACAACTACGATAAAGTATGTAAGCAAGATACAGTCATATTCACTGAAGGTGAAATGGATGTTTTATCTTTAGCAGAATGTGGGCTAACTAATGCAACTACTTTACCTAATGGTGCTCCTAAAGAATTTAAGGGTGATGTAAAAGACGCTAGGTATAAGGCTCTAGAGAATTGTAAATTAATGGCTAAAAAGATTATCTTATTCACAGATAACGATACGAGTGGCAAAGCATTACACAAAGAACTGCTTCATAGGTTTGGTAAAGATATATGTTGGTTCGTTAGGATTCCTGATAATTGTAAAGATGCTAACGAAGTATTAATCAAGCATGGTGTTTTAAAATTAAAAGAAATTATTGACAACGCCGAGCCATATCCTATTGATGGCTTATACACCGCTAAAGACTACTTTACACAAATACATGACCTATATGAAGGGAACTATGAAAAACCTACTGAGATAGGCTTAGAAGGTCTTGACGAGATATATAAACCAATGACAGGAACCTTTACTGTAATAACAGGTATACCTAATCATGGTAAGTCGGCATTTCTTGATCAGTGTTTAATTAAATTAGCGATTAATCATGGGTGGTCATTCGCATTGTTTTCTCCTGAACATTCAACATCAATGCATATAAGAAGATTAGTCCAAATGTATTTAGGCAAATCTTTTGATGAAGGGTTTTCTAATAGAATGACTAAAGTTGAATTAAATCAGGGATTAGATTTCATTCATAAACATTTCTTTTTTATAGAAACTAAAGACAGCATACCTTCAATAGATTTGATATTAAATATCGCAAAAAGTGCAATATATAAGCATGGCGTTAAGGGTTTAGTAATAGACCCATTTAATGAGGTGTCTGCAGTTAGACAGGGAAATCAAAGAGAAGATGAGCATATAAGAGATTTTATATCTCTCTGTAAAAGATTCACAAGAGTATACGAAGTTATATGTTGGGTCATAGCCCATCCTACAAAATTGCCAAAATCTAATGATGGTTCTTACAGCCCACCCACAGCATACGATATTAGTGGAGCTGCACATTGGCACAATCAAGCAGATGCAGTTCTCACAGTACACAGAGACTTTGATGAAAACTCAACAAGTGTTATTACAAGAAAGATAAGGGAACAGGGTTTATATGGAAAAATCGGTGAAGCTAAATTCACTTACAACATAAATACACATGGCTTTACTAAATACGAAGAACGTGATGACAGTTGGGAAGATTACACAGCAAGATTCAATGATTAAGATATTCAACAATTTTATTAGCTAAATCCGTGCTTTCTTTGTAACTGTTTAATTTATGTATAGTTGTGTGGGGTTTTAAATCTTCATCTGCTAATATATTAGTTATTTTAGTCGTTCTGCCTTTTATAAATATTTCGCTTTGATTGTCACCTCTTTGTACGTGTCTAGATTTAAGAGTATCTTTATCGTTTTCTAATATAATAATTTTTGTTTCATATTTTGTGCAGAGTTCTAAAAGATTATTTTTAGTGAATAATCTATCGCCTTCAAATATACAATCCATCATCATTTTATCTACATACATTTTATAGTCTTTTTGTACTGCCATAGATAACTTATCAGTACCGCCGAAAACATCTCCGTGTTTATACACCCCTAATATAGAAATATTATCCTTGACATAACCTCTGAGTAACCCAAACTTAAATTGTTTTTTTGGTTGTAATATATCAATGATATTTTTCATTAATGTAGTTTTACCAGTAGCAGGAACACCGCCGATAGCCACACATTTCATTAGTTTATTAAACGATTATAGTCGTTATTGAAGCAATCCCATTCGCTATTCATCATTACTGGTTGACCAGTGTGTAAGTAATGGTTTTGTTTCTCAGCACACAGTCCAAGATCTTTTTTATTATCTTCTAGCCTTAATGGTTTAGGCAAACAGTCTTTCCTCATCTGCCAAAATATTTTCCCTTCGTCTGAACCCCATTCTTTCTCAGCATACTTAATTCTGTCATGGAACATATCCATGTATACGTTAGGGTATCTACGATTAGGACGATGCCAAGACTTATAATTGCAAAGCGTTGACTCTAAAGTGAAATAACCGCAATCTTCGTGTGGGAAGCGTTCTTTTGCTTCTTTTAATAATAATTCAGCTTCTTCACTTAACCAGTCTGTCGTTTCTTTTGTATATGTTACTTTTGTTTTGTGCCAGTCTAAATCATCTCTTCCTAGAACTATGCACAGTCCGTTTCGGTGAGAACGAGAGCCATTAATATCATCTAAAAATAGATTATTACATTCAATATTTAAGCCCTGTATACGCAAATATTCTAAATAAGAGAAAGTTGAAAGCCTACCGAAAGACAAGAAATTATCTTTTACAAAATCCCAAACATTTTCAAAATTTCGGTGTGGGTCGTTGTGTGTGCATAAAGACTTATACATTGCTTCTTGAGAACCAAATTTTTTAACTTGCTCAATATAAGAACGCATACAGTTTGGCAGCCCTGTTTTTCCTGCTTTGAAATATCTCCTATCAGAATCCCAACCAGAACCTGCTTTAAATTTGTGCTGTGTTTTATTCCACCAATCGTCTACTAAGTCCACATTCAAGCCATGAGGTTCTTGAAATTTATTGAATATATGCCAAGAAGTTATAATATTTTGAGAGCACCCATTTATAAATGCTAACCAAAGTTGTTGCTCCATGTCTAATGAATACTTTTCAGTTAACCAAGGGAATGCGAAATAAACACCTCCAGGATGGCTCTTATGTTTTA
>Ga0307488_10004168_pt1 | contig 12079 bp, 8 predicted proteins | sample SB02metaG_FD_202248 | JGI IMG/M metagenome (GOLD analysis project Ga0307488, IMG submission 202248) | Sea-ice brine microbial communities from Beaufort Sea near Barrow, Alaska, United States - SB 0.2 | ecosystem: Environmental > Aquatic > Marine > Coastal | place: USA: Alaska | collected 2017-05-06
TTCTCACGTTAAGTATTTAAGTATTTGAGTATTTGAGTATTTGAGTATTTGAGTGTAGTTAATAGACAGGAAAACAATATACCCTGAGCTGGCAAGCTACAATAAGTTTGCAATGGGAATTACAAAGACAGCCCGTTAAAAAAACACCCTGGCAGAGCACCCCGTATTAGCAATTGCTTAAAATACCCCCTGATTGAGCTGTGTACCGCAACGTTCACAAAAGCGGTGCTTTTAAAGGGTAGTTATAAAGTATTGCAAAAGCTAAAGCTGCGGACTTCTCCTTCCTTCGTATTTAAAATCAACTTCTTCAAGCCCCCAATATCATAACTTGATAAACTAGGGGCCCACGTTAAATCACCAACAGAACAGCTATGCGCCAAAGCCTGATATATTTTTTACTGAGTTTACCCATTTTGATCATGGTGACTTGGTTTTATCTGGACAAACACAACATAAAGAAACGGGAATTAAAACGTATCCAATTACGGGCTCAGCCATTAGCGCCCGAGTACTTGCATATATTGCAAACTGAATTCCCGTTGTATTTGCGCTTACCCGATGAGTTACAGCGCAAATTAGCGGGCCATATTCAGGTATTTTTAAATGAAAAAGACATCGTTGGCCGAAATGGCCTCGAAATAAACGACAAAATAAGCGTATTAATTGCCGCTCAGGCTTGTTTATTAATACTTAACCGCCCCGGCAATTATTACCCTGGTTTTCGCAGCATATTGGTTTATCCCGATACCTATGTGGCCAGCAGTACACGAACAGAAGGCATGCTACATATTACCAGTACAAGTGCCAGAGCGGGAGAATCCTGGCGACGAGGTCCGGTCGTACTGGCCTGGGATCATGTACTGCAAGGGGCCAGAGATAGTCGCGATGGACACAATGTCGTGATGCATGAATTTGCCCATAAATTAGATGAAGAAAATGCAGCAATGGATGGTCTGCCCTTATTACCTACGCCAGGGCAATATAAACAGTGGTCGCAAGTCTTAAATGCCGATTTTAGTGTGCAACAACAAAAGCTGGCTGATGGCGCTAAGGATGTTGTTGACAGCTATGGAGCAACCTCCCCTGCCGAGTTTTTTGCCGTGGTGACTGAAACATTTTTTGAGAAACCACACCAGCTGGAACACCAACATCCCCAACTTTATGAACAATTTAAACAGTGTTATTTACTCGACCCCAAACAATGGTGTCATGGCAAGACTCATGGTTAGCATGGCCTCCCAGAATGCGTTACAAAGACAGCCAGGTTAAAAACAGAATGTGTACCTTCACAATGCGTTACAAAGACAGCTAGGTTAAAAACAGGATGTGTACCTCCATACGTTATCCACTTTTGTGACGAGCAGCACCAGGTTATTCCACCTCGAAGAACCAGAGGCAGCGTAAATTAAATTTCTACACTGGCTATTGAGTCAAACAATACTGTGTAAACGATTGTCGTCTCTGATGATCAGTACCGCTTAATTTTACTACGACCCCAGTTCTTAATATAAACGGCTTCGCTGACAAAGCATGTGCTTTGCACATGCTTGTTGTCCGTTTAAATCCTGACGGGTTTCAGGGAAGGTTGATAAGGGGAATTGAAAAGCAGTGGCTGCCCCGCTAAAAGAATTTTAATGTTGTTGTGACCCTAATTTGGATCTGGTTTTTTTAAAAACGATAGCCTACCGATAAAGTATATACAAGCGGGTCGATATCCACAGCGACGGTTCCTTTATCGCCATTTAAGCTAAATTCAGCATCAGTATCTATGTCTATCCAACGAACAGACGCATTTACATGCCACTGATCATAAAGCACATAGTCGAAGCCCACCTGAGCGGACAGGCCAAAAGAATTGTCTAATGACAGGTCAGAAAATCCTGCTTCCTTGTTTGCAGAGGTAAACTCCTCCTCAAAGAACACCGTGTAGTTTAATCCGGCACCTACATAAGGTTGAAATGCCGCAGCTGGATCTGCAAAGTAGTAGTTTGCGGTTAGCGTGGGAGGCAGGTGTTTGGTAGAAGCCAGGTCGCCCACAGTGTTTAAACCTATATCGTGCTCAAAAGGAGTAGCAAGTAATATTTCTATCGAAATATTTGGAAGGACGAAATAACCAATATTTATACCCAATTGCGTATCGTTGGCTACGTTTACACCTAAGCCTAAGTCTGCTCCACCAACAAAAACGTTACTACTGGAATCGTCCGGTGCAACTGTCGTGGCACCAGCCCTAACAATCCAGTCTCCTGTTTCATATGCGTGAACGGGGAGGCTTGATGCTATTGCACTTGTCAATATAGCCAAAGTAAATACTGTTTTTTTCATTTTATTCTCACTCTTTAATTAACTCCGCGTATTTTATAAGAGAGATTTAGCTAAGGGATTGATCTGGCGCAATAAGTGGTCGAACTGGAATAAAAGGGGGGAATAAAAGAGTTAATAAAGGGGGCAGATCCAAATTAACACCCTTTTTCTGCTAAGCGCCATTCGACTGGCCTGCCTTCATTTTTAATACCTGAGCTTGGCAATGACAAAGACAGCCACGTTAAAAACAGCGGTTTTATTACACATTAAATCCACGGTTAGAGCACGGAGAACAACACATTCTGCGACTCGTTACCGTGGCTGTTCTGTTAATGGATTACAAAATAAGCGGGGTTATTGCACAAAGGGGGCAAGTTCAACTTGAATTTCCCTCGCTGTGATTTTTTCCCCTCTTAAGAAGTCTTTTATGACCTCGGTTACTTCAGGGGATGTCATAAATAGATTATGCCCGGCATTAACCACCATAACGTGGGTCAGATTCGAGAGACCTTGTGTGGCCTCTTTTTGGCTTTGAATATAGGTTCTACCATCCAATGTGCCGGTGAGTAGCAGTGTTGGTACATCGCTACGAGGAAATGCGCGGAATTCGTCACCAAGATCTAAGCCATCGACAACCCCGTTAAGTTGCGGCATAGGGAAATTTAACGCTTTACCTAATACCGCGGTTTTAGCTTGGTTATTGATTACCTTTAGGCGTTCGGGTGTGATGCCCGACGCAATATCCATGGCAAACGACATGACATCAAACGAAATAGGTTCATCATTGATATAACCTCGTTTCAACATTTCTATTAGTACAGTGGTGTTTCCTTGATCGAGTGTTTGATAAAGGCGTAGTAAAATCGGGACGGCCCGCCCGGGATCCGCAATCATGCCAGAGGCCAAGTGTTGCATATGACCACGTTGGAACAATAATTCTAATTGACTGCCGTCTTTTTGCTCAATGCTCAAGACAAGCGGCTGCTTTTCAAGTTGATCATGTACGCGGCGCATAAGTTGTTTTATGTCAGGATAAGCTTTTGCGGCATCTGGCTGCTGATTTATGGCTTGCTGCAATCTGTCAAAATAAGCATCGGTGCGGGCAGGATATTTAACCGTTTGATCCAATCCTTCGGCACTGGCAATAACAACCTTATCAATATGGTTTGCCATGTCTTTGAGGCTGGCAAGGGCAAGGTGACTGCCGTAGGATATACCCCACAGCGTTATTTTTTCAGCCTTGAAATGCCGTCTCAAATCATCCAGATCGCGAACACTTTCTTTGGTGGTATAGCCCCATACATCAACGCCTTGTTGGGTCCAAAAATCAACGCATTGTGTGGCTGCGTTTTTATATATGGTTTCTACCTCTATATCAGTTAACAGGGTTGTCATTGGTAATCTTTGATCCGAAATACATTCAGGGGCATTACTAGAAGCACCTGTGCCGCGCTGGTCGAGAGCTATAACATCACCAAATTCACGTAGTGCCATAAATAGCGGAAATCGAAAGTGCGGATATTGAGCGGTTGAAATACCAGAACCGCCCGGGCCGCCAGCAAGGTAAATAATCGGTGAACCGGCTTGCTTTCCCGTGGCGGGGAATCTTAAGTATTTAAGTGCAATAGTGCGGCTATTAGGCTTAGAGTGGTTTTCAGGTACGTGAATAGTTCCTTCATAAGCGGCAATTTTTTGGCCGTCATTTTCAAAGATGATGTTTTTTTCATTGGCAAAAACCTGTTGTTCTTTAGCGCATGCAAATGAGTGCATGGCGCTTAACAGCAAAGTCGTTAAGGTAAGTAAGTGCCTGAATTTCATGAGTTGATCCCTGTAGTTATTAATATATATTGCACATAAGCGAGGTATCAATATTCCTTTTTAAGGCATATTTTTCATGTGTTAATCTACCGATGGTAGCCATTTTTCTATAAAAACCCATGAGCGGTATGAAGTTGTCGATAAGCGGTAATGCTTAAAAGTAGTATTGTGTGGAGCGTATTTTCTGAAACAATTATTTCTAATCCTGAAATGCCTGGTTCTGGCTGGCATGTATTGTTCCGGCGTTTTTGCCCAGACATTGATTGCAATTAACCCCGACGAAGTGACTATCTGTCCAGCACCGAGCGACACCGCTAGTCCACCATCATTTAATCAGTCAAGCTGTAATACAGTAGCCGCTGCTGAGATTGATCCTCAAAATAAAGCTATCTGGGTAAAAGCCACAATCGAATTACCTGACGACGTGCTTAAAAATGATCAACCCTATGCTGTTTATATTTTTGCCAAAACATCGAGCCGGGTGTTTTTTAATGGTACTTATTTAGGCCAAAATGGCACGCCGAGTACTTCGCCTAACAACGAGTTTGTTGGCCGCATGGACGCAAATTTTTATGTGCCACCTGCTTTGCTACATAAATCGTCCAACGAATTAGTTTTCCACCTGTCGTCCCATCACGGTTTTTTACAACTGCAAAGGCCAATTCATTTTATTGGCCTTGGATCTTATTCATTTTTCTCAAACGCTACCTGGCAAAATACCTGGATATTGCTTATTCCCCTCGGTGCGCTGGTACTGGGGGCACTGTATTTTGCCGTATCGAGTCTTAGTCCTTATGATCGCCGCAATAATATCTTGTTTTTTCTAATGTCATTTTTTGCCGCCAGTCAGCTTTTTGCTGAAATATCCCGATACCTTTTTACCTACTCCTATCCTGTGCACGATGTGCGACTGATGTTAATTGTGTGTTTATCCCTGGGGTTTGGTATCTGTCTGTGGATATATAACGTTTTAAAGTTTATGGAAAATAATCCCTTGCTGTGGATTGGCATCGGTGCCAGTTTAACCGTTGTTTCAGTGATAGTTTTTCAAGGATTTGACGCAAAAACCGCTATTGCTATTCTAACGCCAGCGCAGCTTTCAATCATACTTATCGCTTATCGATTAACCAAAGAGCAGACAAAAGACTTATGGGCATATTTGGCAGTTTATTCACTGCTCACGGTTTCCATCATACTGACCTTGGGCCGTTTTCACGACAGCTTGTTTTATTACATTATTACCGCTGTGTTAGGCTTTTTATTTATTCACCAGGCACTTGAATTAAATAAAGAACAAGCCAGAAGAAAAACCGAAGAGCAGCAAGTCGCTAAGTTACAATTTAAGTTGGATCAAAATAATCAAAGGCAAACACCCCATAAAATAAAAATTACCAGTGCGGGAAAAGTCGAGTTTGTTTCTACCGACAACGTTATTTATTGCAAAGCTGCAGCAGATTACACCGAACTATTTTTACTCGACCAAAAGCCCATTTTGTACAGTGGAAATCTAAAAGAACTTGAGAGTCAGCTGCCAACGACATTTTTACGTGTGCACCGCTCCTATGCGGTTAACACTGATTTTATAGCATCGTTGGAAAAGTCCGGTACAGCTCAACAAAATACGCCGTCCGGTAATGGTTTTTTATTAATGACCAGCGGTGAGAAAGTGCCGGTTAGCAGAAGAATAATGCCGATGGTACGTAGCGTACTAGCTTAATTCAGGGAAGCTTGAATATACCACAACCACACAGGCCAAAGGTCACAGGTATTAAAAGTGCACGCAGCCTATTTTTTACTGCCAAAAAAGCGAACGCACTGGTTGAATCGACTCTTCATACCTTTATAGCTCAATTAGATAATTGAGTATCCTTATAGTTTTTTAAAAGCTATAGCCTATCAATGACGAGGACGTTGCTTTGTAGGCTTTATCGCAAGGTATGAGTTAATACAAATAGCGATTAGTGTCGTTGCCCGCCATGCCATGGAGGCTAACGGCTTTTCTATTTCGTTGGATATTGCAGCTTTTCGCGACCTCCAAGGGAAAAACACCCTTATTTTGGATTTTTTATCAGCTGGTATAGCAACGTTAATACGGTTACTTAGGTCAACTTTACCTCACTTCATTTTAGCCATTCACCGTTTTTCAACCTTGAATTATGCGTTATATTGCTTTAACCTTTATTTTTATTGAACGTTCAATTAATAAAGATTATGCCTAAAGTTGGAATGAAGCCTGTTCGCCGTCAGCAGTTAATAGACGCCACTATTGAGTCAGTTGCTGATCAGGGATTACAAGCGACGACTATTAATAGTATCAGCAAAAAAGCAGGATTATCGTCTGGCATTATTAGCCATTATTTTGGTGGCAAGCGGGGATTGATTGAAGCAACGGTGCGTTATTTATTAACGAGCCTAAAGCACGAGTTGATTGAACGACTCACACACACGACAACGCCAGAGCAAAGGTTATTGCTGATTATTGAAGCAAACTTTGCTCGGCTACAGCTACGAAGCGATACCACTAAAACCTGGTTAAGCTTTTGGGCACAATCGATGCACGATGTTGAATTGCATCGCTTACAGAACGTAAATAGCAGGCGACTTCTTAGTAATTTAGCCAGTTCATTTAAACAATTAATGAGCGACGATGATGCCAAGCTTGCAGCTGAACTAAGTGCTGCGACGATCGATGGCTTGTGGTTACGGGCTGTACTAAATAAGTCTGATCAAGATCAATTTGAACACTGTGAACGCCTAGCTAAAAACTATGTGGGTTCACTTATCAAACAATATGGAGCTTAATGTGACGACGCCAGTTTACCAAAATTTTATTAATGGCCATTTTTTAGCAAATCAAAGTGGTGAAACGTTTGCGGTTAAAAACCCTGCCACCGATGACGTAATTTATCATGTTGAAGTCGCTGATGAGTTTATTCAAAGCGCCGCAATTCAAAGCGCTAAACAAGGTTTTGCTGCCTGGTCGGCCATGATGCCCATTGAGCGTAGCCGTATTTTATTAAAAGCCGTGGCTTTGCTCCGTGAGCGTAACGATGAACTTGCAAAAATTGAAGTGCTTGATACCGGTAAGCCCTGGCAAGAGGCCGAATGTGTAGATGTACAAACGGGCACCGATGTTATTGAATACTTTGCAGGGCTTGCTCCAGCACAAGTTGGCCAGCAGCAAATGGTTGGCGAAGATTTTTACTATACCCGTAAAGAACCCTTAGGTATTTGCGCCGGCATTGGTGCGTGGAACTACCCACTGCAAATTGCCTGCTGGAAGTCAGGCCCAGCCCTTGCTGCGGGTAATGCACTTATTTTTAAGCCTTCAGAAGAAACCCCATTAGGCGCGATTAAATTGGCTGAAATTTATACCGAGGCAGGTGTACCCGCTGGCGTATTTAACGTTGTTCAAGGGGCGGCTGAAGTTGGCCAGTGGCTAACCCAAAGCCCTGATATTGAAAAAGTATCCTTTACCGGTGAAGTGGGCACAGGTAAAAAAGTGGTCGCCAGTGCAGCGGGCTCTCTTAAAGATGTCACCATGGAGCTTGGCGGTAAGTCGCCACTGCTGGTGTTTGATGATGCCGATGTATCACAGGCGGTTGGCGCGGCGATGCTGGGTAACTTTTACACCCAAGGTGAAGTTTGCACTAATTGTACCCGTATTTACGTACACAAAAATATCTATCAGCAATTTATTGATGAGCTTAAAACCCGCACCGAACAAAACATTATTGCCGGCGATCCCCTCGATCCTGAGGTTAACTTTGGCGCACTTATTTCAAAAGATCATCACGATTTAGTCATGAGCTATATAGATAAAGGTATCGCCCAGGGCGCGACACTTTTAACCGGTGGTAAAACATTGAGCCCCGAGTCTGCACCCAATGGTTACTTTGTGGCACCGACAGTGTTTATCGACTGTACAGATGACATGACTATCGTCAAAGAAGAGATCTTTGGCCCGGTCATGAGTGTGCTGGTATTTGATGACGAAGACGATGTCATTCACCGTGCTAACGACACTCACTTAGGCTTAGCGGCTGGCGTGTTTACCCAAGATATTAAACGTGCTCACCGCGTTACTCATCGACTCCAAGCAGGTATTTGCTGGATCAACAGTTACGGTAATTCACCCGCAGAAATGCCCGTAGGCGGTTATAAGCACTCGGGCATTGGCCGGGAAAACGGTATTGAAACCCTGGATCACTACACGCAAACCAAATCAATTTATGTGGGTATGGGCAACGTAGAGAGCCCATTTTAATGACGACACAAACATATGATTACATCATAGTGGGGGCTGGCTCTGCAGGTTGTGTGTTGGCCAACCGGCTATCTGAAGACAAGAGTAAGCGTGTTTTACTGCTCGAAACGGGCGGTAGCGATAAAAACATTTTTATTAAAATGCCAACGGCGTTATCAATACCCATGAATTCTGATAAATTCGCGTGGCAGTTTCATACTGAATCTGAGCCGTATTTGAATAACCGTAAAATGCATTGCCCCCGTGGCAAGGTACTGGGCGGCTCATCGTCTATCAATGGCATGGTGTACGTACGGGGCCACGCTAAAGATTTTGACCAGTGGCAACAGCACGGTGCCAAGGGGTGGGATTATCAATCTTGCTTACCCTACTTCCAAAAAGCGGAAACGTTTTATTTAGGCAAAGATAATTATCGTGGAGATAACGGCCCGCTTGGGGTTAATAACGGCAATGAAATGGCCAATCCACTGTATAAAGTCTTTATTAAAGCCGGTCAGCAAGCAGGTTATGCCGCCACTGACGATTACAATGCGGGTCAGCAAGAGGGTTTTGGCCCCATGCATATGACGGTAAAAGACGGTGTACGCAGCTCTGCCAGTCGTGAGTATCTTGACCCGGTTAAGTCACGTAGCAACTTGACCATAGTCACCGGTGCCCTGGCGGAAAAAGTATTGCTTGAAGGTAAAAAAGCCGTTGGCGTTGTGTACCGTGTTAATGGCAGTAAAGTAACAGCCAAGGCGAGCAAAGAGGTCGTGTTAAGTGCAGGCTCCATTGGCTCACCGCACATATTACAGCTTTCAGGCATTGGTGATAGCGATACGCTAAAAGCCGCTGGTGTTGAGGTTAAACATCACTTACCGGGCGTTGGGCAAAACCTGCAAGACCACCTGGAGTTTTACTTTCAATATAAGTGTAAGCAGCCCATTACCTTAAATGGCAAGCTTGGTCTGATTTCAAAAGGGTTGATCGGTTTACGTTGGTTATTAACCCGCAAGGGCCTTGGGGCCACGAATCACTTTGAGTCCTGCGCGTTTATTCGCTCAAAACCCGGGGTTGAATGGCCTGATCTTCAGTATCACTTTTTACCCGCGGCGATGCGTTACGATGGCAAAAGTGCCTTTGCTGGCCATGGCTTTCAGGTGCACGTGGGTCATAACAAACCCAAAAGCCGCGGTGCAGTGACCATTAAGTCAGCCGATCCGACGGTTGCACCAAAAATTCAATTTAATTACTTGCAACATCAAGATGATATTGAAGGGTTTAGAGCCTGTGTGCGGTTAACCCGTGAAATTATCGAGCAAAGTGCCTTTGATGAATATCGCGATGAGGAAATTCAGCCCGGTAAAGAAATACAAACAGACGAGCAAATTGATGCCTTTGTACGCCAAACGGTTGAGAGTGCTTACCATCCTTCGTGTTCATGCAAAATGGGTGAAGACGATTTGGCGGTGGTTAACTCAAACACCCAAGTTCGCGGTATTACCGGCCTGCGCGTGGTGGATTCTTCAATATTCCCAACCATACCCAACGGGAATTTAAATGCGCCAACCATTATGGTGGCAGAAAAAGCGGCAGACCTGATTTTAGGTAAGCCACCACTGAGCAATTCGCAAGCAGACGTTGCCATAGCAAATGATTGGCAAACTGTGCAGCGTAGTTCGACGATCTAGACCCAAAGCCATTGGCGTTGCAGCCAGGCGGCAAAGGAACTCGGCCCCATTAGCTTAGTATTACTAAGTGATTGGTGTGAGTCAGAGCCGCCAACAACGCTGCAGCTTCATCGGAGACGGGTATAACCAGGTCACCTGCAGTACACATATGCTGCAGGACTTGCAGTGGTAAGCATCATAAATTGTTTGTGGTGCGTCAATGCAGGGCTAAACACACGGAGAAATGATGAAGTATTATTACTTATTTTGGGGAGGAAATTATGACCTTATGGCTTAATGCTGGCATTATTTTCACCTTGCTGGCAATTGTAATTATTTTATTAAAGTGGGGAAATGTAAGGGTTGTAGGCGTTACGCCTGTGAAAACATTTACCTTTATTGCTATTTTATTTACCTCAGGCCTGGATGTTGGCTTGATCATGTTTCCACTTACTGAGTTTGCCGGTTATGCAGACATAAAAGCAAGCCCGGAGTATGCGTTTACCAATCCATTGGCCATTGAATTTGCTTATTGGGGCTTTCTCATCTGGGGATTTTACTTTGTTACGTGCTTTTATTTCTGTGTAATAGAACCTAAGGTGAAGTTTTTCGAAATTCCCTGGGTGAAATTCCTAAATAATGTGATCATTATTGGTACTTGTGCGTTTACTGCCTTCTTATTGCTCTCTAATCTGCCCTGGTATTTACCTGTTATAGGCGATGGTCAGTCAATTATTCCAATCTTCTATTTAATTGTGTTGGCAGCGATATGCTTTTCCGTGTATTCAAGCACCGACATTAAATACGTACGTTTTTTAAGTATCGCTACCACCTGGCTATTTATCGCGTTAATTGGCTTGATGTGGCTTGGCGCGTTTATGGGCAGTGACAGTCAAGTGTCGGCATTTACCGATAATTTAGCGATGATAGGCAGCTATTTTGGCAATATTAATGATTTTGTGTTGCCGCTGAACGATTACCATGAGTTTTACTTATTTTGGTGGTTTGCCTGGAGCATTATGATTGGACAATTTACCTCACGTTTTGTCGGTGGCCTAAAAACCTATCAGGTATTGGCTGCGATGTTGATTTTCCCTTCCATTCCCATTGCGGTTTGGTTTAGCGTACTTTTTCAATACCACGAAGCGGATATTCCTACCTATGGGTTGAAAAACTTTGCGATGGCCTTTGTGGGTATCGTGTTTGTGATCAATTCACTTGATTCGCTTATTCGTTTATACACAGACAACTTAAATATAACCGTTAAGCGTTTAGGTAAATTTAATTATATGGCTTTAAATGTTGTCGCTCTTTCATTGCTAACCCTGTTATTTCAACTGGAATTTTTACAAATTCAGTGGGTAGGTGCATTAGTGATTGGGCTGTTCTTTACTTGCGCCGCATTTATTGCTTACAGCAAATTTAAAACGGTCAGCAATATAGATAGTTCGCCTGAAGACAACAAAATTGACTACACAAAAATTGAAAAGGCTAGCTAAGGCATAGATACCGCTGAAAAGGGTACCCTCTCACGTTAAGTCATAGCGTTTAAGCACACAAAGCGGCCTGTATGGCCGCTTTTTTAATGTGTAAAGTAAATAACATTCAACAGAACGGGATTATTTAATGTCAAAGTCAAAAAGTTGTCAGGTGATAATCATCCCCCTTCCATAAGTATATATACCATTGATTTATATAGACTATCCCCACCTGGCACAAACTCTGCTAAAGCGTTGTTTAATCATGTTTATTATTCAATGGAGTCGCAGATGTCTCACCTTAGCTCGGCGCACATCGCCATTAGTTCAGCACGTACCTCTGGTACACAACGCCCTGCCGGGAGTATTTTGGCTAACAGCCCGGTACTTGATTATCTCATGCCCCGGTTATCTGTGTGGCAAACCAATGGGCATAAACGGCGACAACGGCTGGAAAATATTGACCCATATATGTTGCAAGAAACAGAGCAATTGTTGGAACGGGTGGGCACGTTTTGCTTGAGACTAGGATTGTGTGAGTCGACTACCTTTAATATCAAACA
>Ga0307488_10004169_pt1 | contig 12077 bp, 6 predicted proteins | sample SB02metaG_FD_202248 | JGI IMG/M metagenome (GOLD analysis project Ga0307488, IMG submission 202248) | Sea-ice brine microbial communities from Beaufort Sea near Barrow, Alaska, United States - SB 0.2 | ecosystem: Environmental > Aquatic > Marine > Coastal | place: USA: Alaska | collected 2017-05-06
CGACCGCTTTTTCAGTGTAACGTTTCGTGAGCGTTGCCTGATCCGCGGGCGCTTCGATCACCGTTTTCCTATCAACCAAGGGCAACGGCGGATCTCCCCGCCCAACCTGCTGCATGTCGTTCGAATACGGAATGCCATAATAAGAATCGAACCCATGCGCAGTTGGCAAATGTTCCGGCTGATCGCCGAGATGCCATTTCCCAATGCATGCCGTCGCGTAGCCCTCCGATTTTAGAGCTTCCGCCACTGTCACTTCATTCGGATTCATCCCCCGCTTGTTTCGCGGAATCAAAACCCAATGACCGGTTTCCGCTTCATGCAATCCGACGCGGCGTGCATAACAACCCGTCATCAAACTGGATCGCGACGGCGTGCACACCGGACTGGAAGCATAGAAATCGGTGAAGCGCATCCCCTCGCCTGCCAACTGGTCGATCCGTGGCGTGCGATTTTTCTCCGAACCATAGCAACCGAGATCCCCGTAGCCAAGGTCGTCACAAAAGATGATGATGAAATTGGGTTGGTTCGCGAAAAGCGCGGAACTCAAGATCAGACCGGTGATCGTCAGGATTTTTGCGAGAGGCATAACGTTCTTTAGAATAATTTTGAAGAGATTGGTCACGCCATAGAATTACGAACGAATGGCAGGACGGCAAGAAATGAAATCAATTAGTAAGACACAACTGCCACAAATTTGCGTTTTGTTTTTGGCTAGCCTGTCGATAGTCTCATGCGTATCCCCAAATGGCTGCCGTATGAAATCCTCTTCTCCCTACAGACTCCCCGGAATGGAATTGATCGATCACACGTTTGATCTTCCGCTTGATCACAGCGAACCGGAGAAACGTCGCATTCAGGTTTTTGTCCGCGAGGTTCGTGATCTCGATCCAAAGAGCGCTGAAAAACCCTTTCTCATTTTTCTACAGGGCGGCCCGGGATTCCGCGCGCCGGTGCCGATCAAAAAAGAGGGTTGGCTGAAGCGAGCGCTAACTGAATTTCGTGTCTTGATGTATGACACCCGCGGCAATGGTTTGAGCACGCCGATCGATCATCAAACCCTGCCTTTGGAGGGAAGCCCGCAGGAACAGGCTGACTATTTGAAGCACTTTCGGGCCGATAATATTGTTCGCGACGCCGAAGCGATTCGAGCGGAGTTGAGTCCCGATAAACCGTGGTCAACGATCGGACAAAGCTACGGCGGCTGGTGCACGTTGACTTATTTGAGTATCCATCCGGAAGGACTGAAAGAGTGTTTTGTTTTTGGAGGTGTGCCGGGACTCGATACGACCGCGAGAGAAATTTATGAAGGGACCTTTCCGATTATCGAAGAACGAAACCGCCAGTATTTCGAGAAATTTCCGATGGATAAAGAACGCCTCGTAAAGCTGGCGGCTCACCTCTCGGAAAACGACGTGCGCCTTCCAAATGGAGACCGTTTGACGCCTCACCTTGTGCAATTGCTAGGGATAAAGCTTGGGTTTGTAGGCACGTCTGAAGAAATTCACTACCTGCTGGAAGAAGCATTCGTCCAGTCAGGCGATCAGGAAATCGTGAGCCATGCGTTTCTCAAAGGGATGTCCTCGAGACTGCGCTTCGATACAAATCCGATTTTCGCGATTCTTCACGAAGCGATTTATGCCCAGGGCAGTGCGACTGAGTGGGCTTGTCAGGCCGTTCAAAAAGAAAGCTACTCGCACTACGACAATTTCGACGACTTTCGTTTCTACGGTGAAATGATCTTCCCCTGGATGTTCGATGAGATTTCTGAACTCCACGGTATGAAAGAGGCCGCAAATATTCTCGCCTCCTACGAAGGCTGGCCAGCGGTCTACGACAAAGCCGTTCTGAGTCAGAACACCGTGCCAACTGCCTGCGTGGTCTATACGAACGATATGTTTGTGAACGTGAAGTTCTCGCGTGAGACGATTGATTCCGTGCCCAATATGAAGGCGTTTTATACAAGTGAGTTCGAGCACTGCGGAATCCGCGCCGGGGGCGAAGATCTCTTTTCCCGGCTGATCGATCTCGCTCGCGGAGAAGTTGAGCGGTGAGTCCTACTTCGGGAGCTTGGGAATATTTTCCAATCCAAGAGGAATCCGGTTCACCGGCGCACTGCGACCACTGGATTTCAACGTTTCGAGAAGCGCCTGCAGTTCCTTCCGCTTGGCTTCTTCTTTGAAAAAAAGATTGGTCGTTTCCCCGGGATCAGTTTCAAGACTAAAGAGTTGCCCCGTCGCTTCAGGAGCGGTTTCGGGCAGTTCGTATTTCTGAAGAATGCCTTTGTCGTAGCCATTTCCGCCGGACCCCATGTGATCGAGGTATTTCCAATTTCCCTGACGCAGCTGAAATTCTCCGCGAAAACTTTGGGTCAAGAGGTGCGGGCGAATTGATTCCTTCGAGTCCTGAGTCCCAAGCATCGCAGGCAGCATGTCGAAGCTATCGGTCGCTGCATCGTCCGGAAGCTGATAACCGATCACCGAAGCAAGCGTCGCCATAATATCCGTCGTATTCGTCATCTGATCAGAAACCTGGCCTTTCGGAATCCGGCCCGGCCAGCGTGCTATGAAGGGCACACGATGACCACCTTCCCACCCGTCCCGCTTTACACCACGCCAACCACCGGAGGGATCGTGATCGTGATCTTCCCGCATCCACGCGACGTGCATGGTTTCAGCACCGTTGTCGGTGTTGAAGAGAATCAGCGTTTCCTCATCGATTCCGAGTTCAGTTACGAGATCGAGAACGCGGCCGGTCAGAACGTCGAGTTCGTGGACAAAATCCCCGCGAGCACCGGCTTTGCTAGCTCCCTGAAATTCCGGTGAAGGCAGCACCGGAGCATGGCAAATCTGCGTCGACAGGACTGCGAAGAACGGAGTTTCCGGTTTTTGTTCACGATGATCAGTCACGAAAGTCCTCATTTTTTTATAGAAAAGCTGATCAATTCCTTCGAATTGGTAGCCGGGAGATTTCCACCCTTCATCGTTGTCCCAGAGCCATTTGCCTCCGTGATTGGGAAGCGTGTCACGCTTGTGCCGCATGCTCGCAGGGAACGGTACCATGCCGTTTTCGATAATAACGTAGAGAGGATCAGTCGTCGGGCAGTTGGGCGTGACGAACGATTCGTGAAATCCGCGCGCATTCGGACCGTCGACAAGCGGCGTGCTTTTTTCGTAATCGATCAGGAGCGAATTTTTGAAACCATTCCCCAGCTTCCTGCCGTCTTTATCCAGCCAGGTTAGCCCCACGTGCCATTTCCCGAAAATCCCGGTGCGATATCCCTTTTCCTGTAGCATGCCGCCGAGAGTCAGCTTCCCAGGTTTCAAATAACTGGGACCGCCGGGGCCTTCGAATGCTCCGCCGCCACGTCCGGTGGAACGGTAGATTTGTTGCCCGGAAAACAAGCCGTAACGCGAGGGCGAACAAATCGTGGATGGACTGTGAGCATCGGTAAACCGGATCCCCTCAGCCGCCATCCGATCGAGCCGAGATGTCTGATAAGCGGACTCTGAGTTGTAACAAGAGAGATCGCCAAATCCCATATCGTCGGCATAGATGATGATGATGTTGGGCAATTTTTCTTCACCATTGGATCTGACAGCGATCAAGGTTGTTATCAGAAAGGCGGAGAAAATCGGAAGGAGCGAGCGAATCATTTCCCGCCATGCTAGCAGTTTAGAACTAAGCTGGCAAACCACCGTCGCCTTTATCAAGGCATAAGAGTAAACCTGAAAAACCTCTCGAAAAAGAACCGGGGGAAATCCAATAGACGGTTTCAAGCGACTCAACCAACTGATGCAAGACAATTAGCACGCAGTGCGTGGGATCGATCAGCAGACAGCGCACAGTAATTTTAACACCAAAATTACCATGACAAAAAACATGAAAGCTACCCTGTTTGTCGAACTGGGAAGAATTGTTCTCGATGAAAAACCCGTCCCGGAAGTCGGCGCGAACGATGCCCTTATTCGGATCACCACGACGACGATCTGTGGAACCGATATTCACATATTGAAGGGCGAATATCCGGTGGAGAAAGGCCTCACGATCGGTCATGAACCGGTAGGAATCATTGAAAAACTCGGCAGCAATGTCCGGGGATACAAAGAAGGCGAACGCGTTATCGCCGGAGCGATCTGTCCGAGCGGATATTCTAACGCCTGTCTCGACGGACTGGCCTCTCAGGACGGCCAGAGTGCAGCGCACGGTCTCAAACCAATGGGCGGCTTGCGCTTCGGAAATACGATTGACGGCTCGCAGGCCGAGTACCTTCTGGTGCCGGATGCAACGGCTAACCTTTCTCAGGTTACCGACGCACTGACCGACGAGCAGGTGCTGATGTGCCCGGATATCATGTCGACCGGATTCGCCGGAGCAGAATCCGGAAACATCAAGATCGGTGACACTGTGGCTGTGTTTTCCCAGGGACCAATCGGGCTTTGCGCCACTGCCGGAGCCAAATTACGCGGTGCGACTACGATCATCGCGGTCGAAACGGTTCCGAAGCGGATCGAGATGTCGAAACGTATTGGTGCCGATATCGTGGTCGACTTCGGTGCGGGCGATCCAGTGGACGAGATCATGCACATCACACAAGGGCGCGGCGTCGATGTCGCGATCGAGGCCCTCGGCTTACAATCGACTTTTGAAAGCTGCCTCCGGATTCTCAAACCGGGAGGCACGCTGTCGTGCCTCGGCGTTTACTCCGAAGATCTCACGATCCCACTCGATGCGTTTCACACCGGGCTGGGCGACAACCGCATCGTCACCTCCCTTTGTCCCGGTGGCAAAGAGCGGATGCGGCGACTCATGAATGTGATTGCATCGGAACGGTTCGATTTCCGGCCTCCGATCACCCACCATTTCGATCTCGAGCAAATCGAGGACGCCTACGAACTGTTCGCAAACCAGCGCGACGGCGTGCTCAAAATCGCCATTACTCCATAGACAGATGGGTCGTGGCCGGCATCACGAACCGGGAGAAGCCGATCACCGCATCTTTAGCAGGGTGTTTTTGTGAGAATTAGATCGAAAAATGATCAGGCACCATTTATTCTGGCCTGCATTTATGAAATTTGTCTCGCCTCACCTGTTTGGAATTTGGCTGCTTGTGTGCGCCGTGTCACCAGTGTGCGCGCAGCCAAGTATCCCCGGATTTGATACGAGTCAGATCGATTCCGAACTGAAAGGCCGAATTTTAATTGAAGAATTAAACTGCGTAGCTTGCCACAGCAGCGACGCGCCCTTCGCTGGTCGATCAAAAATCGCACCACGCCTGGCAGCCGTCGGGTCGCGGGTGAACCCTGCCCATCTTGAAGCGTTTATCGCCAATCCCCTCATCACAAAACCTGGAACGACGATGCCGGACGTAATGGGTAATTTGAACGATGAAGATAGAGCTGAGACCGCAAAAGCCATCACCCATTTTCTGCTTTCCAATCAAAAGCAAAACGACTTCTCGCTTCAACCTCCGGACCACGTTGCTGCGGTCGAAGGAAAACGCCTCTTTCATTCTCGCGGATGTGTCGCCTGCCATTCAGCACGCGATGAACGTGGTAATGAAAACAGCAATGAATTGATGTTGCCACAGCCGACCCCACTTGGTGCTTTGGAAAAGAAATATAGCGTGAAAAGCCTCGTCGATTTTCTGAAGCGTCCTCATGCAGTTCGGCCGTCTGGACGCATGCCTGATATGAACCTTCAGGGAAACGAAGCCGATCGCATCGCCCATTATTTGCTACAAGACACACGCGTCCCTGGCCACCTTTCCTACACCCTTTATCGCGGCCAGGTCTGGGAGGGGCTAAAAAGCGATACCGTCCAGGCGGAGCGGGCTGGTCAGGTCGATAATTTCGCGCTTGAGAGTCTCGGTAAAATTCAGCATCAAACCGCGATTACCTACGAGGGTTGGCTGAATATTCCACTATCGGGGAGTTACTCATTTTTTATCGAAATGAATGGTGGCTCGTTGCTGATCGATGGAATGGAAATCATTCAAGAAGTCCCGAGTAATCGACGCGGTCCGAAAAAATTCAACGGCTCAGCCAAGCTCTGGAAAGGATGGCACAAAATTCAACTGACCTATTTTCACACCGGCCGCGACCCGAAATTTTCCTTCGAAATGCAAGGTCCCGAGTTTCCACGACAGGCTCTTCCGAGCGCGATGCTTTCGGTTTCGCGCGAGCCCATACCCCCATTCGAACCACTCGCAGTCGAGGCTAAACTCGCAGCTCGTGGCAAAATCCATTTCGAAAAATTGGGCTGTGCGAGTTGTCATAACGATCTAGATGTAACCTCCCCTCCCGGCCCGGCATTTTCTACATTGAAAAACGGTCACGGCTGTCTCAGTGAACAACCCGGAGAATTGCCGACTTTCATTCTTAACCAAAAACGGCGCGAATGGATTTCAAAAGCGTTGCCAAAAATAAAAACCCAGCCTCTCAACGATCAGCAAAAAATCGCAACGACGATGGTCAAATTTAATTGCATCGGCTGTCACGATCGAACCGGCGTTGGCGGAATCCCTCCAAAGCTCGATCAATATTTCACCGGCACCAAACCCGCCTTGGGAGATCAGGGCCGCATTCCACCATCACTATCTCATGTCGGCGCTAAGCTGACCCCTGAATGGATTGCCGAGGTGCTTTTGCGCGGCGGTCGACAGCGAAACTATCTCGATGCGAGCATGCCTCAGTTCGGCGAAGGCAACGTCGGCCATCTCGTCGAGTTATTCGGAAAAGTCGACAAACTCGAGAAAGTGAAGTTACCCGAGGTCTCAAACATTCAGGAATCGAAAGACGCCGGGTATGAAATGATGGGAACCGAAGGATTCAGCTGCATCGCCTGCCACGATTACAATGGTCAGGAAGCGGTTGGAGCAGGTGCACTGGACATTGTTAACGTGACCGATCGTATTCAGAAAAACTGGTTTCATCTCTACATGCGCGAGCCCCAACGATTCCACGCAAGCGTGATCATGCCGAGCTATTGGCCGGGTGGAAAATCAGTTCGGCCCAACATTCTTGAAGGAGATTCTGGTCAACAAATCGAAGCGCTTTGGAACTATCTCGCTGACGGCCCACGCGCCAAAAAGCCGAAAGGACTTTCACGCCAATCCAATGAAATTCGGGTCAGCGACGTCGCAGAAATCTACCGGGGCCGGGGAACGGCGGGCTACCGCGGTATCGGGGTGGGATATCCCGAACGACTCAATCTCGCCTTTGATTCCGAAGAGATGGCGCTGCGCTTGCTGTGGAAAGGCGCGTTTGCCACCGTCAACCACGGTTCGTTCCGCGCCCACGGCGAGCAGCGAATCGCGTTCCCACTCGGCATTCCCTTTCACCGGCTCAAGTCCATGGATGACAGCTGGCCTTACAAAGGAAAGAGCAACTACACATTTCCCCAGGACCACGAGTATCAGTTTCGCGGCTATCAACTCGATGAAAAACGAAGGCCCACTTTTCGATACGACTACGGCGATATCAAAGTCGAAGACTTCTTTGAAGACATCCCCGAGGCAAATGGCAAAGCTTGGTTCAAACGAACCTTCACCTTTGAAACCTCAGATGCCCAAAAGGCCTTTTATTTCAGGGCCGGCTCAGGCAAAAAAATCACCCACCCCTCAGACGGAACCTACCTCGTCGATCAACTTGAAATCCGAATTACGAGCCCGCATAAAGGCGTCATTCGCGATGGGGATCCGGCTGAATTGCTCATCCCCCTCACCTTGCCTGAAGGTAAATCCAATTTAAACCTCGAATACCGATGGTAATTTCACGAACGATCGTCAGCCTCCTGGCCTTGATTTCACCGGTTCTCTTCGCGGAAGACCTTGGAGAAATGTGGGGCACGGCTGAAGAAGAAGCTAAATACTACCCGATCGTCAACATCCCGATCCCGCCGGAAATTCCGATGCGGCCCGGCAGTTTTGAGATCCTTCCGGATGGACGCCTCGCTGTAGGAACCCGGCGCGGTGACATCTATTTTATTTCAGGTGTATTTGAAAATCCACCCGCTCCGAAATATCGTTTGTTCGCTAGTGGGCAAGATGAAATCTTTGGGCTCGCGTGGAAAGACGGCGTCATGACAGTCACTCAATTTGGCGAGGTCACAAAAATTTACGACACCGATGGTGACGAAGTCGCCGACGTTTATGAAACGCTGACCAACAATTGGGGCTACGCTGAAGGTCACGAATTTGCATTTGGCTCCAAACACGATCCCGAAGGAAACATCTGGGTTGCACTTGGATTGAGTGGTTCTTACAAATCCAACAATCTCTTCCGAGGGTGGGCGGTGAAAGTCACGCCCGATGGCGAAATGATCCCGATCTGCAGCGGCTTGCGCAGTCCCGGCGGCGTTGGTCCCAACGCAGAAGGCGCCATGTTTTGCATCGAAAGTCAGGGCCCCTGGAATGGAAGCTGTTCCCTGAAACATCTGAAGCCCGGTGGTTTTCTCGGACATCCCGCAAGCTACAACTGGTATCCCTTCGTTCCTGGAATGGATGCCCCCGCAGTGGAACCCAACAGCCCTTCGCGTTTTCAGGTCGAAAAGAAACGCGTCAAAGAACTAGTCCCGCCCGTGATTCGTTTTCCCTACATCAAAATGGGGCGCTCCATTTCCGGATTTCGTCTCAATCAAACCGGCGGAAAGTTTGGTCCATTCGAAGATCAAATTTTCCTCGGCGACTACACCCTCAGTCTCATCATGCGTGCTACGACCGAGAAGATCAACGGGGTCTGGCAGGGGGCCTGTTATCCCTTTCGTGAAGGCTTGGCCACTGGCCTAATGCACGTCGAGTTCTCTCCCAAAGGTCAATTGATCGCCGGAGGCTTCACAACCAACCGTCAGTGGCCCGTGCGCGGCACCGAGCCGTATGCTATTCAGCGAATCGACTGGACCGGCGTTGTCCCTTTCGAGATCAAGGAAATCAACATCACGACTGATGGATTCGTCATCCATTTCACAAAGCCGATTGATACCGCCCAATCGACAAAAACGGATCTCTACAAACTCGAGACCTACACTCACAATTACGCGGCTGGATATGGCAGCCCCGAGGTTGATCACACCACGCCAAAAGTAATCAAGGCGGAACCTGCAGACGACGGCTTATCCGTTCGAATTTATCTCGATGGAATTGTCGAAGGCCACATTCATGACTTCGATCTCACCGGAATCCGATCCAAAGAAGGCGCGCCGTTGCTTCACAAAAAGGCTTACTACACGGTCAATGAGATCCCAAAGAAGTGAAAGCCTGCCTTAAACCTCAACATCACGGCACCATGACATTCCGCACTATTCTTGATAAAAACCGGCTGCATATCACGTGCAAAGTCGATTTCTCTGGCCGGCATCACGAACGATCTTCAACTGGTCAAAATACGCTCAAATTTTTCCGTAAGATCTCAGCAGTTTGATTCAATTCTCCAGTCGTGAAAACCCGCTTTTGTTGAGAAATTCGCCTCACTGGTAAAAAAGTTTACCTGACCAAGTAAGGGCGCTATAATCTAAATGGTGGAATCCCCTTCCTGAGGCGATTTCCCCTCTACTCTGAATTATGGAAAGACTTCGCATTTTCACCCTGCCCCTCTTGCTTGCCGCAGTGATGCTTCTTCCGATAACATCGTGTGAGAAGATTAAAGACGCGACCGATAAAGTCGGTGAGGCCTTAAACCGCACACCGGAAAAGCCCGGACCGGCAAACCAGCCCGATCCAACACAAATTCTTGCTGAAGAACCTGATGCGGTGATGCCACCTCCGCCAGATCCGGAAGAAGTTCGTAAAGCGGCCATCGTCATCAACAAAGAGGCACGCGTTTCCATTCTTGGTTATCACGATTTCACGACGGACGAGCGTCCCCGTAGCGATATGATAATCAACATCGATGATTTTCGGGACCAGCTGCAGCAAATCAAGGACGCCGAACTCCCCGTCATCAGCATGCGCGAATTCCTCGATTGGAAACAGGGCGAAGCTGATATCCCGGCAGAATGCGTCATGATAACCGTTGATGACGGCTGGAAAGCCAGCCATACCCTGGCCACAGATATCATGGCCAAATTCGGATTTCCCTTCACCGTTTTCCTCTATAAAAACTACGTTGGAGTGGGGGGACGCTCCCTGACGCACGACGAAATCCGCGACATGATCGCTAAGGGCGGCACCATCGGCAGCCATTCCGTGTCCCACAGCAACATGGCAAAAAAAGGCGGTAAATCTGCCGATGATTACAAAGAATGGCTCAGAGTTGAGCTCGAAGATTCTTACCAGTTTCTCATGGATAACTTTGGCGAAACCGGCGGCGTCGTAAAAATATTTGCTTATCCCTACGGAATTTACAGCGATCAAATCAAAGAAATGGCGACTGAATACGGCTACGAAGCGGCTTTCACCGTGAATGGCAAAAAGACCACGTGGGATGTCGACAAACTGGAAGTTGGCCGCTACATCGTTCATGGCACCACCTTGGCTAATTTCTCACCAGCCATGAGTTTTGGCGGCGGAAGCGTCTCAGGAGCCGGACGGAAACTTATTTCAGAATCCAAGAACGAAGACGGCGAAGTTGAAGGGCCATTGGTCACTATGACTCCGGCCAAAGACGCTAAAGTTGCCACCCGCCTCCCCCTCATCCAAATGGATCTCTCAAAACTGAACGGCGTTGTCGCAGATAGCATTTCGATGCGGATCACTGGTCTCGGGATGGCTCCTCACGAATACGATCCCGAAACCGGAATCGTTTCCTATCAACTCCCCATGCGCCTCCGGACCGATAGCTGCGGCGTGATGGTTCAATTCAAACATTCAGGCAGCAACGATGTTGAAAAAATCGGCTGGAATTTCAAAGTCGATCAATTGGCTGAATACTTGTCCAAAGAAAATTCACTGATCGTTTCTCCCATGAAAATGACCCCGCCAACGGAGAATGCAAAAGGCCAGCCTGTCGCTCAGCCGACCACGGCAGCGAACTGAAATTAGAGAGAAAGTGCATCGTCGCTCCTTCTAACTGAGGCTTTTTTCCCCTGGGATGGTGAAAGTATTCCACCCGCAACACGCTCGGAAAAATTCGCGCTACAACGAAGAACCCAGCCGCTCTCCGTTTTAAATCGCTACACAAAAAAGCACAGGCATTAAAACCTGTGCTCTTGCGTAAGTTGAATCTCGTTAAAAAACGAGGAATCAAAAATTACTCTGCACTCGCAGCTGCGACTTCTTGCGCAACCTTTGCAGGGTATTTAAGCTTCGTCCGAACTTCGAGAGGGTTCATTCTAGCGACGGTTTCCTCAGAAACTCCAAGCGAGATTAGACGCTTACGATGATCGCGTTGACGACGCATTTTCGCACCGGTCTTCTTGCGTGGACGCGTCAAATTTGTCTTGAGGTATTTTCTTCTTTTTCTCATGGGTAAATCCTCCTCTTTGAGGGCGAAATAGATAGACGGCAACTCGAGGGCGGTCAACTGGGAATCCACCAGTTTCAAAATTACTAAATGAGTGCTTAAATTCCACCACTATCCCCTACATTCCCGTCCTCAGAATTTCCAATTCTAACAGTTCTGTAATGTTTGCAACCCCCAGTTCGTTATCTTCGTCTGAAAAAGTGACCCCATGAAAAATTTCCGCATCATGACCGTATTCCAGGGAATAGGTGTGGTTCTCTCAATTTCGCTTCTGGCTCAAGGCCCGGGCGATATTCCAGAGGGACCCGGAGGAGGTGGGCCAGGCGGACGAAAACACACCGCCAACGAGGCAGCCCCGCTCAATCTGATTCCTGCAACAGAGTGGACTCCCGAGCGGAATAAGGTCAAAATCCGCAAACGGAGCGATGAAATCACCATCGAGGCAAACGGAATGCCCGATCACAGAGTGGGCCAATTTTCCAATCCTCAGAATCCGAATGAAATTGCAGAACAGCGACACGACATCGTGATTCCGGCTGATCCGAAGCCTGCCGCCACCATTACCCACATCCATGGAGGAGGCCCCGGCAGTCCAAAAGTGTTCGGGATCACCCTTGACGGCGTTTTGATCGAGCCTGGAACCGCAGAAACGTGGATGGGCGATCGTCAATCAGGCTGGAA
>Ga0307488_10004170_pt1 | contig 12075 bp, 9 predicted proteins | sample SB02metaG_FD_202248 | JGI IMG/M metagenome (GOLD analysis project Ga0307488, IMG submission 202248) | Sea-ice brine microbial communities from Beaufort Sea near Barrow, Alaska, United States - SB 0.2 | ecosystem: Environmental > Aquatic > Marine > Coastal | place: USA: Alaska | collected 2017-05-06
TCAACACCAATTACCGCGTTACCAATCCAATTAAATTTGTCTGGATTTTTGTTTACTAGATTTTGGTTTCGTGAAACTCGACCTAATTGACGAGATGCATCATCAAATCCGACCCACGCTGTTGCGACTAAGTTGCCAGCGAAGCCACTAAACCAAGTATCTTTTGAATCATTTGTCGTCCCTGTTTTACCGCCAATATCATCACGTTGCAGCAAGTTTTTTGCACGCCATCCAGTGCCTAACCAATAGGTTTTATTATTCCAATTACCGTTCGCTTTAACAGCTGTGCGCATCATTTCCGTGACCAAAAATGCGGTTTGCGGACTGATAACTCGCTCTGCAGATTGTTTGAAGTTATTTTTCTGACTGCCCTTTACTGCTACTTGACTAAACTCTGCAGCTAACATGGCTTCAATATCAGCCTCGTCGACGGACTGCTTTTGTTGTTGAGCTTCAACATTGCATGGATTGCATGCATAAACAGGTTCCGCTTGCCATATTAACTCACCGAGATCATTCTCGATTCGTTCTATAAAGAAGGGACGTACAGCAAAACCACCATTGGCCAGCACTGCAATCCCGGACACAACCTCTAAAGGCGTATGCGAACCTGAGCCTAAGGACAGAGTTTCATCCCGAGGTATGTCGTCTTTTTCAAATCCAAAGCGCGAAATATAATCCACCGTATTATCTAAACCAACACCGCGCAGCAAACGCACCGACACAACGTTTTTTGACATGCCCAACGCAACACGCAAGCGTATTGGCCCTTCATAAACTGCAGGTGAGTTTTGCGGTCGCCATGCGACGCCAGAAGAGCTATCCCACTGATTAATAGGCGCATCGTTGATAATGCTAGCTAGCGTGTAGCCACTTGCAATAGCACCAGCATAGACAAAGGGCTTTATGTTTGAGCCTACTTGACGTTTTGCTTGTGTCGCTCGGTTAAATTGGCTTTTATAAAAGCTGTAACCACCTACCACAGCCTTCACAGCTCCGTTATTTGGGTCGAGTGCAACCAAAGCTCCAGCTGCGTCAGGAAGTTGCCCAAGTTGCCAAACATCATCTTGAGGTCGTTTTCGGATATATATCAACATACCTTCTTGAAGAATCTCAGCCGCAAATTCTGGATCGTCACCTTGTGTCTGATCATCTATGTAAGGTCTTGCCCAGTCGAGACCATCCCAGACTAATGTGAGCATTCGACCATCAGCCATAATAACGTCTGCCGTTTTGTCTCGCACCGTCATAACCACAGCTGGCCGCAATGGATCTATCTCATCAACACTATGCAGATATGCGGTCACTTTCTCAATAGACCAAGCATTTTTATTGATAAGGGTCGCTATTTCTTCTTGTATGACATGAGCTTCTTCTAAACTATCAACCTTCAGCTCGGGTTTAACACCTGTGCGCACAAGAGGCTCCCAAAGTTGCTCCAAAGCTCCCCTAAAGCCGTGCCTTTCATCATAATCGTGTAAGTTTTGTATCACGGCTTCTTGTGCGGCTTTTTGCATATCATAAGTTGCTGTTGCATAGACATTAAAGCCACTGGTTTCTGCAATTTCCTTACCGTAGATGTCAACCATTTCGTTATAAATAAGATCAGCTAAATAAGGTGCATCAAGCGCGAGTTCTGCACCGTGTTTTTTAGCTGTTATCGGCGCTTGCGATGCTTCATCGAATTGTTGTCGATTAATATAACCCTCATCTAACATGCGCAAAAGAACGATACGCCGGCGCTCTTTTGAGCGTTCAGGTCTGCTTATTGGGTTAAGTGTCGATGGTGCTTGTGGCAATCCAGCCAGAGTAGCAAGCTGAGCCAGATTCAATTCATTTAAATTTTTTCCGTAATACACTTGGGCTGCTGCACCAAACCCAAAAGCCCGATGCCCTAACTCAACTTTGTTAAGATATAGTTCAAGAATTTCGTCTTTGCTTAATTCCTGTTCCATGTGTAATGCAATAAACAATTCCCTAATTTTACGACTAAATTTCTTTTCTCTGGACAAAAAGAAACCACGCGCCATTTGCATGGTTAATGTACTAGCTCCCTGCCCTCTTTCTCCAGTTGTAATCAAATTTAAGAAGGCACGACCGACACCAATAGGATCGACACCAATATGACTGTAGAAACGGCTATCCTCTGTTGCGATTAAAGCCTGTACCAAGGTCTCGGGGACTTCATCAAGAGAAACGGGTATCCTTCTTTTAACCCCATATTGAGATATTAATTTGCCGTCTTGGGTAAATATACGCATAGGAGTTTGCAGTTTAACCTCTCTCAAGATTTCTACACTCGGCAGCCCTGGTTTGAGATAAAAATACATACCTATGATGCTAATGACCGCTAGGAAAAAACCTAATATGGTCAGTAACATGAGCTTCTTTATTAACTTCACTGTGCTGTTTTCACTTTTAATTGTTGGGATTAAATACTCAATTTTTATACTTAGGTGTCGTTAACAGAACCATACAGTTTAAAAAAATCAGTATCATTTATACCTATGATACTAGAACTATGACAGAGCTACTATTGAATGAAATCGCTTTTTAAGAAAAAAGCCCAAAGTATAATCGGGTTAGACATAGGAACCAAGTACGTAAAGGCAGTATGCCTAGATGTTAGCGGTTCTGTAGCTAAAGTAAATGCTTTCGCTTGCGAGCCTATCATTGGTGCCGCATTTAATGAGCGTGAAATAAAAGACTTTGACGCTGTCAGCAAAGCATTAGCGAAAATTAAGCACAACTTGAAGACCAAAAATAAGAATGTTGCGATAGCTGTTGCAGGCTCATCCGTCTTGAGTAAAGTGGTGTTCATGGAGCCGAATCAAACTGACTTTGAATTAGAAAGCCAGATTGAAATAGAAGCTGATAGCTTAATACCCTATCCGTTAGAAGAAGTTTATTTGGATTTTGAAGAATTGGGTGAAAGCAAAACACACGGCGGAAAAGTAGAAGTTTTACTAAGCGCTGCGCATAAAGACATGATTGATAGCCGCATTACATTAGTAAGAGAAGCGCCTTTCGACCCAGTAATCATGGACATCGAAGGATACGCATTAGGCAATGCCCTTATCCACTTTGCAACTCACAGAAAAGATTGCCCCACTTGCTGCATTAACGTAGGCGCGAGTTTACTGCAAGTGTGCTTCGTGGAAGATGGCGAAGTTATTTATAGTAAAGAACACAACTTCGGTATGAATAAATTCATACAAGATTTAGCGGTTATTCACTCGTTAGACATTCAAGAGGTAGAGAATCAAATAGCTGACGGTTCAGCACCCGAGTCATGGTTTAAAGACACGTTGCCAATGTTTTTATCTGCATTGCAACAACAAATACAACGTGCTTTGCAAATGTACGCATCTACAACGCACAAACAACAGCCTGAAAAAATATTAATTTCTGGTGGTGCCGGTTCACTGCCGACGTTAGTAGAGGAGTTATCAAAAGACCTAGGCATTAAAGTTGAAGCTTTTAATCCGTTTTCAAATTTAATCATCGGTGAAAACGTTGATGTTGAAAGGTTGAACAAGTTTGCTGCGCAACTGGCAATTGCAGTGGGCTTAGCAAGTAGGAGTTATTCGCAATGGCACATGTAAACTTATTACCGTGGCGCGAATCTCAGCGTCAGCGTCATAAAAAACAGTATATTACTTCATTGGTTATTATTTCAATTGCTGTACTCGCCGTATTTTGGCTATTAGGCGAGGTCATTGATCAACAAATTCGCAATCAGAATTCACGAAATAATTATCTTGAACAGCAAATTGGTGTTATCGACACACAAATTGAGCGCATTAAAGACATTCGTAGCTCAAAGGCAGAAATAGCTCAACGCATGGCGCTTATTGAGCAACTGCAAGTAAGCAAAAATGTATCACCCATTGTATTTGACGAATTAGCACGGATTGTTCCAGCAGGTGTTTCATTTGAGAAAATGTCTCGTAGCGGCAACTTGATAGAGATTGTGGGAATCAGCGAATCGAACAACCGTCTGTCTGCATTCATGCGAAACCTTGAGCAGTCAGATGTATTTACTAGTGGTGAATTATCTTCGATCACTGCTGACGTTAGTACCTCCAATGCAGTGAGCGACTTTAAATTAACGTTCTCTATTACGTCGAAAGTTGCACCAGTTCAAAATACAGAAATGCTTAAAGAGGGGAGTCAATAATGGCTTTTGATTTTTCTAAACTAAAGGAAATAAACGATCTTGATTTCGAACAAGTAGCGATTTGGCCAAAGGAAATCAAAACCGTTGTCGCTATATTTTGTGTGGCTGTAGTCGGTGCTGTTTGCTATTACGCTATTATCAGCAGCAAGTTGCCATTGCTGGACAGTTCGAAAAGCAAAGAAATTTCACTTAGGTCGACATTTGAATCGAAGTATAGGATGGCTGTAAATCTGCAAGCTTATGAAAAACAGCTAGTAAGAATGCAAAGTGATTTTTCATCGATGCTCAAAACGTTGCCAACCAGCAATGAAACACCAGGATTGTTGGACGACATTACTTATGTGGGAACCGATGCTGGTCTGTCATTTAAGGTACTTAATTGGCAACAAGAAAAACCGAAAGAATTTTATACCGAGTTACCTATTCAACTAGAAGTTGCGGGAACTTACCACGAATTTGGCTTATTTACGTCGAACATCGCCAATCTTCCTAGAATTGTAACATTGCACGACTTTGATATCACAAACAACAAAGGTACTCTTAGTTTAAAGATGCAAGCAAAAACTTATCGTGCTGCGATAACTCAAGCCGATATGATTAATAAGGGGCAAGAGTAATGACAAGAATATTAAGAAATTATCTTGTGCTTGCGACCTGCGTTGGCTTATCAGCTTGCAGCGCGCAAATTGATGATCTAATTGCCTACACCGATAACGTTAAAGCAAGCACGAATATCAGCATTGAAGATTATCCTGAGTTCAAGCAGTTGCAGCCAGTCAATTATACAGCTAGCAATATGCGCAGCCCATTTCAAAGGTTGCAACAAGGAAATGAAGTAACAAAAAACGTGACTGTTCAAACGGCTAACTGTAGTCAACCAAACCGACAGCGCGCAAAAGACAAATTGGAATCATATGGTATCGATGCATTGCAGATGGCAGGCGTATTTAGCACTGGCGGACACAAGTGGGTTCTTATTAAAGCCAATGATGGCAGTTTACACAAGGCGAAACGAGGCCAGTACATTGGCCTATTTTTCGGTAAAATTATTAACATAACGGATAAAGAAGTGGTTATTGAAGAAATGATACCTGACGGTGCTGGTTGCTGGAAAACCAAAACTGCCACATTAACCATGTCATCAGTAGCTGGAGAAAATGATAATGTCTGATAAATATATTTTTAACAAGCGCTTAAACAGCAACAGACCCTACTGGGTCTTAATAATTGCGTTCGTTTTAGCCATTGTCAGCTGGGGCGCTGTTGCTCAAGAGTCTGAAAACTTAATTGATTTGGTTAATCCTCGGGGTGAAGCGGCTTCCGAGAACTCTGCCACCTTAAATAGCATTGATTTTAATCGTTCTGCAAAAACAGGGAATGTGTTGATTGGTTTTGAAGGTAAAGCCGCGTCAGTCTCGGTTGTAGAAGCCAAAGGTTTAGTTACCTTAACAATGAAAGACACCATGTTAGCAGAAGACCAATACGTTGAAGTTGACGTTAGTCAATTTGGCACTGCAGTGCAAAGTATTGAAACATTTCAAGATGAAAACAAAGCAAAAGTCGAGATACGTTACAACGGCTCAGTCAAAATTAAAAAGATAGAAGAAAATGGTGTTGTCACTGTTGCAGTAACACCGCTTACACTAGAAGAAGTTCAAAAATCTAACAATACGACTTACGAAGGTAAGCCAATCTCTTTGGATTTCCAAGATGTACCAGTACGCCAAGTACTTCAGATTATTGCACAAGTTAATGGTTTTAACTTAGTAACGACCGACACCGTTAATGGCAATGTCACTATAAGTTTGTCTGGTGTTCCATGGGACCAAGCCCTTGATATGATATTGAAAATTAGAGGTTTAGATAAGCGATTAGAAGGTAATATTTTGCTGATTGCTCCGACAGAAGAATTGTCTGCTCGTGAAACGCAACAACTTCAGTCAAAGCAACAAGTACAAAACCTTGCTGAATTAAAGTCAGCGCACATCGAAATAAACTATGCTAAAGCAGACGAAATTGCGACTATCCTGAAGACGAGTGATGGCGGAATACTATCTAGTCGCGGCAACGTTACAGTTGATGCACGTACAAACACTATACTGATACGCGATACTTTAGAAAGTATCGACGAAGCACGCCGAGTTATAAATGCATTAGATATCCCTGTTAAGCAAGTGCTTATTGAGTCTCGTATGGTCACCGTTCGCGATAACGTCGACGAACAGTTAGGCGTCCGTTGGGGATTCACTGGCGCGAGTGGCGATAATTCAGTTTCGGGTTCACTTATAGGTGCGGATACCGCTGGCCAGGGCACTGTTCCTGATATCGGCGACAGATTAAACGTTAACCTGCCTGTATCAAGCGCAGCTGGCAGTATCGGCTTTCAAATTGCTAACCTACTTGACGGTAACATCCTAGACCTTGAATTAAGTGCTTTAGAGGCTGAGAATAAGGGCGAAATTATTGCAAGCCCTCGAATTACTGTAGCAAATCAACAAGAAGCTTATATTGAACAAGGGACTGAAATTCCGTTTGTACAAGCAACCTCAAGTGGTGCAACGTCAGTCGAATTCAAAAAAGCCGTATTAAGCTTAAAAGTAACACCACATATAACACCAGATAATAGAATTATTTTAAATCTGGTAGTCACACAAGATACGCGCGGCGACACAGTCTCTACTTCTACCGGTCCTGCCGTTGCAATAGATACGCAAGAAATAAGTACTCAAGTGTTGGTGGAAAATGGTGAAACAATCGTGCTTGGTGGTATCTTTCAGCAAGTTAGTACAAACGACGTTTCTAAAGTACCATTGCTGGGCGACATTCCTTACTTCGGTAATTTATTCAAAACAACGTCAACGATCGAGCAAAAACGTGAGTTGCTTATATTTGTAACACCAAAAATCATCGAAGAAGGCTTTTAGTTGCTGACATATTAGTTATATTGCACTACTATGATCAGCTCGCAAGAAGAGTGAAGGCATAGCCTTTGCTCTTTTGCAGTTCTAAAGCACAGTATTTTACATTTTCCTTTGATAAGAATGCTTGCATATCATGCTAGTTAATTGAGATAATCCCCGCATAGATTTTCCAATGAGGAAATTATTCGCTCGCATTGACGTTAAAAAATTATAAAACGCGTTAATGTGGTAGTTAAAGTTGGTTGTCACGAATACACCAAGCCGACTTCAATCGTTTATAAAGAATGTGAATTAATCAGACATGGCTGAAAAACGTAATATATTTCTTGTTGGCCCAATGGGAGCAGGAAAGAGCACTATTGGTAGACACCTTGCAGACGAACTCCACCTCGATTTTTACGACTCCGATCAAGAAATAGAGAAGCGCACTGGCGCTGATATCGCTTGGATTTTTGATCTAGAAGGTGAAGACGGTTTTCGCAAACGTGAAGAAGACATCATAAACGACCTGACGGATAAACAAGGTATCGTTCTAGCAACTGGTGGTGGTTCAATTGTCTCAAAAAATGTGAGAAATAGACTTTCAGCACGGGGGATTGTCGTTTACTTACAAACAACTATCGATAAACAAGTTGCCAGAACTCAGCGTGATAAGCGTCGTCCTCTGCTTCAGAATAGTGATCCAGAGCAAGTTTTAAGAGATTTAGCTGACGAACGTAACCCTTTATATACTGAGGTTGCTGATTATGTAGTTGAAACGGATGACCAAAGCGCACGAGCAGTAGCAAACCAAATTATCAGTAAAATCGGTTTGTAACAGGTTAATTTTCGGGAATTTTTTTAAAGGATATTGCGCTATGCCCACATTAAACGTTGATTTGGGAGAGCGTAGCTACCCTATCTATATTGAAACCGGTTTGTTTAGTCAATCCGGTTTTTTGCTTTCTGCTATTCAAGGAAAGCAATGCGCTATTGTAACCAACGAAACTGTTGCTCCTCTTTTTTTAAACAGCATTAAAAAGCCATTGAACGAAGCCCGGATTAGTACATTTGAGATCATTTTGCCGGATGGTGAACAGTATAAAACAATTGAATATTTTAATGTTGTGTTAACTGAGCTACTAGAAAATAAAGCGGCTAGAGACACAACACTTATTGCTCTAGGGGGTGGTGTCATTGGCGATATGGGCGGTTTTGCAGCGGCTTGCTATCAGCGCGGAATTCCCTTCATTCAGGTACCGACAACGCTACTGTCACAAGTGGACTCATCTGTTGGCGGAAAAACTGCAGTAAATCATCCACTTGGAAAAAATATGATTGGCGCTTTTTATCAACCCAAAGCCGTATTTATTGATACAAATTCCCTATCTACATTGCCAGATAGAGAGTTCTGTGCCGGAATGGCCGAAGTAATAAAATATGGGATAATGTACGACGGCGACTTCTTTACTTGGATTGAAAACCAAACTACAGCAATAAAAAATCGTGATGCCGACGCGCTGCGATATTTAATTACAAAATGTTGCACTATAAAGGCTCAAATCGTAAATTTGGATGAGAAAGAGCATGGCGTTAGAGCGTTGTTGAACTTGGGTCACACATTTGGTCATGCAATAGAGGCGGAGAAAGGCTACGGTGTATGGTTGCATGGTGAGGCGGTTGCAGCTGGCATGGTGCTTGCTACAAAACTTGCAGTGCTACGTAATTGGATAACAGCGTCAGAATGCAGTCGCATACAACGGCTCTTAGCGTTATTTAATTTACCGATTACCGGGCCTGCGGATATGTCTGCAGACCGCTATATTGCACATATGCAACATGATAAAAAGGTACTTTCTGGTAAAATACGATTCATCGTTCCGACATCTATAGGCAGCGCTAAAGTGATAGATGATGTTAAAAATGAAGAATTAACAACAATATTGAACTAGCGAGAATTTGTAAGGCCAAATTTAAAAGGACATGACCGTTTGTCAGAATTGCAAGAACGATTGGAACACTTAGTTAATTATTCTTCTCAGCTTATATTCGTGAGCGGGGATAGTATTGCCCAACAGCAAAGGACGCTCGAAGATTTTTTGTCGATGCAAAAAGAAAATACTGAAATTTCCTATTTTACTTCTGAAATCACCATGGAGTCTCCTGACTTTAGGCGTATTATTTGCCGTCAACTTTTAGGTCAGAAAGTTGGTAGCTTTGTTCGACCATTAAAAGAACTCCTCAAAGATTTGCACGAACAACCTGGCCCTTTTTTGCTTTGCATTAAGCAAGCTCAAACCCTTCCAAATGCATTCTTACAAGAGCTGTGGGATTGGGTAACAGAAAGTAAAATGCAGTCGCTAAATCATCATGTAAATGTCATACTTTTTGGCGAAACAGCATGGGCAGAAAAGGCTAAGAAGTGGCTTCCTAAACGAAATAGTAATCGACCAATACTCTTATCGACTCAATCGGTGGAGTCAACAAAATTTGACGTAAATGCTCTAGAAACACTCATGGCAGAGGAAAGACCTGCATTTTCTCTCGACTTGTTTAGACGCAACGAATTTTCTCCCCCGGTTGTGACACAAAAATGGTTTATTGTCGGCGTATTAATTTTACTTCTGGCTGTTTTTTTAGGTCTAATGACCTGGCAGTACCCTGAACACGTTAAGTCTCTATTGCAGACTGGGAAATTACCACCTGATGCAGCTCTCAATGTAGACCAGTTAGCGTTGTTAAACGAGCAGTTAGATAGGCAATTACAAATGAAGGAGGATACGACTAACCTAGCGCAAAGCACAGCAGAAGCTGACCAATTATCTAACCCAGATAAAATACAAACCAGCTCAACGTCGGATTCAACTGAGGATAATACTGACCTAGTTACATCATGGGATGCGGCCAAGCAAGCTAGCAGCGATAAAATGGACTCCCTAAAAGAGAATATGAATGATCAGCGGGTGGCTAAAGAGCAGGATGCAGCTCTACTAACCAACTTAGAAGAGCCGGCATTGACGCGGGAAGTGCTAAGCATTGAAGTCACAGAAGATTATTTAGCTGAGGCCGATGGTGATTTTGCTGTTCCAGACATCATTAGCGTTGAACAGCTCGATGCGACCCTAGGTAAGGATCTATTAGCTCTCTCACAAGAAGAGCCAATAGCCGCAGACACCCTCGAGTCTGCAGACAGAGGCGATGAAGACTCGCTATTAAATGCGCCTAAACAAGCAGCGACTCCAATAACACAAGAACGCACTAATGAACGTTTTTACGAGTTTGCTGAAGAAACATTATTGGCATTGCCAGAACCAGCAATTTTATTACAATTATCCGGCATTCAGAATAGGACCGTGCTGGATGAATATATTGCCGATAATCAGCTGCAAGATGTGGTTTGGATCTACCAAACCACAAGATATGGTGGCCCTTGGCATGTCGTTTTATTTAATCAGCGTTTTGACTCGGTGAATGAAGCACGCCAAGCGGTCGAATTATTGCCTTCGCCAGTGCGCTCAACTGAACCATTTGCGAAAGACTTGAGACAAATAAAGCTAGAAATACGAAATCGTTAGATTTTATGGTAGTCTAGCACCACTTCTGAGAAAATTTTGCAGTTTAAATAAGCGTCGTGAATAAAAATAATAAGAACAGGGCCTTTTTGAAATGGGCCGGCGGCAAATACTCTCTGCTAGAGCATATTCTCCCTCACTTGCCGCAATCGCCAAGATTCATCGAACCTTTCTTTGGCGCCGGTTCCGTCGCTTTAAATGCAGCGTACGATAACTACCAGCTTAACGACATTAATACCGATTTGGTTAATTTGTATAAATTAGTTCAACATTCATCAAAGCAGGTGGTAGCCGACTTAGCCCCCTTATTCACGCCAGAGTCTAATACTTCAGATTTCTATTATCAGCGTCGAGAAGAATTTAATAATACGGATGATGCATTTCGCAAAGCGTTGTTGTTTGTCTACCTAAATCGCCATGGTTATAATGGGCTGTGTCGTTATAACCGAAAAGGTGGTTTCAATGTTCCCTTTGGCCGCTATGTAAAACCAAAAATGCCCTCAATCGAAATTCGTTATTTTGCTGAGCGTTTTGCAACAGCTGAATTCACCAATCTGGATTATGTTGATGTTATAAGAAACGCACCTGATAACAGTGTTATTTACTGTGATCCACCTTATATTCCGATCAGCAAAACAGCCTCATTTACGCAGTATGCAACAAACGGATTCAGCTTAGAAGCTCAAGAAAAATTGGCTGAAACAGTACAGAAAGTCGTCGCGAAACGTCCTATTACTGTCGTCATAAGTAATCACGACACTCCTCTCTCCCGCCATTTATATCAGGGTGCCAAATTCAAGAGTTTTTCTGCGCGACGACTGATCAGTCAAAATGCGCTCAACCGAAAACCGGTAAAAGAACTCATTGCTATTTTTTCAAAAGAAACGAAGTGAGCCGGCGATCAAGTACAAAAGCGGCTGAAACATTTACAAAAAGAAGAATATTATGTTCAAATAATATATGACTTCGATAATGCAGTGACGCTGATCGTTTGATATGATAATTTATATTAAAATGTACACAATGGTCGTTTTAAAAAAGCGCAACAGCTTAGAGGTTCGCCTTGATGACGACCCTTTGCTATATTGCAGCCCGAAGCATTTGAAAAAAGGCATTGGACTTTGTTTTCAACGGAATGGATTTACAAATTTTAATTCATGATTCGAATCCGCGGTTTATTATTTAAAACTCTCCTATTGGTTATTTTTATAGCCATTGCATCACTATCTGCGTCTTATGGATTCGTTACAGCGCAACAATCAAAGCGTTTTGAAGAAAACGTAAATATCATTAAAAAATCCCATCTGCATGCAACTCAATTACTATTTCAGCAGCAGCTAAAAGAGCATGTATTAACGGCTGAAAAACTTTTTACACTTGGTAGTGTAACCAATAAAACAGCAGCAGAAGCAGCTTCGTTTTT
>Ga0307488_10004171_pt1 | contig 12075 bp, 8 predicted proteins | sample SB02metaG_FD_202248 | JGI IMG/M metagenome (GOLD analysis project Ga0307488, IMG submission 202248) | Sea-ice brine microbial communities from Beaufort Sea near Barrow, Alaska, United States - SB 0.2 | ecosystem: Environmental > Aquatic > Marine > Coastal | place: USA: Alaska | collected 2017-05-06
CTTTACCGAACTTAACCCCGGTTTCGTGATGCCCGAACTTGACACGTCAAACATAACCAAAGAAGCCACAGAAGCGCAGAAGTCCAACCCGATCATTGAAGCCGTACGCTGGGCTTTAGAAAACAACCTATACACCGACCCGGTGTGGCAAGACGAAGAATACGTTTACGTTTCGCCCGTCAACCTACGAACAGAAGTAGCCAAGTCGCAGGCATTCGTCCTCCCGTCAAATAACGCCAAAGGTATCAAAGCGTTTCTTGTAGATAACCATAAGGCTATAGTGGTTCGGGTTGAGCACGCCGGTAAGAGGATGCGTGTGATGCGATTGCCTCTAACGGAAGTAGAGGTAGACTAAGTTATGACACTACCAGAAGACGTAGATCTAGAGAAAGAAATCTGCTACAGCATCCTGTACGCAGCAGAAAACATGCCATTAGAAGAAGCACAAGCAATAGCTTCTGTGGTATGTGAAACAGTTCTCGAACTAATAGAAGGATAGCATGACTGAACTTCGCAGACTTGTATGGGACATCGAAAGTTCCCCCCTCCTCGGGTACTCGTGGAAAAAGTGGGACACCTCCCTCATCAAGATAGTTCAAGACTGGAAACTCCTCTGCTTCTCATGGCAATGGTTAGACGGACCCGACAAAAAGGTTCACGTTCTTGGTATGCCCGACGACCCCATGTACGAACCAGGCGTGTTGGACGACGAATGGTTGACCGAACAACTACACGACCTGCTCTCGCAGGCAGACATCTCCATAGCGCACAACGGTCGCGGGTTCGATGATAAGAAAGCGAACGCCAAGTTCCTAGAACACGGGTTCGGGCCGGTGCCTTTCCGTCACAGTGTAGACACCCTGCGGACAGCACGTAGAGAGTTCAAGCTGTCCTCTAACTCGTTGAAGGACGTGTGTGCGTTTCTTAACGTGACGTTGAAGCAGGACCCTGGCGGGTTCGCTACCTGGGAAGGGTGCATGAAAGGCGATGAAAAGGCATGGAAACACATGTACCGCTACGCTAAGGGAGACATTCGTTCGCTGACAGACGCCTACTGGATCATGCTTCCCTTCGACAAGACGCACCCCAACCTTACCGTTTACACGGGCGAGCCTGCGTGCCCCCGTTGCCTTGGCACGGAACGTTCTCTTGCGAAGAATCGTGTTACGAAGACGTACACGTACCCGCAGTGGCAGTGCAAGGCGTGCAAGGGGTATTATAAGGGGCGTCAGTCCCTACGGGAAGTAGTAAAGCCCGCCTATACGACCTAGCCGCCCTGGTTAGCTAGTATCTCAGCAAACGAAGTAGGCAACCTGCTCGTACTTGACCCCGCTTGTGAGGGGGCTCTGTACGCATAATCATTGGCCTGTATTGCGCCCAACAAAGTAGAGGCATCGTTGTATTTTTCCTGGTCCGTCTGGGTGTTCTCTCGGGAAGGGATAACAGCGCCCCTCTCTAGGCCCAGGGCCTTCTGCTGCCCCACAGTGAGCAAGGTTTGGTAGACGAACTGGGTTGTCTCGACCTCGGTAGGTGCCCTACCTATCACGTTGTTGAACACCCAATTAACAACAGCACGTTGTTCCCACGAACGTTTGCGGAACTGCTCTAGGTCTTCGTCTGTCAGGGTCCCATCACGGAACCTTTCTAGAGGGAACACAGCATCTGTGTCTGTACCAAACAGGGGCCCCGGCAGGTTACCACGTTCCTTGCGGGTGAGGTAATCCTCTATAACCCACTGGGTGAAATCATCACGACTGAGTCCCGCCTCCGCCGCTTCTCGCAGGGCGCGTGTCATGTCGTCAAGAAGAGGGTTGAGTTGTGCGTATTCCTCGGGGGTCATAATGTCCCCCATGATGGCGTTCCATCGTTCCCTGTTATCGGCATCGGATGTGTCGTAAGGGCTTTCTATGAACCTGTTGGCGTTCGTTTCGGCCTCTATGCCCTGGTCTTTCAGCCATGCGTTCGTGGAGAACTTGGATAGCTGTGTGCGTAAACGGTTGTACTCCTCATCCGACAAGGAAAGACCCTGCGATTCGAGGGAGGTTCTGGTAGCACGTATCACCTCATCGGCATTGCGGGCTATGGCCTGGTAGTCTGTGGGAGATATGGGCTCATCAGGTCCAAGGTACATGTCGGGGTATATCTTACGCAACTCATCTTTGATGGCAGCAGGGATCAGACCAAGGGTGAGCTCCTCTTGGTCCTCTGGGTCCCCGTACAGGAGTATCTCTAGCGCCCGGTTCTGCACCGTCACGTATCCAGCCTTCTCTAGGTCAGATATGGTAGGCAACCTACCCTCCTCATTGAGCAGGTCAGGGTGATTGTCGGTGAGATTGTTGAGGGCATCTTGTGCCCCCCAGATGAGGGCGTTTCTGCCCTTTTCTTGGCGATCCTCGGTGATGTCGTAGGTAGACAGGCCTGTGAGGTAGTTGACGAGAGCTAAGCTACGTCCCTGTTCTGTGTCCTCCATGACTATCTTGCCATACATGCTGTCAACCTTGTCAATGATGGGGAGGAACGTGGCAGCAAAACTCTCCACGCCTTTCTCCTCTTCCATGAGGTCGTTATACCTGGAACTGTTCTGTATGGCCTCAGGAAGTATCTTACTGATCATGTGTTTGACGCTGCCAGCCCCCTCATTGTCCAGCGGCCCACCCGTGAATGGGTCCCGACCGAACCTGCCCCCCACAAACAACTCGATGGCGCTGACAGGCATACCGGAGAATAGCCCCAGTGCCCTTGCGTACTTGTCCTCTGCCTCGCCGTAGGTAGCCGCCTGTGGGAGTATGGCACTCATGCCCGGTATAACAGACAGGGCAGCACCCATTGATCCTAGTGAGTCCGCTGCTGCCAGTAGTGGTGTGTCCACGCCTATGAGGTTAGGACCCATACCAATTTTACCCAGCAAGCCTCCCTCACGGAGTTTAAGGTTACGCTCGTCGGCCCAGTCAGGCAGGATCATTCCTTCTGGTGTGGGAATCTCGGACCCAGCGAAGGCATCAGTTGCTGCTTCGGCTATGCGCTGGGCGTTGACTACACGACCTGGGTAGTGGGCTATGGCGTATGCCTGAAGTGCCGTGTTCTTACGCATGAACGTGTAAAAACGGGAGACGGTACGGAAGTAGTCGTTCTCTTGCTTGGTGAGGTCGGAGTAATCAAACAGGTGTTTCCGCACGTTGGCCGCCGACGCTGCGCCGGACATGCCTTTCTCTAGGCCGTCGATGTAGAGGGCTATACGGGCGTTGTGCTCAATGGCTTCACCCATAACACGACCCGTGGTGATAGGCTTCCACCCTAAGACGCGAGTCGCCACCTTTCCCTGAGACCCTGTACCTGTAAAAATGTCACCAACCTGACCGTTGCCTATGATGCCATCGGCACGTATACCTTTTAGCCGTGCAGCGGTTAGGTCACTAATGTCTCCCATCTTTTCTAGGGCGTTGTCATAGGAGCCACCGTTCTTTTTCATAAACCCACGTACCGCATGATGTCTGCGCTGTAAATAATAGGCCTCAGTGAACCGGATAGGGTTGCGAAGACCACCAAGTACGGTGTTGAACACGTTACCCACGTTGTTGCGAAGATGAAAAGCCATATTGAAGGGCATGAACACGGTTGCACTCGCCGCCCACATTGCGTTGGCGGATGCCACATTCTTTAAGGCTACACCCATGTCCGCTGTAGAGGAAAGGAACCTACGCGTTTTGCTGAGCTCCTCATGCATGGTTTTTTCTAGGTATCGCACACCACCATTAGGTAGCTCAACGGAGACGTACCCCGCCATGCCTGCCCCGTCTGCTTTCATATCTGAAAGTACTCGGAGGAGATCCTTCTTGGTAGGGGCGACGTAGGCAAACTTGCGTCCTGCGTCATCGGTTATGCTGGCGAGATTGTCAGTTATGTCTGTAATCATGGTGCTGAGGAACGCCGAGTGTGACCGTGTTGCCACGGCCTTTAATACGTTGCTCTCAAACACGTCCCCAAGGTCATTGAGTCCAATTTCCTTGAAAGCAGCCCGAGCCTGATCGTTTAGGGAAAACAGGTCCTGGGTTTCTTTAGCGAAAGTTCTTGTATTGGCGGCACCAGACTGGGAGGACACATCAAACATGTTCCTGACATCGGCTACTACATCCTCTACCTCCCCACCAGGCTTGAAGCGCAGGCCCCACTCTGACAGTTTATTTATGGCGTCACCGCGTTCAAGATCCCCCATAACTTTAAGCTGCTTGCTTATGTTGTTGGCTATGTCATCGGAGTATGTACGGGGTATGTAGTTCCACAAGTCACGCATCAACTTAGGGTCCATGCCGCCCGCAATGGAGGCATCGAACACCATCTTACGGGAGGCGTGCAGGTTCTCTAGGACAGCGGCTGCCGAGTCTCGGCCCGTATCTTTCCACCTACGGAGCAACGTGGTGTAGTTGGTCTTGGTGCTGAGGGCCTTGTTGAGTTCGCGAAGTAGTTTGTCCTCGGAGCCCATATCTTTGATCGCTGCCTTTACAGCCTTGTTGTCTAGGCCGGAAGCGGCATCAAGTATGCGGGCATCCATCTGTGCTTTGGTGACAACCGTCGCCGTGTCCAGGGCGTCTGCCCCTGCGGTGTCAGCGACCATTCCTGCTCGGTGTACGCCTGACCTCGGCTTGAGGACTTTGCGTACAGCGTTCATTACTTTGTTGTCTCGTAAGGCTGCGACAAGACCGCGCTCTACCGTGTCGCTTATACCTACAGGAAGTTCTGGCATCTTCGCTGATAGCTCGGCTATCTCGTCCATGATGTCGCCCTCTACGAGGTGCGCCCACTCATCGGGGGTGTCGGCAAGGCCTTTCTCCAGCCGGGATACGTCATCACCTAGGGATGCGGCCTTCTCAGCCTCGGAGGCGTTGAGGGATGTCCTCATTGGCCCTGGTCGGGTGAAGAAAGGACGTCCTGTTCTGCCTCCTCTGCCCGTGATTCCTACGGATAGTTCGTCCATCTTGTTAGCCAAGCCACCCGTCGGAAGCCAGGTGTTACCCGCAATCTTTATGCCGGACCTGCCCCCACCGTCGAGAGCCCTGAGCTGTTTATCAAAAACCCGATCCGCGCTCCTCGTTGCGCTGCGGCTGCCTTTGGACCGGGCCTCCTCAACGCCCGCCCTCATCCATACTTCGACCATAGCGCGGTCCACTTCACTTAGTGATCGAAGCCCTGACCTGCGTATTTGTCTGATTATATTGGTTCCCTGAGCTGCTGTTCCCACCGTCTTGACGGACATGGACCCTACACGAATAGCTCTAAAGGCTGCCAAGGCTCGTGCCGCTGGGCCGACGCCTGTCCAGGTCAGCGGGTCATACACAATTCCCAGCACTGTATCTAGAGTATCCCCCCATGTACCGCCCCATTCACCGTCAAGACCAAGCATTGCTTCTCGTGGGTTTAGTCGGCCATCTTCGCCACGGTCAGTGGCTTCTGTGAGCCCAGCATCCCTGATACCCTCAGCTCCTTTCTCCCAACCTATGGAGTCAAACAGGCTGGCCTCGACCTTTGCCACGTTGCGGCGGATGGCGTCATACCCCCCGAGGGCCCTTTGAAACTCTTTCTCGGACAGGTCTATGAATTGCTTAATCAGTGGGGCCCCTGACACGGCACCCACAGTGGGTAGTATGTTGCGCTGGAGCCAGTTGCCTTTGTCAGGTTCAGTGTAGTTCTCGTCCCACCATCCTTCTTGGCGCTGGTCCAGGTAGAACCTGAGCTCGTCACCATACTGCCACAGCATGGGGTTAACGTACTCGTCAACACTTTCTTGTGTGCCCTTGTCGAGGGTTCCTTCTTTGGCTGCGGACGTTACTCTGACCAGCATATCAGCGACAGTTCGCCAGTCTTTGTTAGCTAGGGTGTCCCCCTTAGGGTTCTCCTCCAGCATCTTGAATACGCTAGTTACACGGGCCTGTTCTTGGGCGTACTCTTCGGCGTTAAACCCCTCAAAGAGTGCGCCATCTGGTGATGCTGAAGGGTCCTGTTGTTGTGCTGTATAGCCTGGTGGCGGGGCGGAAGGGGACCTGCCACCAAACACAAAGCCACTGCCACCTATAGGCGAGGGGGTGGAAGCCGTCTGAGCCTGTGTTTGTACCTGTGCGGGTGCGAAGGTGTTACCAGCAGACGGTGGCGGGGCGGAAGGGGACCTGCCACCAAACACAAAGCCATTGTTAGGGTCTGCCATTTTCTACCTCAGAATTGTTGCCTGAGCATCAGGCTTACTTCCTATTAGTGTACCCTTTATAGCCTTATATGGGTCCGCTTCTGCGCCCGTCGCTGGTAATACCAGGTTTGTTGGCTGCCATGCGTTCTAATATCTGCCTCCGGAAGGCCCCGCCTGTGGGGGTGCCTATATCCAGTTCTAGTTTGTTGAACGGGTTATCTAGACGGAAACTGGACGTGTAGTACCCTGGTGGTCCTATTGGACCCGACAGTGGGGGGGCGTTGGTGGATGTGATTCCCGCAGCCTGGTACTGTATTTCGGTCATTATGTCTTGGACATTTTGGGCTGTTAAGCCATCCACACCTACAAACTCTGACGCTGCGGCGAACGCTGCTGCTGTAGCCTGTTCTCTGGTGCCCCCCTGGTTTAGCACGGTGATGTACGTTTCGCTTCCTGCTAAGTACGGGTTGCCGTTTAGATAGTCGCCTAGTTCAGGTACGTCGCGTGGGTTCCTGGTGTTTGTGGTGTCAATTTCATAGGGGTTGAAGGGGTCTACTGGAGTTCCTGTGCCGCTTCCTGTGCCGCTTCCTGTGCCGCTTCCTGCTGCTGCGTTCTGCTGCGCTGCGATCTTAGCAAGTTCTGCGTTGTAATACTGCTCACGCAACGGGGCAACCGTTTTCATCTGGTCAAGATACGCCGAATTAGACGCCGCAATGCGGGCCTGCTCCCGTTCGGAAGAAAGCGCAGAATCACCAAGACCAACATTAGACATCGAATCAAACGTGTCACGCAGCTCCGCATTCAACGACTCCGGTGCATGAATAGCAGCACCACGGGCAGCAGCAGCATTAAGCGCACCCTGCCTGCGGTCAGCGTTATTAGCCTGAGCCGTCTTGAAGGCTTGTGCGCCCTCAGCGCCGCCCTCAGCTACAGCGGCAAGCAAGGCACGTCTCTGGTTATCTATAGACGTACTATAGTTGTCGCCTGCGAAGGTGGAGGTTTGGTTGTCGTATTCAGCCATTACTGCCCCTCGTACACGGTGCTAAGTTTTTCGTTATCCAGCCGTATTCCTGCATTAATTCTTTCTATGGCTGCTTGACGTTCGAGGGCCGCATTGTCGCGTACCTGGTTGGCAATCGCTGTTTCTTTGTTGCGCGCCCAGGCGGCTGTTGCGGCGTCTTGTTGTGCGTTGATGCTGCCTGATAGTTCGTTTTGTTGGCCGAGTCGTTGTCCGGATTGGAACATGCCACGGTTTTCGGCGTTGCTGTCTATGCCTATGCGCCCTGTGCGTAGGGCTGTGGTGTACCCTGGCATGGCTTGGTTGTATTGCTGATCGTATCTGTCTAAGGCGTTTTCTCTTACTCCTACGAGGGCTGACTGGTCTATGCCAAGTCCACGCATAAACGCAGCGAAGGCGGGGTCCTGCATTAGGGCTTGGTCGGGGTCTGGTGCCGCTACGGGGGCAGGGACGTCGAAAGCGGGCGTGCTAAGGGTGTTACCGGGTGGTCTTATTACGTCCTTTACCGGCTTAGGGGGGGCCGCTACGGGTGCCGCTACGGGGGCAGGGGTGTCCTGCCCCGGAATGTTGAAGACCTGCCCTGGGTGGATAGTCGTACCAGAGATGCTGTTAGCCTTCTGAATCTCGGGCCAACGGGAACCATCACCAAGCGTTGCTTGTGCGATAGCCCACAGGGAGTCGCCAGGTTTAACGGTGTATGCCATAGTCTAGTTTACCTTGTCCTCTAATTTCTTGATACGTTTACCTGATTCTTTACCCTCCGCAACCAATATCGTTGCTGCGTTAAGGCACAGGTCTAGCTCTCGGCAGGAGGAGCAAGAGCCTCTAGTTTAGTTAGCAAAGATGTTAAAGCTATAGAGTATTGCAGGGCACGCTCGTTAGCAGCTCCCAGTTCGCGTTGAAGCCCTCCAACTACCTCCTCGGCTGTTGGCCCTTCCTTGGGGGCCGACTCTACATCACGGTTGTCTGTCATATCTATACCTTCTTCTCTAGTATGTTAAGACGCTCATCTAGCGCCTCATTCATATCATCAGCCGCCGCTAAACGACTACGCAAAGACTTAATCTCAGCAACAGACGCAGCAATAACGCACTCCCACTTCCAACCAACAGCCTCCAGCTCATCATCCTCACCCTTCTTAGCTTGTGAGAACTGTGAGATAATATCATTCTCTAACACATCCTCAGCGATGAAACCTACCTGCATATCAGCTTCACGCCACGCCTTACTATCGGCAGGCTCAACACCTTCACCGAGCCACCGCTCAGTAAACATGACAGGCTGCAAAGCATCCATCCACGCCCCAGAATCAGCAGGCACAACGTCAACAATGTTCTCCTTGAGCTTACGAGACGAAGTGTAATAAGCAAGAACGGTGTACGCCGTACTTCTCATAACGTACTGGTAGCCAGACGTAGAAGTCGTAGCAAATAAAGCAGCAGCCATACCACCAGAAGTCAAGATGCCCTTATTATTATGAGTCCGTACCCACGTTGTATCCTGCATCTTCCAGCCGCCACCGTAAGTCTGGTTGTACCAACCTGCGCTCCCGGTAGTTCGGAACCAGTCACCCGAGGCTAGATATAGCCCGCCAGAGTTGAGGTACATTCTCTCGGCCCCACCAGTAGACCACCCGATAGTGTCGGTAGTCTTACGATACATGCCCGTGTTCGTGTCACTATAGAACGAGTAAGAAGGAGCAGCGGCAGTACCAGCACCCGTAGGCATATTACCAGCACCAGTAGCAGTAGACATGAGCAGCCCACCAGACCAGAACCTGCCCCTGAGAACACCACCCGTAGCGAACCCGATCTGATCGGCAGCCACCCGATACATGCCCGTGTTCGTGTCGGAAGTGAACGAGTAGCTCGGTAATGCTGCGGTGCCGTCGGATGCTTGGGCCGTCCCGGTTACGGCGACACCAGTGTTAGTGGTCGCTATTTTCGTGCTGTCGTTGTATTTGAGGGAAATACCAGCGTTCTCCGTTAAAGACATCGCAGCCTCCCCGTTGCTGTAGTGAAGGGTGTACCCCCCCGAGTTCAGATTTCTGATGGAAGGTGTGTCTATGTCTATACGGACAGAGTGAGTTAGAGGGGCGGATAGTACTACAGCATCCCCCCCCAATTCCACACTAGACCCAGTAGCAGCATCAGGGTTCTTGAGATTAACATACGGGATGGTGTTGCTTGCGTGATGGGCAGGACCCTGTAGCGCAAAGTGGCCTTCTGTCCCCGCATCTTCCGCTCTAATATGTGCAGGGGCCGTTTCCGATGGCGACCCGTTGTAGAAAAATATCCTGTTCGTGCTAGTAGTAGAGTTAATAACCACCCTCGGGTCCGAAGAAGCAGACTGGAACTGTCCGTCCACAGTGAGGGACCCTTCAAGAATCCAATCGCCAAGCATCTTCTTATTAGGGTTATTCAGATACGACTCAAGAGTCCTACCAAAACTGTCAGCCAGATTGATAGCCACACCCTGACTCATCGGATCAATCAAAGCACCAGCCCCACCATCCAACTCATCAATACGCTTAGACAGCTTCTCGATAGCCGCATTGATCTGCGAAGCCATCTCCGTCAAATCGTTACTGCTACTAAACTGGTCGTACGTTAGCTCAGCCATAAGTTAATCCCTCGGAGTGTTAGGACGAGTCTGATACTCCACGTCAATACGATGAATAGCGACACTCTGAATACCAGTCAACTCAACCAGAGCCTGCGCCCCAAAAGCAATATCGCCCATCAGAAAAGTCTTACGGGCAAACTTCTTACTACCAGAGAGGGCCGTGCCAGAAAAAGCGGTAGCCGTCTCAGTATCATCAGCCTCCGAAGAAGCACCCGTGCCCGTAGTAGTTGTCTTAACAGTAAACGCCGGAGTCTCATAAACCGTACCGTCCTTCCAATAATCGAAATCGACAGTAACCGAACGAACACGAACCTCCTCACCTGTAGGCGGAGTGTACGCAGCCAACTTCAGATGGCCCGCAGCGTTCTGCGCCGCACCACCCGCATCGTTAGCAACAAACTCCTGCTTAGCAGAATACGTGTCGTTGCTACCGGAAGGCCGGTCGAGAAAGAGATCACGAGAATACAGTTGCGCCCACTGTGTTGAAGCAGCCGACGGGACGTTCTCCTCGTCAGTGACCACAAACATGTACTTGTCACGGACCATAGAAATGTCCGCCACCGTCAAATCTGTGGCCTGCTCGTTCCCACGGCCACCAGAATCCAAAGACGTGTTCCAGTAAGACGAATGCCCCCAAGCGTTATTTATCAAATCAATACTTTGGAACCCGTCACCACCAACAGTAGAAGTATTACGAAGGTACGGAAGTATAAGACAATCAGGGCCGTCTGCTGCGATACCACGCAACGGCTCAACCCGTGTGTCCTCCCAACCAAAATCGTTAGCAGGACGAACATAATCCAACGTGCGAGAATCGACACCCTGCGGGGTAGCAATATGCACACCCGAGTCGTTGGCCTCTTTGTCCAAATACCAGATGGCGTTACGGAACACGACCCCGCCAGGTTCATACCCTGGTGTGGACCCCTGACCTACCTGACGCAACGACCCTGTGATTGGGGATGCGCCCGTTAAAGCAAACCAGTTGCCCTGCTCTGTAAAAAACATTAGGGCGTCACGTAAAGCGTGTGCCCCGATAACACCAAGGTTGCCTGTGCCCTGCGAAATACCTACGTTGAAGAACTGTGTGGCCGACGTGATAGTTTCGTGCGCCGCCGGATCGGAGTATACGATCATTACGGGGGTGGACACGTCACCGTAGTAGTAGACTCGTTCCTTGTAGACCGCTGAGCCTCGGGGGATGAACCCTGAGACGGTGGCGAAAGATATGGCGGTGAAAGTGTTGGCCGACGCAGAGTAAGTAGCGAACGCATCGTAAATGACTTTCTGGGGTGTAAGGAAAGTGCTTTCCCCTCCCGCAGAAACCAGGGTGTAATCTTCCCCTGCGCCTATTTCGGGGTCAACATGGTTCTTGTACCCTGAGGTGAACGTCGATGCGGCAGACCACGTACCGGCACCAATATCGTACTTCCACGAATAGGTGGTATCCGTTGTCACGTTAAGAACAAGGAAACCTGCGGTCTTAGAATCTACACTACTATCGTAGGGGTGCCAGTGCATCCCCTTAAAGTCGGTGTTCAGGTTACGGGACGCCGTGAAACCTGTGGACGCCCAGTTCTTCAACCAAGGGCGAACACCGAGCGTACCGTTAGAATACACCTGCATGTTGGTGGACTGGTATGCGTCCTGCGCCACATCACTAGACGTGTTCAGGCCCTTAGCGAACGTGGACCCCTTCGACCAGTCCTTATAAACCACCTGACGTTTAACAGAACGGGAAGTCATTAGTGAATGGACCAGTCAGTACGATGCTTCGGAATAGGGGCCGGTCGTGCCTGCCGTACCTCGTTAGCGATAGCTTTATCTACCTCGCGCAGTTCGGCGTTCAGTAGTTGCATCAGCGAAGGGTCTTTTAGCCGTGTGGCAAGAAGTTTCGCTGCCATGATGATTGGCTTGTCAATAGCCCACTCGTATATCAACGGAGCGTGGCTGTCTGCTGTTAGGGCCGTTTCTGTGGCCGTATACGCATGAACAATCGCATACACTGCGTCCGGTTTCGGGGCAATAACAACCTTATTAAAGTCCACCGAAAAAAACAGGGGTGACCCATCAAAGCGGAGAGGATCTGCCATGTCCCGCATAGTACGGTAAGGCAAGTCTGTTCCTTCAGAGGTCACGGACTGTGACGTACGGAACCCTGCGGGAGGCGTGTAGATGGTTGTGCCAACTACCGTATTAAAGGACTCGGTGGCTTTGAGCCACGGCCAGTCCTGTTCCATAGAGAATGTGCGGATGG
>Ga0307488_10004174_pt1 | contig 12069 bp, 6 predicted proteins | sample SB02metaG_FD_202248 | JGI IMG/M metagenome (GOLD analysis project Ga0307488, IMG submission 202248) | Sea-ice brine microbial communities from Beaufort Sea near Barrow, Alaska, United States - SB 0.2 | ecosystem: Environmental > Aquatic > Marine > Coastal | place: USA: Alaska | collected 2017-05-06
ATCATCAAGCGCGCTTCGTTTAATTTCGCTGTCCATTCTGGGCGCTACATGAAGATGGCCTCGATACTCTAGGTCCGCGGCTTGTAAGTCAGTGGCCTGTAGGTCGTTCGTATGCTACAGGCAGCGGCCTGTAGGTCGTTCGGGTGAAGTCCCTGTGTATTGGTTTGGTGTGTAAATAAATTCATTTCACATACGGGTGACTGTGTGATGTAAACCGTTTTGTGGTTGATCTGCAACAATTTGATTCTATTATTTAAGTGATGTATCTATATAAAATCTGTTGTCGTGTCTGGTATAAACAATGGACGGTGGTGATGAATCACAAAGTTCATATGGATCACGTGAAATGTATAATAATGATCGTCATGACATCATAAAAGCTGCACAAGCTGTAAACGCTATGAACAAAAGAAGATGGATAGAAAAAATAAACCAAAATGGAATAACAGCACCCTTGGTGATAAAATTGGGAATTGCAAAAGAATGGTTTAAGGAGGGATTATCAGATAAAGAACAAAAAAAACTTCTACGTCCCACTGATGAGGTCAACCAGAAGACATCCACGTCATTGAAATTCAATAAAAAGATTTTCGAAGACGAAGCTCTCGCAGATGATGTCGTTATAAAGACTAATCTTGCAATGAAAATGGTCTATGATAGTGCAGTACTTGCATTTCAACAACAACATCAACACGGAACAATCAGTAATGAGAACAGCTGGAACAAAAATATTGTCACTAATTTTCAGGCAGATGAGAGGAATCTTACAGGTTTTACCGTGATACCGGAGGTCACGCAAAATAATGGAAAACGAGCGGATCTTCTTATCAGAATCAAATCCGAGAAACAAGGGACGGGTGCCCGTGCGGAGTTGAACAAAGATGTTTATTTTACAATTATCGTAGAACTCAAGATGTACAGAAACGAAAATGAAATGAATGTTACCAATCAACGATTGTCGGAACTCAAAAACATTTATAATTATGTGAATAACGACATACAGAATGGTAATATACCTACTGTTGCAATGCTCATCTACAATATTCAACGTGATATAGGGCAAAATGATTGGGGTACCAGTGTACATGCATGTTATTGGCCAACAGCCTTTGCACTGCAACAGCGATACCCAGAGATTAATACGTCTGGGGTTGAGCCGTCTGGTGTTGGCCCGTCTGGGGTTGGTCCGTCTGGTGTTGGCCCGTCTGGGGTTGACCCGTCTGACGTGCGTCCGTCTGAGGTTGGACCATCTGGGGGCAAATCACACGGGGGTGGGTCATCTAGTGCCAAATTGCCAGGGGGTAAATCATCTGGGGGTAAATCGTCTGGGGGTGGAAATGCCACAAATAAAGACGGGGAAAAAACAGGTCAAACTGCAAATAAACGATCAAGTCGGTCAACAAAGGAACCAGATCGTCTTCGAACCGAAAAAAGCAAGAGTCGATCTAGGAGTGCGTCTGTGGGTGGATCGAAGAGGCCAAAAAAATCCTCAAATAAACAGAAAAAATATACCGGGGGGTATACTAATGAAACCCTGACTCTAGACCCATTCCAATACAGGCCTCATGGTACTACGTCTCCACATGGGATTGTAGATATATTTTATGATCTGGATCCCACGAAGCTTCGTGGTAGATTGGTCGACAAACAGTTGATATGGTATCACAAGTGGCATGAATGGTTCCTCAAAAATGAAACGATTGACAACAATTCTCTACAGGATTGTCTCGAGGATTATGTACACCCCGATCATAACATGAAGTATCAATGGGTTTTGTATCAAAACAATGAACCCAAAAACGTTCAGACTATGGAATATTCGAACAAGTGGAACATCGGTAGGATATTCAACCAAACGATTTTTACAACTAATGGGGGTGGTATGCAATTTAGAATTGCTTTTCCCGGATGGAGGCCTCAACAATGGGGTATAGTGGAGGCCAGGGTATACCAAAACCAGTCTGACACGAGGGGGGGGACTCAAACACATAGTCAAGATTACAATGATATTGACACAGGGGAGATGTCTCAATCAGATAAAGGAGATCGCATTGACAGCGCCTCCCCAGGCCCTAACGCCACCGGTCCAGCTGGGTCGTTTTCTACACAGCTTGTTATACCGGAAGGCGCGAACGATGTGTTTCAAAATATTGGGGTGAACAATGAAAACCTTTGGGAACATCGTGACAACATAAATGATAATCAATGGGTTACGGGCCGTATGTATATTCTAAATGACCTGGCTTTGCGTTACAATGATATTTATTATAGTGACAAGTTGGCAGATGAAGTGCGTGACAATGTGGACAATGAAAAAAATAGAATTCTCTTGGCAGAAAATGAAACAATGAAACAAAAGGTGGCTGAGTTGGAGATGGGTCAAGGCGGTGGGTCTCAAGCGGCGGGGGGTGGTGAACTACAACTCAACCAGAACCATGAGTTAAAAATCAAGCATGAACAGCATTTGAAAATCATTCGAGAAGAGATCGATCGTTTGAAAAAAAAGGTGGTAGTAATGGAGAAAATTGAACATAAACACCAAGAGGATAAGCACACCCGTGACGAAGAAATTAATGAACAGAACACAGCGATTAAAAGGCTTGAGGAGAAAAACAACGAACTAGAAGCAACGCGGCAATGGGAACAGAGTGTCCAAACTGAAAATGTAACAACATCTGCAAAAGATGCTCAACATCTGCAAAAGATGCTGGATGCCACAAGGAAACAGATGGATGTTTGGAAAAAAAAATCGGAAGCGATGGAGGATGAGATGCAAAAAAAGAACTCCGCGCATGAAGCAATGATTGCTGAGAATAAAACCGCGTTTGTAGCTGTAAAACAAAATCTTCAATCAAAAGAACACGATCTAAAAGAAAAGATTCTATTGGAGAAGAAGCAAGTTGAAAGATTGGCTCTTGAGACACGTAACTTGGAATCCTCGGAGAAACGCGTGCAGAAGTTTGAAAATAAATTGGAATCAACGTTGTTGAAGATGGGACAGGATCAAACCGAACATGACGCACTTGCGCGTGACTTTGCTGCTAATAAAACCACATTGGAAGATATACAAAAAGAAGAGAAGAAGGCCAGAAGTGAAATTGGACAATTGAAGGTTTCCCTCGAATCATCAAAGCGCGAGTTTGTTGAACAAAAAAACGCGTTCACAACTGCAAAAGACAATCTTGATTCAAGCGGGGTCCTACTCCAAGAAAAGAGTCGAGAGATTGAAGAATTGAAGGCTTCTTACAAATTGTCCGTTAAAACACTGAACGATACAAACCAACAAAATAAAGCCGATACTGATAGACGTAGACTGTTTCATGAGCGCGAAATCTCAACTCTTAAACAACAAATTACAAGCCTTCAAACAGATGCGGGTAGTGTTGAAAAAGAAACGAGTGGTGCTATGCTGCGGAATCAAAAAATAGTCGAACGTCTTGAAGCCGTCATCAAAGACCTCGAACAAAAAGTCAGTGAACAAGGGCACATTTTTCATAATAAGAACGTTGTGGTCGAACAGGAAAAGAAAACTTTGACAGAAAGGTTGCAAGAACAAGTGGACAAAAACGAAACGGATTTGAAAAAAATCAAGGAGTTGGAGCAAAAACTAATAGATATAGAACATATAGAACGCGAAAAGATGGATCAAGAACACGATTTCGCATATAAGAAAGTTAAGATGGAACAGGAAAAGAAAACATTGGAAGCAAAGTTGAAAAAACAAGAGGAGAAAAACAAAGTGGATTTGAAAACAATCAAGGAGTTCGAACAAAAACAGACAAATCTAGAACACGCAAATAAAAGCAATGCGGATGACGATCTCGTTAAGTTACTCGCAGAAGCCGATAATGTGCGTCTGAAAAAGGTAGTTTCAGAAATGCAGGAACAGGTAAATGAAGCGAATCGAATACTTTCGGAACTTCAGGCCATACATGCAAAATGTTCTGATGTTGTTCCTTCATCGAGTGCGGAATCTTCTCATGGGGGCAGTACGCCATCGGGCAGTACCCCATCCGGTAGTAAGCGGAAGAAATTAGGTATGAAAATGATTTGATAATTTCTCTAATATTTCGTGGATGTGTGTGTGTGGGTGTGTGTGGGTGTGGGTGTGTGTGTAGACGGGATAATAAATCCATAAACAACTTGAAATGATGATTTTATTCAATGTGTCACACCACACACATACACACCTTAGGTTGGTGTCATATGTACGTTGCATGGACATTGGTCACATCTCGAACAATACGTCTAAGATCGATGTTTTCTATCGATATATGGATACTTGATTCTGTGTCACGTAACATTAATTTAATGAGCTCTGGTTCCATGTATGAACGTTGTTGCATAGACGATATAAACGCCTCTGTTCTATCTCTCTTGAGATTGTCGAGATGTTGACCCACAACGGTCAATAGAAGGATTGAACGCGTTTTATAGACACTTCCCAACCAGTGCAATACGCTACTGGGGTTAATATCAAGGTGCAGCGCATGTTCTAGAGGGGTTCTTTGGAAACTGTCCAGGGCAAAAACGTCCGCTCCACCGTGCAGCAGCATCACAACGGCTTGCCAATTGTTATTGATGGCAGCTGTATGCAGTGGTGTTCGATTGCTATTGTTTACACAATGTAAATCGGCACCTGCCCCGAGAAGTAAAGCCGTCATTTTTGGGGTCCCATGCAATGCTGCCACGTGCAGCACGGAGTCCATCCTTGGACCATCGGCGTAATCAACGTCCAATCCCTTATCAATTAAAAAAGACATCACCGCCGGAAAGTCTTGCACTGTCGTCTCTCTTCTCAAAAGTTTTCGATCAGAATGTGGGATGAGACGCTCAGCCTCCATCCTATCTAGATATCGTTTGTCTTCCTCTTTTTTTTCCTTTTTCTTACCCTGGTCTCTGCACGCCAGCAATAATAGTTCGGAGCCTTTTTTTCCATGGGGAATCCGACAAAGGTTCCTCTTTTCGAGTACATTCAGTACATTGATCCACCCACCCTTCACAGCTCCAGTTATTCTTTCAAGCGAATAGAAGTCGTCTGGACTTCTAAGTAATGCGTAGTACATGAGCAACCTTTCTAATGCTATGGAATACCCATTCTGAGAATTTGTCACTGCTTCATACCGTAGGTCAGAATCACTTGGACGACTGGAAGGCTTAAACATACTATGAAGGCCTGTAACAACGTCGGTGGTTATATAATATCCATCAAAAATATGTTTAACTCGTTAAGATACTCGCAGATGCCGATAATGTGCGTCTGGAAAAGGCTGTGTGTGTAGACGGGATAATAAATCCATAAACAACTTGAAATGATGATTTTATTCAATGTGTCACACCACACACATACACACCACACACACACACACCACATACACCACGCACCCCACTACTGCAGGGTGTTTATAGTGTCCCCTCACTTTCTTCTTGAGACGTTTCCCCATTTTCACGTGAACTAGCACCACAAGATACCTTATCTATATATCGACAGAGATGTTATGATAATACGTATTAAATACATAAAATACCACCATTTTGCGTCTTATTTAATCCACATCCCGAATAGACCCCCCAATATCCTTCGCTTTCCTCTTGCGACACGCCTCTCCGGTCATGAAATGAGGTGGTAGCGTTGCGTATGCTTTCTCCATAGCAATACGTTGTTCGTCATTTTGTATCATCTTGATACGCTTGGAATTATACACTTGGCATTTGACGCCTAGACCGGCTGTAATAGAAGCGACGGGATTGTTGCCAGCAGTGTCAGATACCCTGTCGATAACATGCACATTCGGTAAAATTGTTATACCAAACATGAACGTTGGATGCATGTTTCCAGAGTTCTCCATGTATTTCATATCACACTTCCTGACAGAAAGAGTGGTTCGACCATTGCCAGACCATTGCCATAACCGATGCCTTCCAATCTCGAGAAAGTCGAACATCTGTTGAAAGGCGGATTCCATTGTGGTCACATCAGAATAAGTATTGAATACAGCAATTGGGATGAAGATCGGAGAAAGGTCTTTGGATTGTTGACTCGTGTACTGAAACTTCGTTCCATCTTCTTGTGTGATGACAGCACCATGTTCACGGAACAAGAATTGGGTTGCCTCAGCAGTTTTTCCACCAGATGCAGCGTCTCCCCGTGTTGACAACGCATACATTGCACCGTCATACAGTCCTTCCCAGAACGCGGTGCGAAGTGTCATTCCAAGCGTTTTGAAAATAAATTTTCCAAGAGAAGACTCTTTGTCTTCAATCAAGTTAAGCACACGGTCAAATGCATCCTGATGAGTCAAAGGCTTCGTATTTACCGTCAATCCATGTTCGGTGAGAAATATATCCACATCCGAAATCTTCTTATCAATCACTTTCTGATAATTGATTTGATAATATTCGACACACTTCTCTGGATTAGCGGCTCTCCAATCTTTGCGTTGCTTTGCTCTGAATTCCGGATCTTCGTATTTGTCGTAATGCTCCTGCGCGACGATCCATTTTTCGTGGGCCTCTCTCTGTTCAACAGTTCCAGTCGCGAATGATATTTGGGATGGATTGCACTTAGAGAAGGCTGCGTTGAGATGCTGTTTCAATCCCCATGTTTTTGCAAACTGCATTGAACACATAGTGCATATATGGCGCATGATATGGACGTCGCTCCTGTGATTACTGAGTTTCTTTTTGCTTGAAAAGCACCTGGTACATTCAGGGCATTTCAACAACACACCCGGGGTGTTGAGTCTAGTCCGTTCCCTGATTCTTTTCCGTTCCTTCGCGTGCTCAGATGGCTCTTTACAAGTTCCATTAGAATTTTCACCAGCAGCTCGTTGCCATGTAAACGCTCTCATTGTCCCCTTAAGTTCGGGTCGCCAAGACTCAGGGGGTGTGCGACTTGGACTCCTCATCTTCTGAAAACTGTCGTCAACACACGTCGTGAAACGGCAGAATAAGGTGTGTTATGTATATATATGGTTCGACTGGAAAATTATCGAATGAACCCCTTGTCACCGAATGAATCTAATTGAACCAATCGAATGAATCTAAACTTGATAATATTGTGTGATTGCCTGTAACCTGAAAATCCTTTTTAACTTTTTGCTCCTTGGCATGTACCGGTTTGACGAATACAGATACAAACCACGAAGGTAAACCCCTGTCTCTATACCCACGTTAAAAACATGAATCACCCATCATAAACCCTAAATTCTAAATGTCAACCACGACCCTTGAATTCTCAATTCTAACTCCTAATCCCGAAACCAGGGGACTGGGGGGGACGTGATCGTAAGAACCCCGTAAACCCATAAAATAACCCCATCAATCATAAATCCAATCATAAACTATCCATAACGAGTAAAATCATAACAACGAACCCCAAACCAGGTGCTTGAAGAAGCAGGTAAGGCCCCAAACCCGACACCCGACACGAACCCTCGACCCAAAACTTTTAAAAATAAACCATATACCACAAAAATAAAATCTAAAATAAACTGTGAATCTTCAAGTTAAAAACTAACACAAACGCCCATACAATAGCGTATTGTGATCCCGGGTTCTTTTACGAGACTGTAAGTCCACTGCTGCTTATTGGAAGAACTTCCCTGCTTTGCATTAGTACGCTAACTTCAAGCTATAATTTTTATAGCAGGTTGTTCAAACAAATTGACCCAGGGACTTTAAAGCCAGTTTTTTTCCAAGTGCAAGTGGTTTTGGCTTGTCCTGCGTGTGTCGAGGCTGGTAAGCCTGAGGGCTGTGTTCATCTACTGCACCTAGTGCCAGAATGGCAGTCTAGCACACGTCACACTCGTTTAAAAACCATTATGCAGGATCGACCGGATCTGATCCAAAGTGAATTGGCTGGGGTAAGTCCCCTCCCCAATGTATTAACTAATGCACGATATTTAATATGTATATTTCTCGTGTTCTAACAATATTTCCGTAAACCAGTTGGCGTTCGATTCGGCGCAGAGCGTCTTTCGTACCACAGATATTGATACTATGTTCAATCAAGAAGCGTTTACTAACGTGATTTCAGAAGACATTTACATTGTCATTGACCCGGTAAAATCCCAACCGTAAACCCCTAACACTCAACCCCTAACACTCAACCCCTAACACTCAACCCCTAACACTCAACCCCTAACACTCAACCCCTAACACTCAACCCCTAACACTAAACCAGGCTGCTGGCGGTCCAACTTCTGACTACGCCTTTGTAACGTTCACACGACTGCGTGGCCAGGTTCGAATCATTGGAGCGGAGATATTGAGTGGATGCAAGGAACCACAAAAACAATTTGACCTTGTAGCAGACCATATCCGGCGACTGCGTATGTCGACCAGTTGGAGCAACTCACGAATTGTGATTTACGTGGAACGCAATCTGGGACATGAAGCGGAACACCACCGTCATGCGCTCAAAGACATTCGAGGCGTGTTCTTCAGGGAAGATCCAAAGAACGGTCGAGTGGGTCTCCTCACAACAAATGACATTAAACACGGTATGGCTACGCTGTTGAATATCATGCTGCGCGAACAGAGACTCTGTGTACTACACGAGGAAAAACTAATTTGCAACAATGCGAAAGAGTTTATTCTTAAACTCAAAGAGCAGATGAATGTGTACTCATACCAGTTTAAGGACGCTAAAGATACATTCGGCAGTGGGCGCGTGGCTTTATCGGGAAAAGTAGGGGGGTTAAAGGATGACTTGATTATCGCGCTACAACTAGGGATTTTTTTTACAAATTGGGATGCTGAACATGGTTTGAGTGTTCACGGGGAGGGTGGTGATCTACAGGCGTGGAACGACCACTGAGAGATGGACGTGTAATCTATTTATCGCCCCAATCCTGGAACTTTTCGACCTCTTTCACGACCTTTGACATTGCGAAGTTGCACCCCATTCTGATCACTCGGTTTAGGTACACCGGACCTCTGAACAATAAGGTGTTCTTCTTGCTCACGAAGAAGGTTATATTCTTCTTTCTCTGCTCTCTCAACAACACGGTTACGTTTTTCGTCTTCTGTTTCTGATTCTTCCCCATAGTCCTCCGGGTCGGATCCTTCTTGACTCTCATTGGAATCTATGTCACGTCTCGATGATCCTACCCCGGAAGCTGAGCGGCCACCATAAGGGCCAGCATAAGAAGTTGCACGGCCACCATCATCACTTGGTAGCATCGGTGATCCCCTTAGTCGCTGAAGATATGCATCTCTACCGGCCAAAAATAATTCGACCGGTGATTTCTGTTGATGTGCTACATCACTGTGGTTCGTTGATGATCCCCGACGCCCACCGGAAGGATATGGTGAGCTTCCCGCGTTCCGGTTCGGCCCCGAACCTTTTGTGGAACCTCCCCATGATGCTGCGCTTGATGAATTCTCCCGCCGCTTGATACTCTCGTTGAGATCGGCGGTTGATTTCGCCACACGGTCGGCGTTCGCCCGCTCAATAACGTCATCTGCTGCCTCTTGTTCCTGACTTATGGCGAGAAATTCTTCCAACTCATCGATATGGCTTCGCGCTCTCTGGTTACGGCTTCCCGCTCTCCGGTCCTCCCCTGAACCTGGGGAGGAACTTCCCCGTCGTGTCGGTCTCCATGGCTTCGAATCACCTCTGTGTAATTTTAAATCGTCTGGATTTTTCGTGCTCTCTCTGTATTCCTCGCTCACTCTGTTCATATCGCGATCTCTTCGTTCCTGGCGCTCCTTGTATTCATCGTCTTTGCTCCTTTGCGCTTTTTGTTGCTCTTCGTGTTTAAGTCGTAGATCCTTTAGTATATCGGCCTGTCTTTCAAATTCGCCTCTCGATTCCCTGGATGCGCCCGTGCCGCCACTGTCTCTAGAGTCCCGACGTACAGGCACACTACGCGAGAATCTGTCAGGATGTCCCTCTGACAGGCTTTCCAAGTTCCATATAGGATTCGGAGGTCTCGACGATTGCTCTCTCGCTGGATGTATATGTCGCTCTCGCTCAGCCTTGATCACCTCTTTCCAGTGTCGGAGAGTATAGCCTCGGTACATCCGATCCAAACCTTCTACATCATGGCCTTCGTAATGAATTGAGTTGGACTCTCCCGAGGATGGAGGTGGCATATGCGCGCCATCCTCATCCCATTCTTCTGGGGGTTCCCCGGTGTGTGCGGGGTATGCAATGGGAATAGACGGGTCTTCCAATTCTCCTGGGTGTTGCAGGGGGTTCAAGGTATGTGCACTGGGATAGATCACTTCCGACGGGGTTCCTTGTGGAACACCCGGTGCTTCTGGGTCGGGAACCCAACCTCCCGGTGCGGGTCCATATCCAATACCCGGATCTTCTGATTCGCCCGCTTCTTCTGGTTCGCCGTCCTCATCTGGTTGGCTGTGCTCTACTATCCCAAGATTTGAGTCTGAGTCGGCATGCGAGAATGGTGGCGGGTAATATGTAGATCCGAGGCTATCAAGTCGGTGAATTTCCCGATCATGATTCTTGAGTGTATCTGATACTTGAGAGGCCCACTGTAACAGTTGCTGTGCGGGAATTTGTGGGTGCAAACTGTACCACGTGTATATGCATGCCATGTGAAGGTTGTTTTCATATGCAAATATGAAGAATGTGCGGTTGTCCAGATACCCCACACCGTGCATGTGTAGTTTTACACGGATGTAAGGGTACATCGGTTCGAATACTATATTGGAAATACCATCGATTTTACCATGGATGTGGTTCTTCAATATACCTGACGATTTCGCATCCTGGTTTTCCATATAATATTGGCAAACATCGTTATCAGGTATGCCTAGATTTATAACTTTACAACCAAAACGTACGTCATTTGCGTTGTACGTTGACGATTCCATGTCTTCGTCTAGATTATCCAGTTGGTCGATGAAATGTTTTGTTATCTTCGGATATGGTTCACTAAGAATTCTGACGTAAGGAAGGTCACTCGATGCCAATATCGGTTCTGTGGTATCCAAGTCAAGTGGCTGCTTCATGCCATATTTTACGTGTAGTTCATCGATATGTTGAACCAAGCGACTGGATAGTTTGGTTCTATGTTCTGACATATCATCAGAGGTGGGCGAATCCATTACATCCGCGAATTGACGAAAGGATTCACCGCATTCACCTTGAAAAAAATCCAAAACCATGGGCACATTTGTATGATGCCCTTCTATAATTTTGTCTATGTGCGGTTCCATCGAAGCAATATTCACTTGAAGCATTTGCATGACGCTACCCTGAAAACGGTTTGCAAGTACATCTTGATATATCTCCAAATTTTCTTGCTGTTGCATGTTTGATAGAATGAATTCCCAACTGTCGATTGCATCGTTGTCGATATCTTCTTCCACCAATGGTATTGTAGCTTCAGATTTATCACCTAAGTCTGCTTTACGCTGTTGCACGGTGTTTGCAATCAATTCTTCCAGTTCAATGAATTTTTCCTGTAGTATGTCGTCATCAGATGCCATCATGTCAATTCCGATATTCAACTGTATTAAATGCTTCAATTTGATAAACGCGTGTACGAATTCAAGCATCCCATTTGGAATCGCCATTTGCTTGCAGTACAGTAGTGCATGATGCACGCGGTTTCTTTTATATGACACGAGACATATCCATTCACCATTTTTATTAGATTTGGAATACATAATTGGCTTTCCTCGATATGTTTACATGTTGTTATATCACATGCTGTGGCTATGACACCAAGTATATCTCTCTACACTTGTCCAACATCGCGGCGGTTGACCAAGACTCATCACGAAGCCATGGTAAGAGAACATCACGGTCCAGGTATAGGAAAAATCTGGCTGCTTTCTCTTTGCTCATCCCACGCAGGAGTTGTCGCGGGATGCCTTCAATTGTCTTTGTCTTTAGATCTGCGTCACGGGATAGCATTGTGAGGAAGATGACAGAGCAGTCCTCGACACTAAGTACGCTCTGGTTGATCAATGATTGCACACATGACCGTGTATTTACGGTTCCCATGACTGCCACTCGTGGGGCGGCTTCTGCAATGAGGGAGTGCATAAGAGCTTCGTTGCGATCAAATAGACACACCATCATGACATCAC
>Ga0307488_10004175_pt1 | contig 12069 bp, 10 predicted proteins | sample SB02metaG_FD_202248 | JGI IMG/M metagenome (GOLD analysis project Ga0307488, IMG submission 202248) | Sea-ice brine microbial communities from Beaufort Sea near Barrow, Alaska, United States - SB 0.2 | ecosystem: Environmental > Aquatic > Marine > Coastal | place: USA: Alaska | collected...
CATTTTTATAAAAACTGGTTCCTGCTTTAAATGCCTTCGCGGCTGGCTTTAAAACACCCTGTACTTCTGAAAACAGCTCAATTTTATTTTTTGCGATTAGGTTTCCACTTGCAGACAGCACAATAGGGATCTCTGTATTTTGTACTTTTTTTACAAAAACCGTTTTTATTTGCTTCTTAAAATTTGGTTTTGGTTTTTGATTTTTTTCTACCAACTGATTTCCAAAAAAGACAGCTACTACAACTACTAAAACACCAAGAATGGCTAAAATAATTCTTCTCATAATCAATAAAAAATTTACCTCTTTTTGTTTGAAAAGAAGTATTCATAATTTGGACAAATGTAACCTTTAGACAAAAAGCAACCTTAGTGGTTTAAAAGTATTATGTTAAAGAAATGTTATAATAAGTAATTTTGAGTCTAAAACTCCTCTAGTCATTTTTTTTCAGCATCTTTAACATTGTAAAAGAAGCGCAGGTCTTCTCATTGCAATGAAACACTAAAAAACATTTTATCTCCATTTATTTGAACTATTGTAAGAACACAAACACTGCTTTATTTTTCTCTGCTGTTGAAGAGATTCCTACTCAAATTTGGGAAGCTCTAAGCTGTACAGAAAACATTTATTTTAATCCTAAATTTTTAAATTCATTAGAAAAAAATCACCCAGAGATTACCTTTTGTTATATTGTATTAGTTGATGGTACTGAAAATCCAGTGGCCTTTGCTAGTATAAAAATTATAGATTTTTATTTAAAAGGAATTAAAAACGACTTTGAGTTTTTAAAAAATATTGGCAAAAAGCTGCATATATTCCCAGATAAAAAACCTTTAAAACTTTTAATTTGTGGAAACACCTTTGTAAGCGGAGAACATGGTGTTTTTATAAAGGAACAACAAAATAAAAAAGCGCTTATAAAAGAGCTGGCAAAGAGCATTCATCATTTTGTGAATTCTAACAAAAAATTAGGAAAACAGATAGACGCATTTCTACTCAAAGACTTTGCAAAAGAATCGCTGTTTATTGCAGATGAATTGAAAGATTTCAAGTACCATGCCTTTTCTGTAGAACCGAATATGAAACTTCAACTGCCAGAAGATTGGCAAAATTTTGATGACTATTTGGCTGCTATGAAAACGAAATTTAGAGTAAAAGCAAGAAAAGCACTTCAGCAAAGTGCAGGCCTTAGCATCCAAGAGGTTACTTTAAAAAACATAGAAGAACAATTGCCAGAAATGACCACTTTATATGAAAAAGTAGCTACCAATGCTGGCTTTAATTTGGGCAGCTTTAATCTAGAAACCTACAGAGATTTAAAAGAAAAACTAGGGGATGATTATCTCTTAAAAACCTATTGGCTAGATGATAAAATTGTAGGTTTTGTCTCTGGCGTAGTAAACAACAACTCTTTAGATGCGCATTTTGTAGGGATTGATTATCAACGAAACAGAACACACGCAATTTACCAAAGAATGTTATATGAATATATAGAAATTGCCATTAGCAAAAAATTAAAAACCATTAATTTTGGCAGAACCGCAAGCGAAATTAAAAGTTCTATTGGTGCAATTCCTCAAGATTTAACCATGTATCTTCGTCACAAGAAAACCATAAAAAACAAAATTTTAAAGTTATTTTTGCAAAGGGTTCAACCCACTCCTTTTCAACAAAAATTTCCTTTTAAAAAATAACATAAATGCAAACTAGCCAAGAATTAATTGCCCTTTTAAACCTAAAAAATTTAGGAAATAACACCTTTAGTGGAGATAGTTATACTATTGGAAGTCCGCATGTTTTTGGAGGCCAAGTTTTAGCGCAAGCGGTAAATGCTGCCTATAGAACCATACCAAAAAACAGATTCTTACATTCTTTACATGGGTATTTTTTAGAAGCAGGCGACTTAACAGTTCCTATCCACTATAAAGTGGAAGAAATGCGTAATGGTGGTAGTTTTTCTACCCGAAGAGTTACTGCAATTCAACATGACAAATCTATTTTTATTTTAGCGGCCTCATTTCATGTAAGAGAGGAAGGTTTTGAACATCAAGCAAATTTTGACACCAACATAAAGCAACCAGAAGAATTATTAAGTTGGGACGATATGCTAGCACAATTTGGCGATTTCTTACCAAAATCTACAAAAGCTTTTTTAAGTGTAAAAAGACCGATAGAATTTAAACCTGTAAGAGTTCCAAATCCACTAGAACCAAAAGATGTACCCCCAATAGAACAAGTTTGGTTTCGTTTAAAAGGCGAAAAGACAGCTTTAGACTATAGAACAAAACAAGAAATTCTTACCTATATATCTGATTACAACATCTTAAATGCTACTTTTAATCCCAACGGCAGTAAGTTTAGTTTTGCAAATACCCAAACAGCTAGTCTAGACCATTCGATGTGGTTTTTTAGAGATTTTGATTTTGATGATTGGATGCTCTTTTCTGCAGAATCACCAAATGCCTTCGGAGCAAGAGGCTTGGCAAAAGGAAACATATTTACAAGAGATGGTAAATTAATTGCCTCTTTTGCACAAGAAGGATTACTGAGACCTTTGAAGAAGTAACAAATTTAAAAAAACAGAAAGATGAATGATGCTTTATTATATGTATTTACCACAAACGGACTGTTATTTTTAATTAGCGTTCTTTTTTGGAAATTCCCACCGAAAAAAATAAACAGCATTTATGGTTATAAGACACCTAAAGCGATGCAAAATCTTAAAATATGGGAATTTGCAAATACCACTTTTAATAAAAGCTTGTTAATTTATGCGGGTATTTCTTTTCTTGCTGGCTTAGCCTTTGTAACTTTTTTAAAAGCAGAATTAACTTGGCAACCCATGGCATTCGTATTTTTGTCAATTATTGTTAGTATTGTAAAAACGGAAAAAAAACTGACTGAAAACTTTACAGATGAAGGCAAAAAGAAGTAACCTTTTACAAAACCGTAGATTCTTGCCTCTGAAAGAATGACAGATTCTTACGTGAAAAATTATGATTAATTCTGTATATTTTAAACTCAAGTTAAAAATTATTTTTTAGTAATTGAAATATTAGTACCCGATAAAAAAAAGTCTTGATAATCGAGACTTTTTTTGTGCAGTTAAATTACTATTTCACTAAAAATTAAAAAAAATATCTATTTTAGATTGGGGTTGTGGTACAGGAAGAATTATAAGGCATTTGCCTCGTTTAGAGGACAAAACAAACTCTTTTTACGGAACAGATTACAACAAAAAGTATGTTGCTTGGTGCTTAGGAAATTTAGAAGATATTCATTTTAAAGACAATAACTTATTAGCTCCCTTAGATTTTAAAGAAAGTTTTCTAGATTTTATTTACGGAATTTCAATCTTTACACATCTTTCAGAAGAATTACATTATTCTTGGATGCAAGAGTTAACAAGAGTTTTAAAACCAAACAGAATACTTCTATTAACTACTCATGGAGAAGTTCATACATTTAAGCTTTTACCCAAAGAGGAAGAAGTATATAATACGGGCAATCTTGTTTTGCATGGGTATAAAAAAGAAGGAAACAGATTGTTTACTTCTTACCAATCTCCACAATTTTTTAAAAACTTATGTGCAAAAAATAATTTAGAAGTATTAAAACATATTCCTGGAGAGGTGAAAAAACAAAGCGCAACAAGATGTTTGGATTTTGAAAGCACTTAAAAATTAGCCATAAAAGAAATCGATAAATTTCTTCCGGGAGAGGCAACTCCAGATGCAAACTCTATATAGTGTTGATCTAATAGGTTATCAAACCTGGCTAAAACAGAAAAATTATTACTTACAACAAGCCGACTATTTAAACCTACAGTAACCCAACTTGGTGAACCTGCATATATAGCTATTTGGTCTGTAATATTTGCGTTTACAATAGGCGTTAAATCATGGTTATCTATTCCTTCTGTAATATTAAAATCTGCAATATCTTTCTTTGAATTAAAACGAAGCGCTGCACCCAACTCAAGTTTATCCACTTTATAATTCACCTCAAACTGCCCAAATAATGGCGGAATAGAAGACATTGGTTCATTAGTGTCATAAGTTCTCCCTTTTGTATAGGTTACAAAACCAGAAGTTCTCCAGGCGCTAGAAATTTTTCCTAAATAATTAGCAGTATACCCTGTAATATATGCTTTGTCTTTATTCTGATTAGAAACAGCGTTGCCAAACTCATTGTCAAATTCTACTTGTTGTATGCTTCCGTCTGAATTATACACAAAATCTCTTTGTATGTAATTGTCCAATAAAGTATAGTAAATATTTGCCCCAAAACGAAATTTCTTATCATTAAAGTATTTCTGAACTCCTATTTCTACATTGTATGCAAATTCTGGCGTAACATGTATATTTGGTATCGTAACATTTCCTGCTTTTTCTCTCACTCTTCCAATATCGTCTATGTTTGGAGACCTAAAACCAGAAGAAACTACACTGTTTATCTGCCAATTCTTATTCGGTTTGTACACATAACCTACCGTTGCAGTTACATCAGAATGGTTTGCATGAATGATTGTTTCTGCCAATTGTATAAATGTTTGATCTATCCAGGTTGCATTTAAGTTGGTATTTGTAAAACGAATTCCCGAATTTAAAGTAGACTTGCTATTAAGATCTTGCCTGTAATCTAAATACACTGCAGCACTTGAATAATTACTACCCCCGTCAGGATAGCGAGATTGTACTTTAAAATTGTTTGAAAATCCGGCTATTTCTCCATTTACAATATTTAACTCTTTACCAATGGCGTTAGAATTTACATCATTGTAAGCAAACTCAAAGCCATAAGAAAGTGTTCTTCTTTTGTCTTCTGTTAATGATATTGAGAAATCTCCATTCAAACTATACACAGCTACCATTTCTTCTCTATAAGACCTGTCTAAACTGCCAAATTTACGCTGAATTCTACTTTCTTGTATGTTTTGATATGCTGCTGTTATTATTCCGCTTTCAACCCATTTTTTAGAAGGGTTTAGTATGAATTGAGTGGACGCTAAAAATCTTTTTTGAGGGCCATAAAACCATTCTGCAAACTTCAGCTCGCCGTCTTTCAGCTCTGCCAATCTATCAAATCTAGGAATATCAGAAGATGTTGAGTACTGCAAATTTACCTTTAAATCTGTGTCTTTTGATAAGGGTACAAAAAATTTTTGTAGAAGATCTGTTTGTTTATACCCTGTATTTCGCTGTATGTTTGAATTTGTATTTTCCGTCGGATTTTCACTATAATTGCCATTTAGGTTTTCTGAAAAGAAGTGGACTCTTCCCCAGTCATTAAAACCATGCGAACGATTTGTCCCCGCTTTCAAATCACCAAAATCACTATAAGAAATACTGGTTAAAGATGCCCAGTTTTTTCTTCTAACCTCTGCAGAAACATTGGTGGTAACTTCTTGGTTTACAGTTGAAAATCTAGAAAATAACTGACTTTTTACTTCATTTTCTTGAGATAATTTTGGAGTCTTTGTATAATAATGAATTACACCACCTAAAGCATCAGAGCCATACACCACAGAAGAAGGCCCAAAAACCACTTCTGTTTTATCTAACATATTTGGCGTTACCGTAATAGAACTTTGCAAGTGGCCTTTTCTATAAATTGCATTGTTCATTCTAACACCATCAACCACCAATAAAACGCGGTTAGATTCCATACCACGAATTACCGGGCTTCCACCACCAAACTGAGATTTCTGTACTTTTATACCAGGAATTGTGGCTAATAAATCTGCAGAAGTTTGAGGTGAAATTTTCTGTATGTCTTTGGCATTTAAAACGGCAATTTGTTCTGCAATTCTAGCCGTTTTTTCTTCTTTTTTAAAGAGAGAAATTACAACTTCATCTAATTGCTCTGATTCTTTGGTTAAATATATACTATAATTTCTAGATTTGATAACCGCTTTTTTTACTCTTAAAACAGCATAAGAAAGGTGTGAAAAAATTACAATTTCAGTATCCTTAAATTCAGAAATATCTGCAAAACCGTTTATGTCTGTGGTTATATTAATTGTTTCTTTATCATTAAAAATGCTAGTATTTTTAATGATTTTACCAGTTTGCTGGTCTAATACTTTTACTTTTTGCGCAAAAGTAACACCACTGAGAAAAAGAATAATTGTAAAAAATAAATTTTTCATTAATTAAAAACTGCTTCTAAAATTTGTAATGATTTTGGCTTTCTAAAACCATCCAAATGTAATTCAAAATATCTGATTATAATCTGTAATACCAATTGCCTTTCATTCTTACTAAAAGACACCTCTTCAATACTATCAAAATTTATGCCTAAAAGCTTTTTAAATTGATAAAATTCATTTCCAGAAATAATATTTTTATTACCCGTTGGCTCTGAGAAATTTCCGTTTAACAGATCGAAGCCAAGAAGTGTAGTTTCCGTTGTATCTGGGTAGAAACCCAAAAAACGTGCTGCATTTAACAAAAAGAGCAAATGAAAATTGGCTATTCTATCATGCACATCTAGCCAAATTAAACCCGCTTCTAAATAGGTATAAAAATCTTCATTCTTTTCTTCTTCTTGAATGCTGTTCGCCAATACTTCAGAAAGAAACAACACCACAGACTGTTTTACAATATCTCTATAAATTGTTTTGTACGGATTTAAAATTTGAACTTCCTTTAGGGTATGAAGCGAGCTTTTAGTGCTATGATTTGCAACCAAAGTTAATTGCGTTAATGGTTGAAAGTATGCTACTTTAATTCCGCCTTTTTTAGACTTCAAAATCCCTTTTATAATATAAGACTTGATGCCTTCTTCTGCTGTATAACACTTTACAATTAAACTGGTGTCGCTATATTTTAAGCTGCTTAGCACAATGGCTTTGGTTGTTATAACAGCCATCTAATTAACAATAGCAATTTTTGCAACAGCAGTATCTGATGCGTCATCATTAGAAAGTAAAACAATGTAAATACCTGAAGCTACTCTATTTCCTGCCAAATTTAGCTTGTTCCAAACTACTTTTCCTCCTTGCAATTCTTGGCCCTCTACAACATTTGTTTCGTAAACTAAATTACCTACAACATCAATAATTTTTACGTTAGTTCCTTTCGGTAAATGAGTACCATTTCTACCATCTATAGTAATTGTTTCGTGATTCTTAAGCGCCGGATTTGGATAAGCATACACAGCTCCTAAAACATCGCCAAAAGGTGAAACATTGCTATTGTATGCAACAATACCTTTATCTGTTGCAAAATATACTTTGCCCGTTACAATATCTGTGCTAATTTTTAAAATTCTATTAGAGGGTAAGGGCGAGTTTCTTTTACTAAAAATTGCAATTGTTTCTCTACCGGTTGGGTTTGTATATAAAACCCCTCCATTAGCTGTACCAAACCACTTATTATCTGCCCCATCTACTGCAATAGAATTAATTGTTTGGTTACCTAAAAGACGCTCTCCAAAACCATTTTCATCTCCGTTAATTACAACCGGTTCTGCATTTGTAGCTACCTCGTCAAAAAGGCCAAATGCATTATTGTAAACAACCATCCCAGACTTCGTACCCAACCAAATTTTATTACTCCTGTCTACGGCAACGGTTAAAACAGATGCATCTGGTAAATTCCCAAGATTAGGTGTTGCTATTAGCGCTTTTTTCCGATTTCCGTTTTCATTAAAAACAAATACTCCGTCGTTTCTAGCACCATACCAAATGCTATTATTTTTATCTATTGCCATCTCATATAAACCAAAACCACCATTTGCTTTTACAGAACTCATATCATAATCAGACCATTGACCGATTGCAGATAACTTCTTCAATTCTTTAATAGCACCAATATTTGTAATCCATAAATTTCCTTGATTGTCTAGCGCAGTGCTACCTATTCTTATAGTTACGACAGCTGGATTATTAGGTTCTATATCTTCCAAAGGACTATTTAAATGATTATAAAAATTGGTAATCTCGTCATTTTCTACCACTAAAAGACCGCCTGTAGAAACACTTGTTGTCTCTCTAGTACTCCCAAAAGAACTGATGTACACTTTGTTTTCTGCATTTGTATCTATTGTTACGTGGTTTAAATCTGTAAGTGGAAAATCAGAATCAAATTTTGTGTTTATCCAACGATCTCCATTAAAATGACTGTATCCTATTCGAACACCACTTGGTGCAAAATCTGGAAAATATCCACCATAAACTACCCAAAGATTGTCATTGTTCGCTGCAATAGAAAAAACATTATTAGACAAAGGACCTTCTGGGTGAATTTCTAAATATGTAGAAGGCCGAGAAAGTGTTGTTCGCAGAACTCCGAATTCTTTGGTTGCTAAAAAAGCCGTATTATTTTCAAAAAAAGCAGTATTTAAAGAATAATCAAATGCGATATCAGAAGAAAATTGTCTCACCTCATTCATCTCAGTATCAAAAATTATTGCTTTCTTTTTAAGAGAAATAATAAAGTGCTCATTAGATGATTTTAAACTTTTTATTTCTTCAGAAAAATTTATTTCATTTGTAAAGGTGGTTCCATCAAAAGCAAATAATTTAAACCCCTCTGTAACATATAGGCTTTTTAAGAACGCAATATTTTTAAAATTTCTACCTATAAATAATTGTTCCCAATTATTATAATCTATTAATCGGTTACTTGCGATGTCTGCTTTGAAAACGCCAACTTCTGTAACTGCATAAATAATACCATTCGAAATTATAGTCTCGTTTATTTTGATGGAAGAAGAGTTATTCCCAATAAAATAGGTATCACCAAATTCTAAGTTTTCTATGTCATAAACAACCACAGCAAAAGGCGTAGATAAATACAGTTTGTTATTAAACTCAGAAATATGATTGATGCTTTTCTCTCCTGATTGATTAAAATTAACAATATCTGATGAAATAGTAATAGCCCCATCGCTATCTATAACCTCTATTAAGCCATTTTCATAACCAATAATCACTCTGTTAAACGTTTCATTATAAAAGATGGCAGAAGTTACTTCCCCTGACAAACCTTGCACAGAAGAAAATTTATTAATTTCACCGCTTAAAATATCATAGGTAAAAATTGCATTATCTGTCAAAGCATAAATTATTGTATCTACCTTTGTGAAATCTTTTACATTATTATAAGAGTAAAAATCTTCCCAAGAGGCACTATAATCAGTTTGTGCGTAAATGAATAGAGAAGAGATTAGAATATAAAAAGAAAAGATTTTTTTCATTCAACAATTTTATAATCCAAAGATATTTATTTATTGTTACAATAACGCTAAAACAGACTACATTAGTACAAAATTGAATCGGATTTTATGAGCTTAGAAATAGAAAGAAAATTTTTAATAAAAAACTTAGATTTTAAGACAGAAAGCTTCGAGAAAAAATACCTTAAACAAGGATATCTAAACGCAGATAAAAATAGAACTGTACGAATTAGAATTGCTGATGAGAAAGCTTTTATAACTATCAAAGGAAAATCGAACAAAGCAGGCACTACAAGATTTGAATGGGAAAAAGAAATACCATTTTCTGAAGCGGAGGAATTGCTTCTTTTGTGCGAACCCTGCATTATTGAAAAACACCGATATCTCATAAAAAAAGGAACCCACACTTTTGAGGTGGATGTTTTTTTAGGAGATAACCAAGGTTTAATTGTTGCTGAAGTAGAATTAAATTCTGAAAATGAAACCTTCGAAAAACCAACCTGGCTAGGGAACGAGGTTACAGGGGAATTAAAATATTACAATTCTAGTATTAGTAAACTTCCTTTTAAAAACTGGCTGTAATAAAATTAAATACACAGGCGTAAAGCAAGGGTTTATTACAAATAATAAATTGCCAAAAAGTGACTAAAACTTCCTAAAAGTACGAATAAATGAAATATTGCATGGTTGTAAGGTAATTTCTTTGTCATATAAAGCACTGCTCCTATGCTATAAAATACACCTCCAATAAATAAATAATGCAAACTAAAAGAAGACAAGCTTTCCATTAAAGGATTTATAAAAAAGACAACCTGCCAACCCATAAATAAGTACATTGCCGTAGATAATTTATTAAATCTACCCGTAAAAAATAATTTTAAAATAACTCCAACTAAGGCAAAAAGCCAAACAAAAACAAACATATAATTGCCCAAAACAGCATCTAGTCCTACCAAAACAAAAGGAGTATAGCTGCCTGCAATTAGCACATAAATTGCTGAATGATCTAAGATGTTTAGTTTTCTTCTTTTCTTAGACTCTGTTGCCGCATGGTAAAATGTAGATGCTGCATACAATATCATAAGACTCAAACCATATATAATAAAGCTTGTCGGTTTCCAAAAACCATCAAAACGAAAGGCCTTTATAACTAAAAAAGGAAATGCAATTGTGCTAAGCAACAAACCGAAGGCATGTGACCAAATATTTAATTTTTCCTCAGTATTACTATATGTAAAATTTAATTTTTCACTCATCTTTTTCTATTTGTATCTTTCATGTAATTCACATCCTTTTCCAAGTCTTTGTAAATTATATTGAAAGTTTTATTTTTTAATTCCTCCATATCTTTTTCCAAAGACAAGCCTTTCGTTTCTATAAAATTGTGTTGATGAACTCTTAAAACTCCTGGTCTTCCTTTGAAAATATCCCAAGAGAAGAAACGCTTACAATCATAGTATACTTGGGGTATAATTGGTATTCCGAACTCTATGGCTAAGCTAAATGCTCCTTTTTTAAAAGGTGCTAAAACCACATCTTCAGACGGCACTAATCCTTCAGGAAAAATTGCCATACTTACCCCATTTTGTAATCTTTCTCTCGCCATTTTAAAAACGCGCTTTCTACTCTCGAAACTGCTTCTATCTACCATAATTACAGTTCTCTTATAGAAAAAACCAAAAACAGGAATTTTAGCAAGTTCCTTTTTTCCCACAAATACAATTGGTTTTTTACTCAATGCAATCAACACAAAAGGGTCTAATAAAGAACCGTGATTTGGACAATACATATAACTTTTATTAGGATCTATATTTTCGTTTGCTTTAAACTTTATGCGAAAACCCATGCCGTAAATTAATATAACAGAAAGTATTCTTGCAAATTTCCAGAACAAATGATAGTGTTCTTCTTTGAATGAAAAAAGTAGTAAAAAAGGAAAAAACAATAAGATAGAAAATAGTATTAAAATACCAAACCACAAACGCCAGATTAAGAATAAGGGGGCCTTCATTAATTTCACAGAATTCATTATAAGTTTAAATAGTTCATACTATATTCCTAAAAAGCTGGTATTGCGAACATTTTTTTTCAAGACAGCCTCCAACAAACAAAAATACTAATATTCTTTTTGTTAACGGATTTTACTAATCAAAACCTTATTTTTACCATCTTAAATGTTTTTTATTCAGTTTATGAAAACTAAACGTCTTACATTTATATGAAGTATCAAAAATAAAAAATAATGTCAAGAATTTTAACAGGTGTTCAAAGTACAGGAACCCCGCATTTAGGAAATTTACTAGGTGCTATATTGCCGGCAGTAGAAATGGCAAACAATCCAAAAAATGAAGCCTATTTATTTATTGCAGATATGCATTCTTTAACTCAAATTAAAGACGGAGAAGAATTAAGAGAAAATACTTATAGTACTGCTGCAACCTGGCTTGCTTGTGGTTTAGATATTGATAAAACTGTTTTTTATAGACAAAGTGATGTTCCTCAAACAGCAGAACTAACTTGGTATTTAAGTTGCTATTTTCCTTTTCAAAGACTTACGTTAGCGCACAGTTTTAAAGACAAGGCAGACCGATTAGAAGACGTAAATGCAGGTTTATTTACCTACCCAATGTTAATGGCAGCAGATATTTTACTGTACGATGCAGAAATTGTACCAGTTGGCAAAGACCAACTGCAACATCTAGAAATCACGAGAGATGTTGCCAGTAGGATAAATAATATTCTTGGGGAAACCTTCGTTTTACCAAAAGCAAAGATTCAAGAACACACAAAATTGGTTCCTGGAATTGATGGTGAAAAAATGAGTAAATCTAGAAATAATACCATCAATATTTTTCTTACCGATAAAAAATTACGCAAACAAATTATGG
>Ga0307488_10004176_pt1 | contig 12066 bp, 6 predicted proteins | sample SB02metaG_FD_202248 | JGI IMG/M metagenome (GOLD analysis project Ga0307488, IMG submission 202248) | Sea-ice brine microbial communities from Beaufort Sea near Barrow, Alaska, United States - SB 0.2 | ecosystem: Environmental > Aquatic > Marine > Coastal | place: USA: Alaska | collected 2017-05-06
AATCCAGATCTTTTCTTAGAGCTAGCTAATGACGAAAATGTGGTTCTTAGAAACTTTGGTATTAAAGCAACTGAATTAGGCTTGTTAAAACTATCTAGTGATCAAAGAACTTTTTCTTGGGGATCAACTGATAGAAAACTAATGAACGTTCCTTTTGAAGAGCATCCATACACAGCTTTAGCTGCTTGGTTTAAAACCGATGAAGGTATGGAGATTTACACAAATATTGAAAAACAAATGAAGTAAAAACCTTTGTAGAAGCAGTCGCTCTTCGGGGCGATTGCTATTACAAATTAAAAAACAAATATGGCTATAAGTATAGATACAGTATATCAACGAGTATTAGCAATAGCTAATAAAGAACAAAGAGGTTATATAACGCCTTTAGAATTTAACTTACTAGCTAATCAAGCTCAAATGGATATTTTTGAGCAATATTTTTATGATATCAACCAGTTTGATAGAATGAATAATAATGACACTGAGTATTCTAATATGATTAGTTTGCTTGAAGAAAAAATAAGTCCTTTTGAAAAGTTTAGAGTTGCAGCGGCGTCAGTTTCAGGAAACACAGTAACTATACCTACAGATGTATATAGGTTGGGTATGGTTTTATATGGATCTGTAGAGGTTGAACAGATAAACAAAAAAGACTTAGTATATATGGAGAAGTCGCCCTTAGCAGCTCCATCATCTAACCACCCTGTGTACGTTCGTGCTACAGGTACAACAATAAAAATATTTCCTACATCACCAACAACAGCATACTCAACAGGTAACGTTGTGTGTAACTATGTAGCCAGACCAAGTAGTATTGTGTGGGGTTACGAAACAGTTGCTGGAAATGCACTATACAACAGTGGTGTAAGTACAAACCCACTACTACATGAATCAGAAGAAACAACCCTTGTTATGAAGATACTAGCTTTGGCGGGTATAGTTCTACAAGATCCAACTATGTATCAGTTAGCTGCAGCTGAAGATAATAAAAAAACACAACAAGAAAAACAATAAACTATGGGATTATTTAAAGGAACACAAGAGCAGTATCACGGATTTAATAGTTTTACAGCTACTTCAGGCCAAAGTGATTTTACCTTAAGCTATCCAACGTTACCTAGTTCAAGTTCAGAGTTTAATGTGTACTTAACTGGTACGCATGATGGTGTTACAAAAACAGCTAGAACTTTACTTTCAAACTTTAATGGTGCTGCTATAGTTAGTTATACTGCAGCTACGGGTGTTCTAGTACTACCATCTTTAGCAACAGGAACTATTGTTGAGGTTTTATTAATAAACCCTGATCTAGGTAATTATCAACATATATCTCTTGATGATATAACAAGTAACTTTATGGTTGCGTACACTGGAGATGATAAATTAATAAATAGAGCAAGAAGATCAGACGTTGTTTTTCACGCTAAACGAGCAATACAAGAGTTTAGTTACGATACTTTTAAATCAACAAAGTCTCAAGAGGTAGAAATAAGTTCTTCTCTGTCTATGGATCTTCCACCTGACTATGTTAATTATGTAAGTATATCTTTTACAGACAGTCAAGGAGTTTACAGACGTTTACAACCAACTAAAATAACTGGAAACCCATCTGCACCATCTCAAGACGGTACTTACGAGTTTATATTTAATGACAATGGAACTTACTTAGCGGCTTCTGACTCAACAACAAAAACAAGAAGAAATTCTAACGCACCCGTAGCACAAACCAATGATAACGGTTACAACACCAATGACTATGATCTTCATGATGGCGCTAGATTTGGTATGGCTACAGATTTATCTCAAATAAACGGAACTTTTTATATAGATGAAATAAAAGGTAAGATACAGTTTTCTTCTAATATAGCTAATAGAATTGTAGTTTTACAATACATAAGTGATGGTTTAGGAACTGATGCTGAGATGATTGTTCATAAGTTTGCCGAAGAAGCGGTGTACAAGTGTATAGCACATGCAATACTAGCTACTAAAGCTAACACTCAAGAGTATATAGTTAATAGATTTAAGAAAGAAAAAAGAGCAGCTATAAGAACTGCCAAGCTAAGACTGTCAAACTTGAAAAGTGAAGAGCTAACTCAGTTGATGAGAGGTAAATCTAAACAAATAAAACATTAATACATGCCAGAAATAAAGAATACTTTTACATCGGGGAAAATGAACAAAGACCTCGATGAAAGATTAATAAAAAATGGAGAGTACAGAGATGCTTTAAATGTAGATGTTGCTTTTTCAGAGGGTAGTGATGTTGGTTCTGCTCAAAATGCATATGGAAATATAGTTAAGTCTGTAATATTTTCAGATGATACTGAAAACGCTAAATGTATAGGGTCTGTAATAGACAAAAAAAATGAAACTATAATATGGTTTATATCTGGCTCAACTGTTGATATTATAGCAGAGTATAACACTTTTACTGGTATAGTGCTACCTATCCTTGTAGATGCGAACAAATCTAATTCTAATTCTTTTTTAAATTTTAGCAACGAAAACCTTATAACGGGCGTTAATGTTTTAGATGATTTTCTATTTTTCACTGATAACAATTCGGAACCAAAAAAAATACACGTAGGTAGAATGAAAAATGGTTCTACTAACTTTTCAACAACCACAAAATATCAAAATTCAGACGGTACATATACTAACGATGTTTACGAAGAGCTTATTACTGTAATAAAAAAATATCCTTTAAATGCACCTAAAATAACTCTTGATTCTAGTATTAGAACTGGAAACGTTAAGGGTGTAGCTAGAACTTTAGCTAAAACTTCTTACGTGGAAAAATTTAGAGCCACTCAAGATGGGTTATTATCAGAAGACTACGCCGCTCAGAATGTTTATGCTTCTACAGCTGGATCTTCTACTGTATATAACTTGACAGAAACGCAATACTTGGAAAGAGTTGTTACAGCATCTACAACTGACCCTGGTGTTTCTATGATTAGTTTTGCAACTACTAATTTTATAGATGGAAATGCTTATAAAAGATGGAGAGCAGTAGAACCTGGAATGAAAATAGCTATTAGTACCAACGGGTCTGGTAGTTTTGTAGAACCTACTAGCTATCACACTGTTACAACTGTAGACTGGTTAAATCACACTGTTAGTGTAATCGATGGTAGTATAACTTCTCCACCAGCAAACGGTACTAAGGTTAGATTATTTCATTGGTCAGAGCCATATAATAATGATTATTTTTGGGCATATAAAAACAGCAACGGAAGCGTTGTTAAAAAACCTATAGGTACATCTTCTAAAAATAATATAGATGAAAATGGTAATATAATAAAAGACGGTGGTGGGCTTGGTGATGGAACTGGAGTTGACGTTACGCTTACAGCTTCTGATGCTATTTCTGGTACTGATACCTTTAATTTTGGAACAGGTTGGAGTTACAATACTTCTACAAAAACTTATGTTTATGACGGTACAGGTGGAGGTACTGAAAGGTACCCTAAAATAACAAAGGCTGCAGATCTTTTAGTTGGTCATATATATAGAATGAACTTTACCATAACAATAACAACTGCTGGTAATGTTGGTTTTTTAGGAGCAAACTCTAATCACAGTTCTGCTGGTCCTAGTATAGGTATAAATAGCAGAGAAACTCTTAGAAATACAGTTGGTACACACCAATTGACTGTTACTTGGAAACAAAAACAATCTGGTAATGATGGTATGCTATGTTTGTACTCTGGAGGCGTTGGAGTTAGTACTGTTAAAATAGATGAAATAGTATGCTTAACAAAAGCAAGACCTATAAGGATTCAACCTATACAGTTTTATGGAAATACAAATTATGAAGTAAATGATATAATAAAACTACAAGCTGAAGACGTAAGTTCTATAAACCCTGAAGACGATAAGTTTGTTGATATAACTGTTAAGCTTTTAGAAAAAATACAAGTTCAAAATAACAAAAAAATATCTAACACTCACGCTTTGGCTATAGGTAACGGTGTGGTTGGTAATGAAAAAATTTCCAATGGGAACTTTTCTGACTTAACAACATGGCACACTGGTCTGTCTGGAACTACAGATATAGGAACTTCTTCTGCTGCTTTTTTTGTAGATAATGGCACGTTGAGTTCTAGCAGTACAGCTTCTGGTTACGTGAGAAACGTTTTATCAGAATCTTTAGTTGCTAGTGAAACTTACAAATTAACATACACTGTTACAACCGCTTCTACTGGAAATGGTAGTAATAATAGAGGTTATTTGAAATTAATATTAGCCAGTGCTGATAAGTACAACGGAGATGACGCTAATTTTGGTCACTCAAACCACATTTTACTACCTACAACAGGTACTTACACTCACAGCGTGTATTTTAAGCAAAAAGCAATTTCAAGAGGTGCGCTTAGTTTGACAGAGTTATTATTTTTTAATGACACCTCTTGGAATGGTGCTATTGACAATATAACGTTAAAGAAAATTAGCGGAGACATTACTGTTTCTTGTGGTACTGTTGGAACTAACAGTGGAAAGCAGGCTTTTGATGTTGAAATAATTTCTATAGACGATACTGTTGTGTATAATCTGGATACACTTAATTTTAAAAGCAAAAGGCTACAACCAGACGCTATATATGAAAAAGAATTTGCTAGATTTTCTTACAGGTGGAAATACTTAGACAATGAATATTCAGCAATATCTCCTTTTACAGAAGTTGCGTTTTTACCAAAAAACGAACAAGGTTATAAGTATAATTCAAAAGACGGGTACAATAAATCAATGTCTAATGATGTTAGAAGAATAACTCTTTCTAGTATCAGCTCTATGCCAGAAGATGTTAAGTCTGTTGACATTCTTTACAAAAAATCTAATTCTGCAAGTGTTTATATACTTAGAACTATAGAGCATGACGAGTTTGTTGATTTAAAAGAAAAAGACTCGGTTGTTATAACTTCTGAAGAAATAAAATCTTTGCTTCCAGAAAATCAAATGTTAAGGCCATATGACAACGTGCCAAGAAAAGCTTTAGCTCAAGAAATAACAGCTAACAGGCTTATATATGGTAACTACACGCAACAGTACAACTATTTCAACACTCCAGCTACATTTAAAGTTAAAATAAATAGTAACGAAATTACTACAAAACCTTTAAAGTCCTTAAAGTCTATCAGAGACTATCAAGTAGGTGTGGTTTTTTTAGACAATTACGGTAGACAAACACCTGTCTTTACAAATGAAACTGGTATAATAAAACTTGACCAATCAAAAGCTAAAACATCTAACTCTATTCAATGTAGTTTGGTTTCTAAATCACCTGAATGGGCAACTCATTATAAATACTACATTAAAGACTCTGCAAACGAGTATTACAATTTAGCTATGGATAGGTTTTATAGTGATATAGAAGATGAAAACGTGTGGATTTCTTTTCCTTCTTCTGAAATAAACAAAATAAACGAAAATGATTATGTTGTTGTTAAAAAAGAGCATGATTCAGAGCTGCCAGTTAAAGTTTTTCCCGGAGAAACTATAAAGTACAAAGTTTTAGATAAACAAGCCAACCCACCAGAACACATTAAGTTTAAAATGGCTGAGATTGGAGAGAGCAGTGATGGCGTTACTTTTTCAGCAACTAACATTATAGAGCCTAGTGATAGCAATGCTACAAAAAATAGTAAATATGAACTTCAATTAGAAAAATTTCCTACTACTGGATCTTCTCAGTTTTTAATAAGCTCTTATGATCTTAGAGAAGATGCTGAGTTTCTTGATGATATAGATTCTAACGTTACAAACACAGGTGTTTGGTATGATATAAATAATAGATTTTTTGAAATAAGATCAAAGCTAAACGGTACTGTGTCAGAAAAATATGAATTAAGTCATATATATAAAAAATCTATAGTTAGTAAAGTTATCGAGGGTTCATTATCAACTAGTCATAAAAATAGAGGTGTAACGTCATTAAGAAATATAATGGTTAAAGCTAACGGAACCTCTACAAGCGCTACGACCATTGCTCTTTTAACCACTGAAACTACTTCTAAGTCAGCAACTGAAACGGTTAACAATCCAGACGAGTATATAAAAGTTGGTATGAGACTGTGTTCTAGCGAAGGCAGTTTAGATTATAACGGAGCAGTAATTGTTGTTACAGAAGTAAATGCTAACAGTGTGGTTGTAAGTGCTACCGTTGCTTACAATGATAAGCAAGAAATAGTGTTTAAGGATGTTACTGATGCTTATTACTTTAAAACAAAAAAACCTTTTGGATTTGATATTGGATTTATTGGATCTTCACCTATAGCAGCTAGACGAGAGCTTATAGATATAGCAACAGCTTCTTACTCTTCTTCAAATACAAAACTACCAAACCCTCAAGATTTAAAACTTTCTATCAAATTCTACAAGCAAACAACAGAGGATTTTGGGGAAGAGTTTAAAGGTAAGTTTTTTGTAAAAATAAAAAGAGATTCTTTTATAAATGATTTTGTTTATAAAACACAAGCAGCTGTAAACAGCTTCAAGAGTAGAGACTCTGCTAAACTTTACTACGCCAAATCTTGGTTGTTAGACCAAGGTGATAGTGATTCTATAATACCAGACACAAACCTAACCACTTCAAGTGATTACGTTAAAGAAATATTACAGATTCCTAACTCCTTTAGAACTGATTATGGTAATTTTAGTAAAGACCTTACAGGTGCTAGAAAAGCTTTTGGCATGTTAGACGCTAGCAACACTAGGCTTGTTGGAAATGTTAAAAATGGTAATGGACTTGATCTAAACCCAGAGTCAGTTACAGAATCTGGAAAAGTAGACTACGTTGCCACAGCAGCTGTTGCTGGGGTATACAAAAGATTAAAAGTTGGTGGGACAACTAGAGGTATAATGGGAAGCACTGTGCATACTAATCAAAATTCTATAAATGGATATAGTATGAAGGAACTAGATTATACAACTCCTGAAAATTCTGGAGGTACTCACAATCCATCTGTGTGTATAGATCAATCTATAAGTTTTAGGTTGGTGAGTGGTAAAGTTAATAATAAGCTTAAGGAAGAAGACGAAGTTGTTTATGAGGCGGCTCCAGTTGTTGGAGATGGTTGGCAGCTGGGTAGGACAAACTGTTCTTTTAAGTTTATTGGTATAAATGGATTTGGCATACAAAAAGGAAACCTTGGTAATCTTTATAATTTTTTCACATACTTAACTACTGTTGGTCAAACTTTTAGATTCCCTCAAGATCCAACGCAAACTGTTTATGTTATTAGAAAAGCTGATAGCTTTATAACGGTAAACACTCAAGCAAATGATGAGGAAGGTAATATACTTGCTGGTAATAAAACTGCGGTAACAAATAGGTCTAGTTACTACGAAAAAGCTGTTAACGTAAACATACAACTAGATAAGGCTATAGTTTGGAGTCCTTTAGAAGATTCTGGCTTGCAGTCTCAAGACGTTTTAGATTGCTTAGAGTTAAACACTAATTCTTACGCTGTCGGCAAAAGCTTTACATCGGCTGAGGAAAAATTAAACAAAGAAAACACTTCATCGACAAATGCAAGGAATTTTTCAGCATGTGAAATTGATTTTGGTGATGCAATAATTAGTAGCGAAACTCCTTCTGTTTTTGAGGTTTTACCTAAAGAAAAAGTTGATTTAAACCTATTTTATGAAACTCCAAGCACTAGAATGATAGTTAGAGATGGTATGAGCGTTAAAACGGATTACAGAACAACAAACGGAGATAATCCTCTTAGTGCCTCTGCTATTGTTAACACTATAAACAAAGGTGATTCAAAAGTTTTTCAAATAAAAGGTTCTCATGTTTTACACACTATACCAGCTGGAGAGACAATAATAATTTATAAAAAAGATCAAAACGAAAATATAATATATTCTCAAAACATCACAACAGAATCCGACATTATTAGAGAAGTTATTCAAGGTTTGACTATTGATAGTAACATAACACTTGATGATGGTTTACCAATAAATATTATAGACCCTAATTTAGAAAACTTAGACTATTACAATTGCTTTGCTTTTGGGAACGGTGTAGAGTCTAATAGGTATTTAGATGATTATAACGCTGTAACTATCGATAAAGGTCCAAGAGTTTCAACTATATTAGATACCGACTACCAAGAAGAAGAAAAGTCAAACGGGTTGATATACTCTGGTATATACAATTCTAAATCTAGTTTCAATAGTTTAAATCAGTTTATACAAGGTGAAAAGATTACTAAGGATTTAAACCCTGACTACGGTTCTATACAGAAACTATTTACTAGAAACACTAATATTATAGCTATTTGTGAGGATAAAACTTTAAAGATACTAGCGAATAAAGACGCTCTTTACAATGCGGACGGCAACTCTCAGTTAACATCTACAAATGCTGTGCTAGGGCAAACTGTTCCTTTCGCTGGAGAGTATGGTATATCTAAAAATCCAGAGTCTTTTGCTTCTTATGGTTATAGATGCTATTTTTCTGATAAAAAAAGAGGGGCTGTTTTAAGACTGTCAGGAGATGGTTTAACTAACATAGCTGATAAAGGTATGTCTAAGTTTTTTAGAGACAATCTAGACAACTCTCTTGTTGTTATAGGTACTTATGATAGTTTAAAACACAACTACAATTTAACGTTGAACGAAAAAACCATTAGCTTTACTGAAAAAGTAAACGGTTGGGTTAGTTTCAAATCTTTCATACCAGAAGGAGGCTTATGTTACGCTAACAGCTACTACACCTTTAAAGACGGGGAAATTTGGATGCACAATGAAAATTTAAATAGAAACAATTTTTATGGTACTCAATATTTTTCTACAATTACTAATATTTTTAACAACGAACCTAGCTCGGTTAAAATATTTAAAACAATAAACTACGAGGGAACTAGCGGTTGGACCGCTAATAAAATAACTACAGACAAAGAGTCTGGAAGTGTTCCTGGTTTTATAGAAAAAGAAGGTAAGTATTATAACTTTATAAAAGGTGTTAACATATCTAACGATGTAGATTTACTTAAAACAGCTGGTGTTAATATTCAAGGTCTTGGAAATCCAGTTTTTTCTATAGGATCTCATGGTGGTGGAAATGTTAGAAGTTTCACTCATACCGTTACAGCTGTAGACCTATCCTCTAATACTGAACCTAAAAAATGGATAATAAACAATTCTATCGATTCAACAGTCACTAATAAGGTTATTAAATTTAACGAAAAAACTGCAACAAGTATTACTAAGACGGTTGATTTTTACATACACCCTCAAACAGTGAAAGGTATAAAGTGGAAAGTTTCTACAGATGATTTTAGCTATAGTTTAGCAGAGAGCATTAGTAATTTCAGTGGGGCAGTAACACAAGCATTACAAGCCAATGGTTCTATTAAAGTGACTGTGTCATATACTAGTAGTTCTTTTCCAACATCTAACACATCATCAACACTAACAATAGCTACAGGTTTAGCTTACCAAGAACAAATATAATATGGCTGGAAAAATAGAAATATATAAAAAAGGTTGCAATGTTACAATAACAACTAATGGAACTGCATTAGCTACAACAACTAGCACTGTTCATTATATGACTGTTTTCAATTCTCAAATTAGAGTTGGTCAAATTGTTAACTACTCGGGTGTTCTTGGTAATGCTCTTACGGTTATAGCCGTTAGTGATGAAAGTTTTAATAACAATAGAAGAACAAAAGTAACTCTTAGTAACTCTGTCACTATAAGCGCTAATACTGTTTTAACTTTTAAAAGTCTAGACAATATTTTTACAAACACAGGAAGAGTAGGTTCACAAAGTTCTTTTACTATAACTATTGAAAGAGTAACAGGTAGAATACTAAGCCCAAACCCTTCTCTTAATTTTGCAGGCGTGTATAGCATAGGTGATTACAAAGTAACCAGTGTTGATACTTTTGAAAACACTACAGAGCTTATAAAAAGAGTTTATGTTGTTACACACAGTGTTCCTTTGTCAAAATCTAACAATGAGGATATTATATATTTAAAAGCAGACACGGAGGTTGATCTCACAGGAACTCAAAATAAAATTTATGGTTATGAAATGCTAGTAAACCCTCCTGGACAAAGCATAGATGATATAACAAATAACATAGCTTCTGCCAATAAAGATTTAACTAGTATAAGTTTTCCATCTAAAAAGAGTATAAATAAAAAAGCAGAAAGAAGATTGCTTGTAGTTTACGGTGATCCTGGCGCTACGTTTAAACTTGGTATTGCGTCTGGTGAGGTTGCTCTGCAACATGAAAGTAGTGCTGTTTCTACTCAAACAACTATAAACTTATCTGGCAGCGCTAATGCTGGTGTTTTAAGCAAAGGCATGTCTATACTGTCTTTTGACAGTGGTACTGTAGTTGTATCCGGCGTTAAGGTTGTTAGCAAGAGCACGGCGGCAACTCCAGACACAGTAACACTTAGCGTTGGCCAAAGCGTTTTAGCAGATGATCTTATTAATTTTGGATATGTTTTAGTTCCTGCAAACACGGTTAGAACATTAAACTCTAGCGGTATATATGCTGAATATATAAACTACCCTGCTAATGACTCTACTGCTAATATAGTGTTTACAACAACTATATCTGAAAACATTGCTGATAGTTTTGTGGAATTTTCAACACCATCAGTTACTCAAGTAACTTCTCTTGCCACTTCTAGAAACCAAGCATTGTTTGGTGTCTATGCCGCCACATCACAACGTACTAGAAGTAAGTCTAGCCAAAGCCCAGTTTCAAGTGTTATATCTACAGGTGGTGGCCGTGTTGTTGGTGGTCAAGCAGAGGCTTCGGCAAGTACTTACGGATCTTAACAATAAATAAATAAATATGTCAGTAATAACTTTAGTTTTTAACGAATCAGTAAATGTATCTTTACAAAAAAATGAAAGTGGTGCGAGAGATTCTGTTTTTATGAAGTCAACAGATGATAGTATACATTACATAGGTGATGTAACAAACGTATCTGCTGATAGAAAAACGGTATCAGTTACTATAGTTCCTAGTAACAACCCTCAATTACCAGCAGATGGTAACACAAGCTCTGATTATATTTTTATTGCGAAAAAAGCTGATGTTTCTAATTCTAGACTATCTGGTTACTATGCTGAAGTTGAAATGAAGAACATACTCCACGACAAAGCTGAGCTTTTTGCTGTTGGAGCCGAAGTTGGTATTAGTAGTAAATAACACACATAAGCTGTAATTATATTAAAATAACATAACAAAATGGTACAAGAATTGATTGAAACAATAGAATACATCCCACAAGTTAAAGAAGCTATACTACCTCTGCTAACAGCTGTAGGTGGTTTAGCTCAAATAGGTATGGGTATAGACTGGGGTGGTAAGAAAGCAGCTGCTGCTAAAAAAGCACAAAATGCTTTTGACCAGCAAAAAAACGTTTATAAAGGTTTAGACACTAGCAATACTTTTGCTAACACTAGAAGTAGATTTAATAACCTTGGAAATGCATTTGATGGTATGGACAATGCTTATGGTGACTTAGAAGTTAACACTCAGCAGGCTGACTTTATGGCTGAGCAAGCACAACAAAGCCAAGCTAATATAATGCAAAACCTTAAAGGTGCAGCAGGTGGTAGTGGCGTTGCTAGTTTAGCACAAGCTTTATCTTCACAAAGTATGAAACAAGCGCAAGCTGCTTCTGCTTCAATAGGTATGCAAGAGTCTAAAAACAGTATGTTACAAGCTCAAGGCCAAGCTAAAATAGATATGGCAACATCTGGTCAGTTTAATCAAAACGAACAGCTAAAAGCTAAAGGACTTTCAATGGTTGACAAGATGAAAGGAGAAGGTGCTTATAGATCACAACAAGCAGAAGCTAGCAAACAAGCTACTTTACTAGGTATGGATGCTAATACACTGGCAGCGGCAAATCAAGAAGTAGCTGCTGGTAAAGCTATGGTAGCTGGCGGTGTAGGTGGTTTAGTTGGTGGTTTAGCTGGTGGGTTTGACGCTACTGGTAAATTTTCTCTAGAACAACTAACAAAAGTAAAATAATATGGCAAAACAAGCATTTGGAGCGATGGACGCTAACCTTGTTAAC
>Ga0307488_10004177_pt1 | contig 12066 bp, 14 predicted proteins | sample SB02metaG_FD_202248 | JGI IMG/M metagenome (GOLD analysis project Ga0307488, IMG submission 202248) | Sea-ice brine microbial communities from Beaufort Sea near Barrow, Alaska, United States - SB 0.2 | ecosystem: Environmental > Aquatic > Marine > Coastal | place: USA: Alaska | collected...
ACACGCTCTATTTAAATGATTCTAATTACAAATCCGAAAATGGATGGGTGTATATGAGGAGGTAAATACTGCAATTAATAGGTTCACAATAGTAAATTAAACACCTATTAGACTAAAAGTCTATATATTTTTAATTTTAGTTATACGCTCTGAATAAATTTGATTCTTTTTTATTTAATATAAATATCTCATTGCTAGGTGACCAAGAAAATATTTTGGTATAATTTCAATGATGTTTACCATAACTCTCTACTAAATCAACTAAGGTATTGTAATAATCTATAAGGTTTTTGTTATTGATTCCTTTTGACTTTGTATCTGAAAACTTTATTGGTACTTCATTTAGGTGTTTGATTAATTCTGGAAACTCTTCTTTAATTTTTATAGTTATTTTGAGAATATTTTGATAAATGTTATTTTGACCTTCCATGTAATCTATAATTTTAAAAAATTAATTGCACTTTTCTTAATTATCTTATAATGACCAAAATCTACTTACACCAAGCAGTAAACATCCAATTTCTATTTTCGAGATTCCTCATAAAGTCAGTAACTATTTGTTCTGTGACATTATCACCTGTTTCTAGTGCAGCGTTCATTACATTTAGCATCTTATTATGTAATATCTCATAGTCTTTCAGTATTTCTTTGACCATCTCTATAGATGACATTTTATCAGCTTTCGCCTCTTTAATTTCGGAAATAACTAATATCTCATTGATAGTCATTGACGGTTTTAATCCAAATACACGGATTCTCTCGGCTATAGTGTCAATACCTTGCATTACCGTGTTATATTCATTTTCAAATTCTTGGTGTAATTCAAAAAAGTCTTGGCTATCAACATTCCAATGAAAATTTCTCAATTTATTATAATGTACAAAATAGTTGGCCATTAATTGATTTAAACTAACTACAATTTCTGCTGTTTCTAAGTAGGTAAAACCTAATTTTCTGAAAGGTTTTTTATTTAGTGTATTTTTATTTTTCGCTATTGATTCCATGATATATATGTTTTTTAAAATGTGATTTATACACGAATATGTCCATCTCCATATACGTAATACTTGTTGGTAACTAACTCGTTAAGCCCTAAAGGACCTCTATGGTGTAATTTACTTGTGCTAATTGCTAGTTCTGCTCCTACTCCCATTTCACCGCCATCAGTAAATCTTGTAGATGCGTTTTGATATACAGCAGCACAATCTACTTGTTCCATAAAAAGGGATGCTGTTTGATTGCTCGTTGTCATTATAGTCGCTGAGTGACCACCAGAATATTTGTTTATTTTTCGAATGGCATCATTTGTAGAATCTACTGAACCAATACAACACTTCATCGCCAAAAACTCCTTTTCCCAAATTGAATCTTCCGGTATAAGCGGTTCTTCTTTTAAAATATTTTTGACATCAGAATCTACCAATATTGATACTCCATTACTCTTTAAAATATTCTTCAAATCAGTCATTTTATCCTGATAGTCGAAAATATTTGTGTTAATTAATATTTTATCTAAAGCATTACAAGCTGATATTTTACTGGTTTTTGCGTCAAGAATAATCTTAATACTGTCTTCCCAATCAGCATTTTCATCTACATATAAAAAGTTATTTCCACGACCGCTTACTAGTACAGCGCATTTCGCATGTTCTTTTACAAAAGATATTAATTGCTCACCTCCTCTAGGAACAATTAAATCTAAAGGTTCTGTTGGGGCTTTTAAAAACTGTTGCGTCTCATTTCTATCCATATGTAATAATTGGATATATTCTGTACTCAACCCATTTTCTAGTAATGCTAGATGCCATAAATCAACAAGAATCTTATTACTATGTAAAGCTTCTTTACCTCCTTTTAATAATATTTTACTATTCGCTTTAAAAGCAAGTACCGCTGCCTCTATGGTCACATCAGGACGAGACTCATAAATGATCATGATAGTTCCAAAAGGTGCTGTTTTGTTCACTATAAATAAACCGTTTTCAAGCAACTTGCTGGTAATCACCTTGTTTATTGGATCTTCTTTCGAACGAACCTGCATAACAGCCTGTATCATTCCATCAATCTTTTTATCATTTATAAGCAAGCGATCATACATTGCCTGATCATTTTTCTTAAATGCATTAAGATCCTTTTTATTTGCATCAAGTAATTGTATCCGATTTTCATCCAAGATACGTACCATACACTCCAATACATTATTTTTTATTTCTGTTTCTATTATTCTCATTTTGTTTTTTTTGATTAGAGGGATACTTTAGTCCCTACACTTTTTCCTTCTATAATATCAATAATCGTATTTTCTTTTTTCCCATTAGCAATGAATGTGGGTATACTATGAGCAGCAGTTTGTTGAGCATAGTCTAACTTAGATCCCATACCTCCACGACCTTCTCCCTCTAATTTTCCACTATCTATAATATATTTATCAAGGTCTTCTCGTGGATCCACATTTTCAATAAGATTACTACTATCTGCATCTGGATGACCTGTATACAATCCATTAATGTCAGTAAGAATAATAAGCCTATCGGCATTGATTAATCGCGCAAGGAGACTTGCTAATTCATCATTATCGGAAAACATAGACATCGTTACTGATACGGCATCATCCTCATTTGCAATGGGAATAACCCCTTCTGAAAGTAGACCTTCACAGCAATTAATCATATTTTCTCTATGAATGCCTGGACTAAAATCTCGTTTAGTAGGAAGTACTTGGGCACATTTCATACCGTATTCCTGAAAAATATTATAGTAAAGACTCATCATTCGAGGTTGCCCAATGGCAGAATATACTTGCCTTTTCTGTGTTTTATCTTTTATGCTAGAATTTCCTAAAACTTCTTTTCCAGCAATTACAGATCCTGATGACACCAAGAGTGTAATGATACCTCGTTCGTAAAGTTCCGCTATCTGTTTAACCAACCTTCTTAATACAGGTCTTACAATTCTATTGTCTTTATTGGTCATTACATTTGTTCCAACCTTAATAACAATTATTTCTTTATACATATTAGTTTTCTTTTCCCAATTCAACAGCACGACTAAATGCTGCGAATGCGGCTTCTTTTATTAATTCATTTACATTATTGTCATCCATAGAGTCTATTGCAGCTTGAGTTGTTCCTCCTTTTGATGCTACTCTATCCATCCAGGAATTGGGAGATAAATCGGACTGATTAAAAAGTTCTATAGCACCTGTAAATGTCTGACTAACCAAAATTTTAGACTCATTTTTTGAAAAACCCATTTGTAAGGCAGCCTCCATCATACTCTGCATAAAATAAAATACATATGCTGGTCCACTACCAGAAATTCCGGTTGAAGCATCAATTAAATTTTCATTACTAACCCTTATAGACTTCCCAGTAGTGTTTAACAAACTTTCAGCAGTTAATAACTCTATTTGTGATACTTCAGGTGAAGCCACATAGGATGTTATCCCTAGCCCAACCTTTGCAGGTAAGTTTGGCATTGCACGAATAACTTTTTTAACTCCAGAAAATTTCTTTATTGCTTCCAGAGTAACTCCTGCCATAATCGAAATTAAAATTTGATCCGACTTGACCATAGGACGCATATTTTTAAACAACTCTTCTGCATGGTGTGGTTTGACTGAAATAAAAATGATGTCCGCTTTTGGGACACAATCTTCCAATTCTTTAAAGGCATCGAAGTGCGAAATTTTATAAAGTTCTTTTAATTTTTTATAAGATTTATCTAACACCATGATGTTTCTCTTTTTGAGCAATTTTGATTTATACATTCCTTCGGCATAGGTAAGCCCCATATTTCCTGCTCCAATTACTAGTACTTTCATTATATTTTTTTAGGTAAATTGTTTAAATACGTAAACCATGAATCAAATTATATAAATAATATACAATCATTACAATCTTTCACTTCACCATAGTAGGTCTCTCTATATCTATGTAAAGTTTTAACAGGCAAGCCCATAAAGTATTTCTTTACATAGGTAACCTTTGTGGTAAGCTCTCCCATTTTCTTACTATATCGTTTCTCAGTTTTTGTCTTTCTTTTAATCTCAATGATTTTCATGAATAATATTTAATGTGGTTAATAAATTTAATAGGGTTTTTTAGTTGAATCTATATTTTGATCTATATAACTGCTAATAAAGCACGTTACAAAATGCACTATACTGCTCTTTAAAATGAGCTTTTTTAAATTTTTTAGTGTCTTTTGGTAGATTTTTTGATATCAATCTATCGCTTTACGAAGCTAAAGCGCGTGGATTACTACATTAAGATCATGGCTATTAACTAATCTTTTAATGTATGCTTTGTGACCATTAGGCACCAGTAAATGCAATCTCCCTCTCTTCATAGAAGCAAAAAAACTTAGCACTTTCCATTTAGCAACTGTTTTTTTTGGATTCTCGTTTTTTAAAGCAACTACTGAGTAATGTTTAACTCCTCCATGAGTAACATAGGATACATCTGCCTGAATTTCTTCCTGAGTAGTTTTACTAATGTATATCTTAGGATTTTCATATCCCTCTGAAATAGATTTTAAAGAAATAGTATCTTTCTTTTCAGCCCACTCTATGGCTTTTTCTAAATACGCATCCTTTTTCATTTATCTGTTTTAGTGAAACTATATAAAAACCCTATAATTAATAAGGGATTTATGCAAATATACAAAAAATAGTTCGTATAGAAACTATTTAAAAAGTTTAATATAAAAGCCCTAAGGCTAAATGCTTTTTAATCAGTTATTTACGAAAAAGTATTGTGACGCTTAGTGATAATGCAATCGATGATATAAAATATCATCAATATAAATTATTCGATATGGCTGGTTATTTCCTCTATGGTAAGTAATGGAGCTGCATCCATATCTTCAACATCCATTATTAAGGTTAACAACTCTATATTTTTATTTAATTCTTCTACCTTTTCTGGAGTTAATTTTTTTAATCTTTTTGAAAGTTTCTCCTGAAGCGTAGGTGGATACTTATAAAGCAAATCAGCTCCTTTAGCTGTCAAAATAATATATGTAGCTCTCTTATCATTAGGCTTTGGCAACTTAGCAACTAAAGATTTGCTTTCTAATCTAGAAATAATACCAGAAACTGTACTCGCATTTAGATTGATGTATTCTTTAATATCTTTAGCAAACGCTCTATAATCATTTTGATCAGACAAATATTGTAAAACTAAAAGTTGAGGGATACTTATTCCTAATTCTTTCTCTATTTTTTTACTTTCCAGATTTACTGAACGGATGATTTTACGTAATTTAATAAGTATTTCAATATATTCCAACGCATGTATGCTTTTAAGATGTCACAAAATAAAACTATTTTAATGATATAAATGGTTTTATTAACTTAAAAAATAAAATACTATCTATAGAAACTATTATAAAGTAATCACAATATTTTACATAAATTAAAGATTTATTATCTTAGTGCACATATAATGGATATATAGTTAATATTAACTATATATATTTGTTGACTGTCATTCCAACATTTCGTTCAAAACTCTATTCTCCTTATTACAATAACCAAAAAATAAAAAAATTGTATAAAAATTCCTAAAAAATGTGATTTTTTAAAAGTTAGCAAATAATAAGTAAACTAACTTATTATAATATGGCAACTAGAAAAATTATCGGAATTATATTTTCAGTTACAGCGATTCTATTTAGCATAATCTTCTTAATACAATCATACTTAAATATTAATTTAAAAGAATATTTTGATTATTATTTTAAGAGTTATTTCAGCTTATCCTATTTTAATCAAATATTAACTCTAATTCTTTATTTTATTCTTTTGTATGGAGGTGTTTTATTAATTATAAAACCAATAAAATCTAACCTAGTTTTCGCCTTATTCGGATTTACTGTACTTGAAGAAATTGTGTTCAGTTGGTTTGGTTTAATTTCTATTGATTTTCCAATCTATATTGTCGTAATATTTTTTTCTAGCGCATTACTAGCATTATGGGTTGCTTATTCCGACACTATTAACCAAAAATAATACCCATTTTCTCCGTATTTTTGCAGGATGCAATTTAAACTCGTTTCCGACTTTCAACCTACAGGTGATCAACCTCAAGCCATCGAACAATTAACCAATGGGATTAATAATGGTGAAAAAGGACAAGTACTTCTTGGAGTGACAGGTTCTGGAAAGACATTTACTGTTGCCAATGTGATTCAAAATGTTAACAAACCTACATTGGTATTGGCACATAACAAAACCTTGGCTGCGCAATTATATGCTGAGTTTAAGAGTTTTTTTCCAGAAAATTCTGTAGAATATTTTGTTTCATATTACGATTACTATCAACCTGAAGCCTACATTCCTGTAACAGGAACGTATATTGAAAAAGACTTATCGATTAACGAGGATATAGAACGAATGAGAATAAGCACTTCTTCTGCCCTATTATCAGGTCGTAGAGATGTACTTGTAGTTGCTTCTGTTTCTTGCCTCTACGGTATTGGAAATCCGGTTGAATTCAAGAAAAACATCATTGAAATACAACGAGATCAAGTGATTTCTCGTACCAAGTTTTTACATCAGTTAGTTCAAAGTCTCTATTCTCGTACAGAAGCCGAAATAAGCAGCGGAACTTTCAAGGTCAAAGGTGATATCATAACCGTATATCCATCTTATGGTGATTATGCGTATCGCATCCATTTTTTTGGAGATGAAATTGAAGATATAGAGAGTTACGACTTAGAAAATAAAAAAGTGGTTGAAAAGTTTGACCAACTGACCATTTATCCTGCCAATCTATTTGTTACGTCTCCTGATGTATTGCAGAATGCCATTCATGCGATTCAAGAGGATATGGTAAAGCAAGTGGATTATTTTAAAGAAATAGGAAAACATCTAGAAGCGAAACGATTGAAAGAACGAACAGAGTTTGATCTTGAAATGATAAGAGAATTGGGCTATTGTTCTGGAATTGAAAATTATTCACGGTATCTTGATGGTCGTGAACCTGGAACACGTCCTTTCTGCCTGTTAGATTATTTCCCAGACGATTACTTGATGATTATTGATGAAAGCCATGTTACAATTCCACAGACACATGCGATGTACGGAGGAGATAGAAGTCGAAAAGAGAATTTGGTGGAATTTGGATTTAGATTACCTGCTGCAATGGATAATAGACCATTGAAGTTTGAAGAATTTGAAGCAGTACAAAATCAAACTATTTATGTAAGTGCTACCCCTGCAGATTATGAATTGGTGAAAACTGAAGGTGTAATTGTCGAGCAAGTTATTCGTCCTACAGGATTATTAGATCCAATAATTGAAGTACGACCAAGTTTAAATCAAATTGATGACTTGATTGAAGAAATTCATATCAGAGTTGAAAAAGATGAGCGTGTATTAGTCACTACTTTGACCAAAAGAATGGCGGAAGAATTGACAAAATATTTAAGCCGAATTCAGATTCGTTGTCGTTACATCCATTCCGATGTAGATACATTGGAACGTGTTCAGATTATGGGAGACTTGAGAAAAGGACTGTTTGATGTATTAATTGGAGTCAATCTTTTAAGAGAAGGATTGGATTTGCCAGAAGTTTCGTTGGTTGCAATTCTAGATGCTGACAAAGAAGGTTTTTTACGGAGCCATCGTTCGCTAACGCAGACAATAGGTAGAGCAGCTAGAAATGTAAATGGAAAAGCGATTTTATATGCCGATAAAGTCACTAGAAGCATGCAGTTGACAATGGACGAAACGAATCGTCGAAGAGAAAAACAAATCGAATACAATACTAAAAACAACATTACACCTACTCAGATCAAGAAATCTCTTGAGGCGAATTCATTAATCAACAGCAATATTTCTTCGTTCCATTACGATAATGCAATCGATAAGGCCGCAGAAGAAGAATTAGAATATTTAACGAAGCCACAAATTGAGAAAAGGATAAGAGATAAAAGAAAAGCAATGGAAGCAGCCGCAAAAGCGCTAGATTTTTTAGTTGCTGCTCAATTAAGAGATGAAATAAAAGTCCTGAAAGAGAAATTATAATTCCATAAAAAAAAGTGAACTGTAAATTACAGTTCACTTTTTTTTAAAATTGTTTACTTCGTATTAATTTCCTTTTTTATAATCTTCTAAGAATTGTGCAAGCCCAATATCAGTCAATGGGTGTTTCAACAATCCTTTAATAGCACTTAAAGGTCCTGTCATAACATCTGCACCAATCTTAGCACAATCCATAATATGCATCGTGTGCCTTACAGATGCAGCTAAAATTTGAGTATCAAATCCGTAGTTATCATAAATCAAACGGATATCTGCAATTAAGGCCAATCCGTCAGTAGAAATATCATCTAAACGACCAATAAATGGAGACATATAAGTTGCTCCTGCTTTAGCAGCTAATAATGCTTGTCCTGCAGAAAAAACAAGTGTTACATTTGTTTTTATTCCTTTATCAGAAAAGTACTTACATGCTTTTATACCATCAGCAATCATTGGTAATTTCACAACAATCTGTGGATGAAGTTCAGCTAACGCTTCTCCTTCTTTTACCATTCCATCAAAATCAGTTGAAATAACCTCTGCACTCACATCACCTTCTACAATAGTACAGATGTCAACATAATGCTTTAAAATATTATTTGTTCCTGTAATCCCTTCTTTTGCCATTAATGATGGGTTGGTCGTTACTCCATCTAAAATTCCCATGGCTTGGGCTTCTTTAATCTGGTCTAAGTTTGCTGTATCGATAAAAAATTTCATTCTTTGGTTTTTATTTTGTTGAGTTATTTGGTACAAAAATACCTTATCCTATTATAATTTATAATGATTCATTAATAACTTTTCATAAGTTCTGTCTGGCAAAACTCTTTTAAGCACAATTGAGAATTTTTGCATAAAACTTCCAATTTTATAATGAATTTTTAGATTGTTGGATTCTATTATATTATGAATCCCTTTAGCCATTTCAATAGGGTCACTTCCACTATCTACATGAGAGTTCATTAAATCTAAGTTCTCTTGATATACTTTTTTATAGGCAGAATTTTCAAAAACCGGTGTATGATAACGTCCTGAAGCAATATTAGTGGCGAAATCTCCGGGAGCAACATTCACAACTTTGACTCCTAAATTTTTAACTTCCATGCTCAAAGCCTCAGTCACAAGTTCTAATGCTCCTTTAGTTGCTGAATAAATTCCTCTAAACGGAAGTCCCATATAACCAGCAATAGATGTAATGTTTAGTATAATTCCAGATTTTTGTAGACGCATTTGTGGTAAAACTGCTTTCATCACATCAATTGCACCAAAAAAATTAGTATCAAAAACTTTACGCATCTCTTCAGTTGATGTATCTTCAATAGGACCTGTAATTCCCATTCCTGCATTATTAATAAGAACGTCAATCCTTCCTTCTAATGAAATCAATTCTTGAATAGCACTCGTTATTGTTTCAACTGAATTAACATCCAATCGTAAAAGTTTGAAAGGATGGTTTTCTATTTTTTGTGGATTTCTACTTGTGCCATAAACCGTATACCCTTTTTCAACTAAATATTCTCCAACAGATTTACCAATTCCAGATGATCCTCCAGTAATTAAAACGACTTTTCTCATATTTGCAAAATTAAACTAATTTACTACAAATAAAAAATCCTGCGAATGCAGGACTACAATACTAAAAACAAAAAAAATGGCAAGCGATCTACATCACACCGCTACAACCTAATACCTTTGCTGCGTTCCCGCCCTGGAGGATTCAAAGGGAGCTAGTTGTGTAGGACTTGCCACTGCAAATTTACAATCAATTTTAATGTTGCGCAATATTTTTTAAACTAATTTCTGTAACATTTTTAAGCAATTGAATACTAACTATTTTATAAATACATCAACAGACTATCTAAAATTTGTTTTTGTATATTTGTTCAACTAATTAAACAACAAAAACATGGAAAACCAAACATCTTCAAAACAAATAATGCTTAATTATGGAATTATGCTAGGCGCAGCATCCATACTTTTAAATGTAATAACCTATACTATGGGTATGACTTATGCACCGCATTGGTCTATTGGATTACTTGGAATCGCAATAATGATCGGATTCATTGTTATGGGAATTAAGAAATTCAAAGAGTTCAATAAAGGGTTCTTATCATTAGGGGAAGCTTTAAAAACGGGAGTTGGAATTGCATTAATTGCAGGAGTTGTTGGAGTAATTTATACGTTGCTTTTTACCAATTTCATTGAACCTGACTATTTTGCTAAAATGCAAGAAGTTATGGAACAAACATATATTGATGCTGGTTTAACTGATGAACAGATTGAGGCTTCAATGGCTATAGCAAGTAAAATGTCAGGACCTACAATTACAGCTGGAATGAGTATTATTGGTAGTGTGTTCTTAGGATTTATTTTTTCACTTATCGGTGGATTAGTAATGAAACATTCAGATGAAGATTAATTAAAAAAGACTAAATGAATATATCGGTTGTCATTCCTTTATTGAATGAAGACGAATCTTTACAAGAACTTTATGATTGGATTGTACGTATTGTGCAATCCAATCATTATTCTTATGAAATACTATTTATTGATGATGGTAGTACCGATGACTCTTGGAAAGTCATTGAACAACTATCGAAAAAAGATGCCAATGTAAAAGGTATAAAATTCCAAACTAACTTCGGAAAATCACAAGCCTTAAATGCAGGGTTTAAAATTGCACAAGGTGATGTAGTAATTACAATGGATGCTGATTTACAAGATAGTCCTGATGAAATTCCAGAACTTTACAACTTAATTGCCAACCAAGATTTCGACTTGATTTCTGGTTGGAAAAAAAAGCGCTACGATTCTAAAATCAGAAAAAATATCCCTTCTAAACTTTTTAATTGGGCAGCAAGAAAAACATCTGGTTTAAAACTACATGATTTTAATTGTGGATTGAAAGCCTATAAAAATGAAGTCGTAAAAAATGTAAATGTATACGGTGAAATGCATCGTTACATTCCTGTACTTGCTAAAAATGCTGGATTCCTGAAAATTGATGAGAAAATCGTACAACATCAAGCACGTAAATACGGAGTAACAAAATTTGGAATGAATAGATTTATAAATGGTTTCCTTGATTTAATTACAATTTCCTTTTTGTCAAAATTTGGTAAACGACCTATGCATTTATTTGGCCTTCTTGGAAGTCTTATGTTTATTATAGGAATGTTATCTGCTATTTATATTGGTGTGACCAAGCTCTTAAAATTATTTTATTTCCATACTCCTACTCGACTTGTAACAGACAGCCCTTGGTTTTACATTGCATTGTCAACAATGATAATAGGTACATTATTTTTCTTGTCCGGTTTTCTTGGCGAATTGATTTTACGGTCAAAAAACAACGAAAACTTATATAACATCAGCGAAAAAACCAACCTTTAAACATTGTTTAAAAAGCGTATTTTTGTAAACAAATTATTTAATAAAAAATGAAAAAAAATCAAATATTAGATAGAGCCCAATTATGGCTTTCAGATACTTTTGATATTGCTACTCAAAAAGAAATACAAGGTTTAATTGATAATAACCCTGAACAACTTGAAGATAGATTCTATAAAGATATGGAATTCGGAACTGGAGGAATGCGTGGAGTGATGGGTGCAGGATCAAATAGAATTAACAAATATACCCTCGGAAGGTCAACACAAGGGCTATCAAATTATTTACTAAAATCTTTTCCAAATAAAGAATTAAAAGTAGCAATAGCATTTGATTGTAGACATAATAGCAAGTCGTTTGCCAAGCTTGTTGCAGATGTTTTTTCTGCTAATAATATCAAAGTATATCTATTTGAAGATTTACGTCCTACTCCTGAATTGTCATTTGCTGTAAAACATTTAGGTTGTGATGCAGGAATCGTTCTTACGGCTTCTCATAATCCACCAGAATACAACGGGTATAAAGTATATTGGAATGATGGAGGGCAGATTGTTCCACCAGAAGATGGAGGAATAATTGCAGAAGTAAGTAAACTAGATTTTTCCGAAATCAAGTTCAATGCCAATGAAAACTTGATTGAAACA
>Ga0307488_10004178_pt1 | contig 12065 bp, 10 predicted proteins | sample SB02metaG_FD_202248 | JGI IMG/M metagenome (GOLD analysis project Ga0307488, IMG submission 202248) | Sea-ice brine microbial communities from Beaufort Sea near Barrow, Alaska, United States - SB 0.2 | ecosystem: Environmental > Aquatic > Marine > Coastal | place: USA: Alaska | collected...
TCTGTGACACCTTGGTGGTCGCTGTCAGCCTTCGCGCTGATTTCCGTCGCGCCCTTGGCGTGTGTTGCAGTCATCGTCGAGCGCTATATGTCGCGCGGCACAATGTCGGGGGCCATCCGGTAGATATCATGCTACAGATAAACCAATTAACCACTGTTGATCCCAAAGTATCTCTGAACGATGTTTCATTCCTCTTCGAGGCGGGAAAAATCTATACCATCCTGGGCCGAACCGGCGCCGGGAAGACCGAGCTCTTGCGTGCCCTGATGGGTCTAAACCCATTGGCCGCGGGCGACATTCACCTTGATGGCACCGATATTTCAGAGCGCCCGATTCGGGCACGCAATATGTCGCTGGTCTACCAGCAGTTTATTAATTATCCCCATCTCAGTGTCTTGGATAACGTCGCCTTTCCACTGCGCCGCCAGGGCAAGAAAAAGCCCGAAGCACAAGCGCTGGCGACTGATATGCTCGCCTCAGTCGGCCTGGGCGATTTTCTGGAACGTCGTCCGGCTCAGCTTTCCGGTGGCCAGCAGCAGCGTGTTGCCTTGGCCCGTGCGATGGTGAAGAAATCGCGCATCCTGATGCTGGATGAGCCCTTAGCCAACTTGGATTATAAGTTGCGTGAACAGCTGCGCGAAGAATTTCCACGCCTCGTTGCCGCCAACAGTGACAGTGTGATCCTGTACACCACGACCGAGCCGCGCGAAGCCATGGAGCTAGGTAACACCATGATTATTATGCACAAAGGCAGCATCGTCGCCAGTGGGCCGCCAGCGGAGCTGTTTGCCCATCCGCCGACCATAGACGCCGCCAGTGTGATAAGCGATCCGCCGATTTCGTTTATTTCTGGTTTTGTGCGCAACAACGAGCTTTTCTTCGCCGAAGGTAAACCGGCCCCCAGCGACGGCTTGGTGTTGCCGTCGGACGGACCTGTCACCATCGCGCTGCGACCCGATGCGATCGAGCCGAATGGTCCATTGCAGGCCACCATCGGTTTGTCCGAATTCAGCGGTTCGGAAACCATTATCCATCTCGATTTCGACTTTGGTAGAGCGATAATGTTGGTCGAAGGCATTGGCAGTTTTGAGGTCGGTGAGACCTTGAAGGTCTCGATCCAGGCTGAACATATCATGCTATTTGCACCAGACGGCCGCAATATTACGACTAGGAGCAATTGACATGGCTGAAATCATATTGGAAAACCTCGGGCACAGCTATTTGTCCGACCCGAGTGGCGACAACGACTATGCGCTTAAGCCGGTCAACCTCACCTGGCAGGATGGCAAGACCTACGCCCTGTTAGGGCCTTCAGGATGCGGTAAGACGACGATGCTGAATATCATCTCAGGCTTAGTCCCCCCATCGCATGGGCGCTTGTTGTTCGATGGTCAAGACGTTACTCAAATGGCCACATCTGCGCGTAACATTGCTCAGGTGTTTCAGTTCCCGGTGATCTATTCGACCAAGACAGTGCGCCAAAATTTGGCCTTCCCATTGGAATGTCGTGACGTCGCACCGGGCCGTATTAAGGACCGTGTGGCCGAGGTGTCTGCGCTGCTTGATTTGGATTATTCGCTCGATATGCCGGCCCGTCGGCTCAGCGCAGATCAAAAACAATTGATCTCCCTGGGACGCGGGCTGGTGCGGGAAGACGTCAGCGCGATCTTGTTGGATGAGCCGTTGACCGTAATCGACCCGCAAATGAAATTCATGCTGCGGCGCAAACTGCGCGAGATTAACCGTAAGACCGGCGTCACGATGATCTTGGTAACCCACGATCAGAGTGAGGCGATGAGTTTTGCCGATGAAATCGTCGTAATGAAAGACGGGCGCGTGCAGCAGTCCGGCACGCCCGCGGAGCTCTTTTCGCGGCCCCAGAACGAATTCGTGGGTTACTTCATCGGTTCACCACCGATGAACATGATCACCCTAAACGCCCGTAAGGACGCACTTGGCACCGATGCATTAAGCCTCACCAAGGCCTTGCCCCGCGACCCTAACGCCGGCTTGCATCAGCTGGGGATTCGACCTGAACATATAACATTGGTTAGCGCCACGGACCAAAACATGGGTACCGGGACTATCAAGAAGATTGAGCACCTGGGTGTTGATGGCATCGTTACGCTGGAGCTATCGGCCGGAGTGGTGATCAAGGCTAAAACCCGTAAGCACACCGGGATGCAGGTCGGTAACGCGATGGGCATCAACGTGCGCGCAGAAGATGCGCTCCTCTATGTCGAGGGAGCCCTCGCCGCCGCGCAATAGCCCAGATCGAGTCGTAGGCTGCTGGTTAGATGTGGCAGCCTGCGCTCCTATATCTATTCCGCACAATAATGCTGAGCCAAACGGCGTTTGCTAAAAGCTTCGGTTGTATTCCGCATACAAGCCATAACCACTCACATTGGCCTGGTTCGTTTCCGTCCCGAAAATGGACCGCACCATCAACCCATGTAAAAATGAATCCTCTGGAAAGCTGTATTTGGTATCAACCAGGACTTCGGAGAAGCTCTTATCGCCGGTTAGTTGGTAGACTAACGGCGCCGCCGCCATATCGATATTTTTGGAATCAAAATACACAACGCTAACCGATAAGCCTGGCGCACTGATCATCGCGCCGTCAATGGAAAGCGCGTAAGACAGGGTGGTTTGGTCCGGTAGGTCATATGCATTAATAAGTGCTTTGTCGACTATATTGGCAACATCGGCACCACCGTCTTTCCCCGCCTGATTATAGGACGCTGCGAGTGTTACACCGCCCAATTTGGTTGCCAGCATGATTTCGTATTGATTCAATTCAGCGCTCGGTAATGCGTCTTGCGACTCAGTTGCGTAATCAAGTTGTGCTATTAAAAGATAGTCGCGTATGCTTTCTGTAGCAACGGGCAAACCTAAAAAGCTAAGCGGTATGCCAGAGGCGACACTGATTGAATCGTTGGTTAGCACATCCTCGGTCATTTCCCGGGTGATGTTCGCTTTGCCAAAATCAGAGCTGTACGCGAAACTAATAGTTTGCTCATCTGTGGCTCGGTCTTGCAAGTCACTCTCGGTCTTAGCCGCGCTGGCTGAAACAACATCGTATGAGAGTGCGAAGTCCTGATAGTGCGTGCTAAGCCCGTAGCCGTCATCCGACTCATCCATTAGGTAGTCGGTTTCATCTGCGGCACTGTAGCGACCGTAATAGCCTTTAGCGAACAACTCCTCGTTGCCATAGCGAAGCTTAACGCGCGCAGAGCTGAGACGTGAATAGCCGTCGTCGTCTTGACTGGCAATAATAAGCTTAGACGACTGGTCTTCTTTTGCATGCTTTACGGCACCCTGAAAACCCAAGTCAAAACCGATAACGTCATAAAGGTAGGCCGATTCGAAATGCAACCAGAGCGCGCTTCCCGATTGGTTTAATTCACCCTCTTGCTCTACTTGTGCTTCCAATAGAGAGTTAACGGCAGGACCAAAGGGTGTGTCCAATGACACATCATTTGGGTCCATCTTAATAAGTGCGCTGCGTACCTTGAGGTTCAGGGCGGAGTCATCCCAGAAGCTTGGTAAGTCATCAGCGGCTTGCGCTGCTGCGGTGAATGAGCACAATATGATAGCGCTGAAAAGTATCGATATTTTCATTTTTTCTATGCCTTGAATTATGGTCAATTCTTTAAGCATAGTTCGCTTGAAAACGGATGGAGGAATAATTTTAATTTCTGGATTTTTATGACTAATACTTTTGATTTTCCACGAGCCTTTCAGTCGTGATCTAAATCACAAGGCCGAAAATAATTATTTTTCTGGGTTATGAGTACTTTATGGTTCTAGCATTCGCGTTTGCTTTACAGCTCTGCGGACCAGTTTAACTGTTATTGTGAACCGTCAACCGAATCAGTAGGAGCTAACCGAATTTTGCTTGCTTCTGGTTTTTTCTGGTTAGGGTGTCTGGTCATGCTTCTCTACAGGGTGGCTAATCGCGTCCTTAGGCTGTGAGAGGTTCTTTCGCAGGTTCCAATTGAGTCACTATCCAGTTTCTTTTAAGATAATCGGTGATGGTTGAGCCAATTTTTATAGAGAGTCCCTGTTAAGTAATGAATGTTCGGCTTGTTGTATTTAGTCGCATTATTAGGCCTTAAGGGGTGTTTTAGAGCACCCCTTAAGCGTTTTTTTGGAGGGGGTAGGCGTTAGTGGCCACCGTAGGGCTTGAAATTTAATATGCGGGCCAATAGCTATGAGATTGACAGCCAAACTAATGGCGCTCTTGGAGTCAATAGCGGTATGGTTTATTTATTGCGCTTAGTCGCTGGGTATCACTTGCAGGTGAACATGATTGGTCATCAACACAAGAACATGGATAGCCCCCCGTTCTGGAACGTGCTTTCCTTCAGATTTGTTAGGGGCTGTTCCTGTGCCAGAAGTGAGCCAGTAAAATACGAGCAGGCGTTTCCTTATATGACAGTGCTCCCAACTTGCCACTGAGAATTTCTTGATCATTAGAATCTCCAGCCATTACCACTTTGTTCTTTGTGCAGTAAGCCATTGCCCAATTTGAAAAATCTCTATTCTCAATAGGTTCGTGTAATAACTTGATTAGGCCAGCATGCATAGCATCTTCCATAATGATTTCGAATATATAATCAACATCATGAGCTTCTCCTTCAATGCACTGCATGAAATTGCCACCAATAAACAGTAGTAGGCCTGAAATATTATGCTCGAGATTTCTTCCTCTAGCCCTGCTCAAAAGATGCTCGAGATCATCATTTGATAAATTTTTAACCGCTGATGAGACGTAAACTAAGGACGTTAATTTTGACATTGCTCGCGGCTCCCAAATAGTGCAGTTACCGACACAGCGGCTTTTTCCAGAGCAGGGTAGGCAAGATAAGAAAATCGTCACGCCGTCCTATGAACAAATATACTCTGCCTTTGGAGTTATTCTGTCAATCTGATCCTCCCCGAAAAACCGTGCGTGTGCTTCATTCCGAAATATAGTTGCGGGCCAAAGGGGTCAGGGTCTAAATAGTTATTGGTCGTTCTCTGGGGTTGTCAGGGCGGTTTTTGCTTCTACCACTGAAGGAGGCAAGCCAGCCTCAAAGAGCCTGTGAGTAGTTCTCGTCAGTATCTTTGGATGTGCATTAGTGATTTCTAATTCAATATCAATAACCCTCCATAACGCGGACACAAAAAAGCCCACATCGCTGTAGGCTTGATCGTGAAATTTGGAAATGGTGCCCAGGCGCGGAATAACGGGGCCGCCTAGGTCACGGCATGGGGATTGATGTATTGCTGGCCAAACGCCGGACACAAAAAAGCCCACATCGCTGTAGGCTTGATCGTGAAATTTTGAAATGGTGCCCAGACGCGGAATAACGGGGCCGCCCAGGTCACGGCATGGGGATTGATGTATATGCTGCCCAAACGCCGGACACAAAAAAGCCCACATTGCTGTAGGCTTGATCGTGAAATTTGGAAATGGTGCCCAGACGCGGAATAACGGGGCCGCCTAGGTTACGGCATGGGGATTGATGTATTGCTGGCCAAACGCCGGACACAAAAAAGCCCACATCGCTGTAGGCTTGATCGTGAAATTTGGAAATGGTGCCCAGACGCGGAATCGAACCACGGACACGGGGATTTTCAGTCCCCTGCTCTACCAACTGAGCTATCTGGGCGTCGTTAGCCGCTAAATTTCATTGCGTCAACGGGGGCGTATTAAACGGATTTTCGGCCAACTCGTCAATAGCTATTTTGCTAAATGTTTGATTTTTTTAAAGAAACTTGTCGATTGGCGATAATGTGATCGAATCGGCCTCGGTTCGGATGCAGAGCATTGCTCCGATTCGGGGTGGTCGACCCGGATCGTCCGGCTGCGCCTAAACAGGCGTCATGCAGGAATGGTTGCACTTGTCAGGGGGTAGGGCAGGGTGACTGCCCTTGCCCCTGTCTGAGGCCGGTTTAGAGGTCGCCGAGTTCATCGCTGAACCAGATCTTGCGTTTAAAGCGCGGGTTCTTCGATGACATGTCGATCTTATAAGGATTGTTTTCGATCGCCTGTGGAATTTCCAGAATGGCGCACAGTTCTTGGGCAATCCATTTTTCAACCTTCAGCACGACCAGTTTCTTGCGCAGTCGGCCCTGCTCATCGCGGTTAAGGATGGTCGGCAGGGTATTGAGCGTGAGGATCTCGCCGATCGCCTTATGGGCCATGCGTTCGCGACCCTCGTCGCTGGCGTAGAAGTGGGACACGGCAAACACCATGCGCTGCGGGTTTAGCTGCTTGAGGAACTGGCATGACTGAACCACGGTTGAGCCGGTACGGACCATGTCGTCAAATAGGACGATGCTGCAGCCGTCCAGGCCTTCGAAGGTGTGCTCACTCTCCTTGTGCAGGGAAATTTCGACCTTGCGCTCGGAGTTGCGGATCTTATCGAGCATGATGAATTTGGCCTTGGCCAAGCCCAGGGTTTCGAACATCACCTTGACGAAGTCGCGCGCGCCCTTGTCTGGCGCGCAGAGCACCAGGCCTTCACCCTCGGGGCCGTAGTTGAGGATGTTGGAGTTGAGCAGGTAGTGCGAGTAGATTTCATAGGGGATGAGGTTGTGAAAGTCGCCTTCAAACACATCGCTGAAGATCTTTTGGACTGAATGTGAGTGGTTGTGAATGGTCAAGACCGTATCGACACCGGATAGCTTGAGCAGCTGCGCATAAAGTTTGGAGGTAAAGGCCTGGCCGTCGAACTTTTTGACATCGTGAATGTCACGCTCAAACAGGGTTTCACCCAGCCCTCTGCGGGCGCCGCGGTCTTGGGCGCTGAAAAACAAGTCCGGCTCGACCAATACTACCCGTGTTGCGCCGTTTTCTTTCGCGCCGCGCGCGATAATGAGGTTATGCATCGCCAGTTCCTGGCGTGTTTTGACATGGCTGCTGGTGCTGACGATCACCACTGTCTTACCGACCAGGCTGTGTCCGATAGTGTCGAAGTCCAATTCATCGGAAATAAAGCGCGGACAAAACTCAGAATTCATGAACTGTTTCATACTAATAAGGTCGGCTATGTCCTCGTGTTGGCCCATGGCGTAGGCAACATCAATAGCAAACGGATTGTCGGCGAGGTTGCTGACAATAACTACATTATTAGACCATTCGGTCGGAAAAGTCATGAAAGAGATCCTTATGGAATCGTTTAGGTTAGGCCGTGCGCATCAGAGTGATAGTTTACCGGTAGGGGTACCCGCTTTGATACTGGGTATTTATACAAATTTGGCCTCAATCGCGAATAGTTACAGAAGCCAATCGCTTGTAGCAGAGCCTATTTGCCCCAACATTAGCTTAGCGGGCTGGCAATTCGGCCCATAATGCAGGCCAAGCCGTTGCCTCTACTTTGGTGTTACAGTGCTGCCTAGTCTGATCATCAGGAGCGAGAATGTTCGATAAACTCAAGGGTGCCGCCCAGTCGACGCAACGGACCCTGGGCCAGATAGTGAATCCGGCGCGCAATCAGGCGATCGAGGCAAACTATCATATCGAGCCCAATAAACTGCCTACCCTATGGTTATTAGGCAAGACCGGGGCGGGTAAGTCCTCGCTGGTGCGGGTGGTGACGGCCGATACCGAGGTCGAAATCGGGGCCGGCTATAAGCCGTGTACGCAAAGTTCGCACAGTTACGATTTCCCGCCGGATAAACCGCTGTTTCGCTTTCTCGACACCCGCGGCTTGGCCGAGGCCGACTATGATGCCGAGGCCGATATAGCCGTGTTACAAGCCACCAGTAACGCAGTAGTATTGGTGATGAAACTCGATGACCCAGAACAGAGCAGCGTGCTCCGGGGCTTGCGACAAATTAAGAAGAACAAGGGGCTACGCCAGATCCTCTTGGTCCATACCGGCCTGAATCTGCTACTCGATGCGGACGACCGTCAACGTTGCCAGCAGTTTAATCAAGCTCAGGTTGAGCAGCTCTGGGGTCAGGCTATACCGGCCGTGGCGGTCGACCTAGTTAGCGCCGACGCCGAGCGCAACGGTCAGGTCGATCTATTGGCCGCTCTCGGCGCCCTACTGCCAATCTTGGCGCTGGCTCAGGAGCGCGAGCAACAGCAAAATTTGGAGCAAGACAGTTTTCTGCAGCTGAAAAATGAGCTGCTCTGGTACGCCGGGATTGCCGGCACCAGCGATACCCTACCCGGCGTCGGTTTGGTGTCGGTGCCCTTGCTGCAAGCTAAAATGCTCCACAGTCTGGCCCAACACTATGGTGTGCACTGGGGCCGGCGCGAGATGAGTGAGTTTTTCGGGACCTTGGGCACCGGTTTTGGTATCCAATATGCGGCCAAGCTCGGCATTCGGCAGCTGGTGAAGTTACTGCCGGTATATGGCCAAACGGCGGGTGCGGCCTCGGCCGCGGTGATGAGTTTTAGTACCACCTACGCCATAGGTCGTGTGGCCTGCCATTATTTATTTCATAAGTGTCGCGGTGAACCCTTATCGCGCGACGCGCTGCAGAGCCTCTATCAAGAGGCCTTTAGCAGCGCCAAACCAGGAGCGCCCGGTGCCAAGTCCGAACCCGCCAACAAGCCTTAAACGCCTATTCAACCTAGTCAGTCGCGGCTCGCGCTGGATCTTGCCTTTTATGGCTATCGGGATGGTAATTCCCTTTATGATTTTGGCCGGTTTCGGTACCGTCGCGCTGGTCCAACAGGGCTATAGCCTGGAGTTCTTGGGCTTAATCACCGGCTGTACGGTGTTGGTCTATGGTGTTTTCTGGTTCTGGTCTCGGCAACATAAGACCGACTTCAGCCTCGAAGCCGACGCCGCCCTGGTCATTGCCTCTGCCGATTGGAGTGAGTTCGATAACGAAGTTTGGCGCCAATTGAATCAAGGTATCAGCGACCAGTTAACGGAACCGCTGGCCTGGGACGGTTTGGTGGAACAGGGCCTGGTGTTGATGCAGCAGACGGCGCAGCACTATGGCAAGGCGCCCTATAGCTTTACCGTGCCGGAGTCGCTCAAACTGATCGAAGAGATCAGTCGGCGTTATCGAATCTTGCTCAAAAACAATGTCCCGATGATCGAAAAAATCACCATCGGCCACTTCAAATATGGCTTCGAGCAAAAACAAAACCTGGCCAAGGGCAGTCAGGTCTATCGTTACGCCAGCTATCTGTATCGGGCCTTACGATTGGTTAATCCGGTTAGCGCGGTGGCCGCGGAGGTGCGTAAGGTGGTGTTCGATGAGTTTATTAAGCGCATCGGCGCTGAATCCCAGGTACGCCTAAAGCGGGCGCTGATGCAGGAGGTGGTCTCGGTGAGTATCGATCTGTACAGCGGTCGCTTTTCCGTCGACGACGCCGACCTGGGTCAGAGTCGGGCGGCCCTAGTCGACCAACAGCGGCCCGTGCTCGAATTGGAGCCATTGCGGGTCGGCCTAGTGGGGCAGGTCAGTGCCGGTAAGTCATCCTTAGTGAATGCGCTAAGCCTCGATCTGGCCGCCGAAGTGGATTTGTTACCGACCACTCAAGCGGCGCGCGTCTACAGTTGTCGGATTGAGGGTCACGATGCCCTACATCTGATCGACTTGCCCGGTCTGGACGGCCAGGCGAAAACCACCGAGTTACTGGTGCAAGAAATCCAACAGTGCGATCTGATTATCTGGGTGCTCAAGGCCAACCAGCCCTCGCGTCAGCTCGACCTGGATTTCCAACGTGCGATGACAGCCTATTACCAAGCGGATAAACAACGTTCACGCAAACGGCCGCCGATCCTGGCGCTGTTAAACCAGGTCGACCTGCTCAATCCGGTCGAGCACTGGCAGCCACCCTATGATCTAAACCAGCCCGATAGCGCCAAGGCGAAAACCATCAATGAGGCGCTGGCTTACAATCGTGAGCTGTTGGGCTTTGCTAATCTGTTGCCCTTGTCGGTCTCAGCCCAGCAGGAACATTTTAATTTGCCTGCCGTACACCAGCAGCTGGATCACTATTACAGTCAAGGGCTGCAGACGCAGCTCAATCGCCGCCGCCAAGAAGGTCGTGGCAATGTGAACTTGAGCGAGCAATGGTCGCGCTTGGGTCGGGCGGGCAAGTCGCTGTTTGGTGTGATGGCGAACAGCGCCACTCCCCCGGATCGGCACCGATAGCGCGCTGCTGCGCGCTCAGCCTGAAGAATTCGAACCGGTGCCCAAAGCGGTCTGCCGCCAAGCGGGCAAACTAAGCCAAGATAGGGCTGGCAGCGCCGTGGCCAGCAGTCTATAGTGCGCTTCTTTTTAAACCGACGTGATGTTTTGACGTTACAGTGTTCGATTTACCGCAGTTTATGCATTCAGAGGATTCACCATGACCACATCTACTAAAAACCGCCGCCTGAGAAAGAAATTATACCTCGATGAATTCGCCGTTATGGGTTTTGATTTCTCCTGTAAACTGAACGCGGAATCCGGTCTGGATCCAGAGCAGTTTTTTGATACCTTGATCGACTTTATCGATGCTCAAGACCTGATGATCGATATCGGCGGCAGCAAGTTCGAATTCGTCGGTTATGTCACCACCGCAGCCCGTTACGGCTCTGCGACTGAGGCCAACCGTACCGATCTGACCGCGCTGTTGAGCTCGATTGCCGGTGTTGAAGATGTAGTGGTTAGCGAAATGACTGACGCCTACTACGGTATGTAATTTTTTGTTAACCTGGGCTGTCTCCAGCCCAGGTTGTTTCCGTCCGAGCCTTGTTCGCGCTCTATTTTGCCTTCCCCCGCACCTCAGCCAATATCCTATACAACAGGCCTAAGCACAGTTTTTTGGCCGAGACCCAGCTCGCTTAGTTAGCCAAGGCTCGCCGTGCCTGACGGATGCCGCCCAGATTTTTAACCTTGGTGTATCCCATCTTGCGCAGCATTTTCTCCGCCGTACCGGCACGGCCGCCACTTTGGCAATAGAGCAAAATGGGCGTGTCTTTCGTCGGCGCGAGCGTCGCGATGCGCCGGCTGAGTTGATCATTGGGTACCAGTATGGCCCGATCGAGATGACCCTGGTTGAATTCGCCGAGGGTGCGGCTATCGATCAGTACGCCCTGTGCTAACCAGCTCGACAGCGGTTCATCGCTGCTGGCCTTATCGCCGCCGCAGGCGCTCAAGGTCAGGAGGATTATTAGGCTGGCTATTAGGTTTTTCATCAGTTTCTCATCATCTCCGGTATGGCCAGTTACCCTTGCCCCAAGGCCCGGCTAAGCAGAACGACAGGGGGCTACTTGGCTGCAATGCTGTGCAACGTATGCCGGCTTATTTCACATTCGCCGCTGTCGGTATTGACCGAGGCGGACTCTTCCGAAATGGTCACAAACCACTTCATCGTGCGCACCAGGTGGCTGCTGAGTTGGTCGATCTCGGCGGCGTCAAACTGGTAGTAATTGGCCTGTAGGGCTTTGAATTTGTTTGCCGACTGGGACCACCAGACATCACTCTTGGTATTGAAACTGTAGACGCGCACCGCCTTGCATTGGTGGCTGGCCTTTTTAACCCGCTCCGGCGCCGGTTCGCCCAGTTCGACCCACAGCTTGATCTGATCATCGAGACTGCGTGCCCAAATGTCGGGTTCCTCTACCTCACTGATGCCCTTGGTAAAACTCAAGTCATCCTCGGCTTCGAAACAGAAGGCCATCAATCGCGCCATCAGCCGATTGTCACTCTCCGACGGATGTTGGGCTATGGTTAGGTTGAAGCTTTGGTAATAGTTTCGGTTTAGGTCCGATAAATTCAAATTCAACTTGTAGATTACGGGTTTGAGCGCCACGGAGGATCCTTGCTTTAGTTTGGCCGACAGGATAACAGATATGGCGCGCCAGACAGCACTGTTTACCCGGGCCCATAGAGACCTGGCCCGAGCGTCTGTGACCGACCCCGGTCATTGATCTGGCCACGGCTTTAGGCAACAATGGCAGGTGACCTGCTCGATCTAATTCTGCTCAATACAGCGAGGCTCAACAGCGCCGATGGCAAAACCACTGTCCAATGAAATTCAGGCCGATGCTCTAAAGATGGCCCATGTGCATCAAAAGCCGGGTCAAACTAAGGCCCAAACCAAGCTGGTCGCCCAA
>Ga0307488_10004179_pt1 | contig 12063 bp, 13 predicted proteins | sample SB02metaG_FD_202248 | JGI IMG/M metagenome (GOLD analysis project Ga0307488, IMG submission 202248) | Sea-ice brine microbial communities from Beaufort Sea near Barrow, Alaska, United States - SB 0.2 | ecosystem: Environmental > Aquatic > Marine > Coastal | place: USA: Alaska | collected...
TACGGACTAAGAAGAAAAATAATAAACTAAGTGACATTGACATAGACAAGAACTAAGACGAAAAGAAGAAGTCTAGGTCTTCGTAAATTAAACTAGAGACAACGACAAGATAGTCTAAGTCTAAGTCTAAGTTTTGGTCAAAGTCATTTTTTTGAAACAAAAAAATATGAAAGTTGCATTAATCACCGGAATTACAGGACAGGATGGTTCTTATTTAGCAGAACTATTGTTAGAAAAAGGGTATGAAGTACATGGAATTAAAAGAAGAGCCTCTTCATTAAACACAGACCGAATTGATCATTTATATCAAGACCCTCACCATCCTAATCAACGATTAAAATTGCATTATGGGGACCTAACAGATTCCATGAATTTGACAAAAATCATTGAAGAATGCCAGCCCGATGAAATTTATAATTTGGGAGCCATGTCTCATGTGAAGGTTTCATTTGATGTTCCAGAATATGTAGGAAATGTAGATGGTTTAGGTACTTTACGTATTTTAGAGGCGGTTCGTTTATTGGGTTTAGAAAAGAAAACTAGAATCTACCAGGCCTCTACTTCAGAATTGTATGGAGGAATGCTAGAGAATAAAAATGATAAAGGGTTTTACGATGAAAACGCACCTTTTCATCCAAGATCGCCTTACGGAGTTGCAAAAATATATGGTTTTTGGATCACGAAAAACTATAGAGAAGCCTATAATATGTTTGCTTGTAACGGTATTTTATTCAATCATGAATCTCCAAGAAGAGGAGAAACCTTTGTAACGCGCAAAATTACACGAGCTACTGCTAGAATTGCTTTAGGACTGCAGGAAAAAATCTATTTAGGGAATTTAGATGCGCAGCGTGATTGGGGTCATGCCAAAGATTATGTACGTATGATGTGGATGATTTTACAGGCAGAAGCGCCTGAAGATTGGGTGATTGCTACAGGAAAGACCACTACGGTTAGAGAATTTGTTAGACTCGCTTTTAAAGAAGTCGGTATTGAATTAGAATTTAAAGGAAAAGGAATTAATGAAACAGCTATAGTTGTAAAGTGCAACAATCCTGAGTTTCAAATTGAATTAGGAAAAGAAGTATTGTCTATAGACCCTTCTTATTTTAGACCAACAGAAGTAGATCTATTAATTGGAGATCCTACCAAGGCAAAAGAAAAGTTGGGTTGGGTTCCAGAACACGATTTAGCTTCTTTAGTAAAAGACATGATGCAATCAGATGTAAAACTAATGCAGAAAAAATTATACTTAAAAGAAGGAGGTTATGATACTTTTAACTTTTTAGACTAATTTTTATAATAAATAACTATGAAAGGAATAATATTAGCAGGAGGATCTGGCACAAGGTTATATCCATTGACAATTGCAGTCAGTAAACAGTTACTTCCCATATATGATAAGCCAATGATTTACTACCCATTGTCTGTTTTAATGTTAGCAGGGATTCGTGAAATATTAATTATTACAACACCTCATGATAACGAATCTTTTAAAAAACTTTTAGGTAACGGATCTGATCTTGGATGTAAATTTGAATATGCAGTTCAACCAGAACCAAATGGTTTAGCTGAAGCTTTTATAATAGGAGAAGATTTTATTGGAAAAGATAAGATTGCTTTAGTTTTAGGAGATAATATATTTTATGGGAATGGTTTAGGAAAAGTATTAAGAGAGAAAACTGATATTGAAGGCGCTTCTATTTTTGCTTGTAACGTTAGTGACCCTGAAAGATATGGTATTGTTGAATTTGATAGTAACAAAAAAGTTATTAGCCTTGAAGAAAAACCTTTAAAACCTAAATCAACTTTTGCAATACCGGGTTTGTATTTTTATGATAATAATGTTGTTGAACTAGCAAAAAAAGTAAAGCCAAGCGAAAGAGGGGAAAAAGAGATAACTACATTAAATGAGATGTATTTAGAAAAAGGACTGTTACATGTTGGAGTACTTGAGAGAGGAGTGACTTGGTTAGATACAGGAACTGTTGATTCTATGGATGCAGCAACAGAATTTGTTAGAGTAATAGAAAAAAGAAATAACACCAAAATTGCATGTTTAGAAGAAATTGCATATTTACATGGTTTTATTAATAAAGAACAACTACTAAAAGCCGCAGATAAATATGGAAAAAGCGGTTACGGTCAATACATAAATAAAATAGCTGAAAACTAATGGAAAAGGCCAAATTAGTTTCACTTCCTAAAATACTTGATAAAAGGGGCAACTTAAGTGTAATTGAGTCTGATAATCATATACCATTCACTGTAAGAAGAGCTTACTTAATTTATGATGTACCTGGAGGTGAAGTTAGAGGTGGTCATGCATTTATTAAGCAAAAAGAAATGATTGTTGCTTTGTCAGGAAGCTTAGATATCATAGTTTTTGATGGTGTAAAAGAACAGAAATTTTCACTAAACAGATCTTATCAAGGTTTATATATTCCTAATGGTTTATGGAGGCATATGGAGAATTTTGCAACCAACACATTAGTATTAGTAATTTCTAATACTAATTATAATGAAAATGATTATATCAGAAATAAAAAATCATATATAGATGAAAATATCAGTATCTGATTGTTTAGTAACAGAATTGCCGAAAATCGAGAATCGATCTGGGAATTTAACATCAATCCAAAATAGTATTGAAATTCCCTTTGATATTAAAAGGATATTTTATTTATATGATATTCCTGGAGGCAAGGATCGTGGTGCACATGCTCATATTGAATGTCACCAATTTTTAATTGCTGGTTCAGGTAGTTTTGATGTGTTGCTCGATGACGGGAAATCAAAAAAGTTAGTTACCCTAAATCAACCTTATAAAGGTTTGCATATACCACCAGGAATTTGGGCTTCTGAGATTAATTTTTCTTCAGGTTCAATTTGTTTGGTATTAGCTTCTCATAAGTATGACGAGAATGATTATATTAGAGAATTTAGTGAATTTTTAAAATATAAGAAATGACATATTTTATTCATGAATTATCCGATGTTCAGACAAAAAATATTGGAGAAGGTACAACTATTTGGCAATTTGTAGTAATCTTAAAAAAAGCTATAATTGGAAATAATTGTAATATAAATGCTTCTGTTTTTATCGAAAATGATGTAAGAATAGGTAGTAACACTACTATTAAAAGTGGTGTGCAAATTTGGGATGGTATCACTATAGCAGATAATGTATTTATAGGGCCTAATGTAACATTTACCAACGATTTATTTCCAAGATCAAAAAAACATCCAACATCATTTAGTAAAACTATAATTATGAAGGGGGCATCTATTGGTGCAAATGCAACTATTTTAGCAGGAAACGTAATTGGTAATTATGCTTTAATAGGTGCTGGTTCTGTAGTAACAAAAGATGTTGGTGATAATGAATTATGGGTTGGTAACCCCGCAAAAAAAATAGGGTTTGTAACCGATGAAGGTGATATTTTAGATTTGGACTTGAATTCAAAAAACAATGAAAGTAAATATAGTTGGAATAATAAAAAATTGATATTGATAAATGATTAAATTTTTAGATTTACAAAAAATTAATACTCAATACGAGCAAGAATTAAAAAATGCTGCTAGTCGCGTTATTGATTCAGGCTGGTATCTAATGGGTAAGGAATTAGAAACTTTTGAGCAAAGTTATGCTACTTTGTGTAATGTTAAATTTGCTTTAGGCGTTGCAAATGGCTTAGATGCCTTAAGATTAATTTTTAAAGGGTATATTGAGTTAGGAATAATGACTAAAGGGGATGAAGTTATAGTTCCTGCCAACACATATATCGCATCTGTTTTAGCTATTACAGATAATGATTTAATTCCAGTATTTGTAGAGCCAAATTTAGAAACGTATAATTTGGATTCTAATAAAATTGAGGCTGCAATTACAGATAAAACAAAAGCAATATTAACAGTGCATCTGTATGGTCAAAACTCTATTGATGATCAAATGTTGCAAATTTGTTCGAAACATAATTTAAAACTGATTGAAGATGGAGCGCAATCACATGGTGCCAAATGGGATGATAAAATTTCCGGAGGTATTGGGGATGCAGCTGGTCATAGTTTTTACCCAGGAAAAAATTTAGGGGCTTTAGGTGATGCTGGCGCTGTTACTACTAATGATGAAGATTTAGCGAGAATAATATCAGCTTTAAGGAATTATGGATCTGAAAAGAAATATGAAAATATTTACAAAGGATTAAATTCTAGGTTAGATGAAATTCAGGCAGCTTTTTTGAATGTGAAGTTAAAATATATTGAAGATGATATTTTGGCTAGAAGAAAAGTAGCTAATTTCTATTTAGAGAATATTGATAATTCAAAAATTATTTTACCAAAAGTTTTAAATCAAGAAGGACATGTTTGGCACTTATTTGTTATTCGTGTAAAAAATAGAGAAAGAGTACAAAATTATTTAAAAGAAAACGGAATTCAAACTTTAATACATTATCCAATTCCACCTTATAAACAGGTAGCATATAAAGAGTACAACCACTTGAATTTTTCTATTACAGAAAAAATATATAACGAACTGTTGAGCTTGCCTATAAGCTCAGTTATGGATGATAAAGAAGTGGAGTATATTACAGCATCTATTAATAGTTTCATTTCTTAAAAATGAAACAAAGTACTTATCTTGTAGTATTGCAAATCATTAGTATTTCTCTTGGACTTATATCAGTTTTCTGGATTGCCTCTAGTCTTCCTGCACAAGTTTATGCAGTAACTGCAATTTATACTGTGATAAATTCATTGATAATCGTTTTTTCAAATACTGGTCTTGAAACTTATGCAATAAGAAATATTTTAGCTTGGGAACAAAACAATGAATATGGAAAAATAAAAATGATACTTACACAAGCAATATTTTTAAGAATTATTGTGGCTTTTATACTAGTGGCTCCAATGATTGCATATTGCTACTATATCTCGGCTTATAAATTTGGTGGTGAATATTTATCGATATTTATTACTATGGTTTTTTTTGGTGTTATTTCGTCTATTAACGAATCGATGATATTAATATTAAAATCTTTTAATAAATACTTTTCTGCAGCTTTAATAGTTTTTGTAATAAGTGTTGTAGGAAGAATATTAGCACTTATTCTATTTATTAAATTTGGTTTTATAATATACATCTATACGATTATTCTTCTCCCATTGGCAACTATAATACCTGTTTTTATTATGCTACGAAAATGGATTAATCCGAAATTATTATTAAACCGACAAAAATTATTTATAAACCTGAAACTTTCAAAATCATTCACTTTTTCAGCATATATATCATATATGTTTAATTATGTTGATCAACTATTAGTGACCATTTTTCTAACTCCGGAACTAATATCGTCATTTTCTGTTGGTAAAAGAATTTTCTTGATGGCAAAACAATTTATTGAAAATGTATTTGACCCACAATTACAAAAACTTATAACTGTTAAAAATAATATTAAAGAACTTCAAATAAGATTCGATAAAATCACAAAGACAAAAAATATATTATTAATAATTGGTATTTTAACAATTCCTCTGATAATTTTATCGCTGAATCCAATTATTAAATTTATCGGACTAACTCAGTATCCTGATTTATATTATTTAGTGATTACTATTTTTCTCTCTCAGTTATTACACTTGGCATTGAAAGTAAAATACAATTACATATCCCTGTTTTATCCTCCTGATTATTATTTAAAGTTAACAGCTTTAAAAGCAATATTATCTTTAGTGTTTTTTATTCTGATACTGTATTTTTTTAGTTTTAAGTATATCTTTTCGTTCATCATCTTAACAAATTTCATAATGTTATTATATTCGGGCTATGTATTTAAGACTAATAATGGTGTAAACAAATTTATTTCCGTTACTAAATAATAAAATTAAAATTTTCACTAAATGATAAACTGGATACATTTTAGGCAACAATATTTGGAGTTATTTTTTCTGACTATAAATGGTCAAAATTTTACTCTAAAAAGTAAAGCATTATTCCCATATAGAGTTAAAAAAGCAGAAGTTTTAATCAATCAAAAATTTACCAACCTAATATATGAGTATACAAAAATTAGGCTTTCTATCTATCCAATAATAAATAACAATTATAGGGCACCATTAATTGATGTTATTGCTATTCTTATTTCTATAAAAGAACAAATTTATACTGAAAATAACCAAAAAATAGTAAGGACCGAAACTGTTGAAGTTCAGCAGCTAGCGGATACTAAGGTTATTACTAATAAAAATGTTTTTCAGTTAAGTAGGTTTTTTAATCGTAAATTAAAAAAGTATATTTATTCCTCTTTTGTGCAGGGTAGTGTTGCTACTGAAGATTATACTAGATTTAGTGATTTTGATACTTTTATTATTTTAAAAAAGAATGCAATTCAAGACAAGGATGATTTTTTGAGTTTCATGATTGAAAATATTAAATCATCAAAATACTTATATAGATTCGACCCATATCAACATCACAGAAACTGGATTTGTCACCAAGAGGATTTAAAATGTTATGATCAAAGTATTCTCCCTGTTGAAGTTATAATACATGGCAGACTAATACAGGGAAAAAAAACAATTAAATTTAATTTAATTAACAGTAATGACAGTATTTTATATCACGCGAACATTGGGTTGATTAGTCTACGGCATAAGATTGAAAGTGGTTATTATCTTAAAAACATGTGGCACTTAAAAGATTTCATTTCAACATTATTGTTATTTCCTGTTATTTTATTAGAATTAAAAAACAATTATGTTTATAAGAGGGAATCTTTTGAACTGGCGAGAAAGGAGTTTCTTTTTTCAGATAACGAGTGGAAAGCTATAGATGTTGCTACAGAAATAAGATCTATATGGAGTATTGACTTCAATTTCAGGCATCAATTATCTAGGTTATTGCTATTATATTTGAATAATAATACATTGTTATATCAGGATGTTGCTAAAAAATACGGAGAACGTATACCGGAGGATATTTTAAATATAATTAATGAAAGTAAATTTATTTCTCATGTTGAACAGTTTATCAGGAGATCTACTCTCATTATAGAAGAATATAAATAACATTGTGAAAGAAAATTTAATTTTGTAACTAAAAAATTCATGAAGATTATAGATGATATTAAATTAATCAATAAGATTGATTACGAAAATACACTTAAAAAATACACAGATTTATTAATTTCTTTGTCAGAAGTTGATGGAGTATATACTTATGGCGGTAAGAATATTAATCCGGGAATTTCGGATCTTGATATTTTAATTACTGTAACTTCTAAAGTTTCTGAAAATTTTCTTTCTGTTTATAATAAATGGAGAGAAATTGGTGACTACGCAGGATATATTATAAAACACCCACCATTAGTATGTACCAGAAGCAGTATTAAAAAAGTTGTATTGGGTCTCGGGTTTAATTTAAATACTATTTATGGGAAAAATTATGATAGTTTACGTGATGTTGTTTTAAAAGAACAAGGAGAAATCTGGCTTGAAACCCTCTATTGGGATTATCTTTCGTTTATGTTTAATCAGTTAATTTCTTACACAAAATCAAATCACAAAATTAGTAAACGTGAGTTTTTATACTTAATTGGGTCTATATCACATTCGTTAAAATATGCAATTAGAAGAAAAAATGACTCAGGTATTAATGAAATAATTAATACAATAGAGCTCTATAGGTTCAATCATAAATTACTAAATTATAATGATATAACAGAGTTTTCAATGAAACTGTTCAACTCATTGTGGAAATCGTCATTTATAATAGCAAACTCTTCATTAGTTTTTAATAAAAAAACAGTAAATACTTATAAAAAATATTATCATTTTCAAGGCATCAATATTTTAGTTTTTAAATCATATTTTAAAACTACTACTGGTGTAAACAAAGTTAGTAAGGTTAAGTTTGTTGATATGCCACTCCCCCTTTTTATTTATAATGAGATAATTTATGGTTTTAATTTTAAAAACTTTGGAACAACTGTAAATAAATCGATTTTCAAGTCATTCGTGAAGGAAGATGCATATTCATATTTTGAAATCAGAAATAATAATGCAATGGTTGTCAAGCGAGAAGTTCAGGACTTAGATTTACCATATGCAACTATTATTCCTTTAGGTTATAGAGGTATTTACAAAAAATCAACTAAAAGTTTAATTTCCAAGAACGAGTATTTATTCAATAATTATATATTTCCATTAATTAATGGTGTGAGAAACTATTTACATAAATAACATTTAGCCTATGAAATTTGCTATTCGAGATGATGATTTAAATTATTTCTTTCAACCTAACCAGATTGAGAGTAATTATAAAGATATCTGGGATATTTGTCCTGTATCTATGTCAGTTGTTCCTTTTATTAAAGGTGACTGGAAAAAACAAATATCTGATTTTGAAATTAGTGGCCCAGGAATAATAAAGGATCATGTTTTAAAGAGTATTCATGATGACAGTATAATTAATCCAATAGGAAAAAATATAGATCTGGTGAAATTTGTTAATAACCAAATAAAAAAGAATAGAATTTATTTAACAATTCATGCTATACATCACCGAAATGAGGATCTAATAGTACCTCAGTTTAAATCTAATTATGGTATCGGTGCTGAGTTTTATACTTCTAGAGACTTGTATGAGCCTCTTAAAGCTGCTATAAAGTATCTAGAAACAACTTTTGATCAGGTAATTAAAGTTTTCACTCCTCCTCAAAACTTGCTTAACCTGAACGGAATTAATTCAGTAACAAAGAATAGTCTTGCTATATGCGGCAACTTTCCAAGGATGAAAAATATAAGTACAATTAAACTATTTGGTATCTTTAACTATTTTAAATACGGCTTTGTTAAATACGTCTTAAATTTTAAAGTATATCCATTTGTTTTGTCTCATAATGATTTTCGGTTTGTGGGTCACCACAGCTTACAACCCAGTACTAACATAGAAGATCTATATTTAGCATTTGAGAAAAATTATAAATTGGCTAATAGTGTATTTGTCATTTCAACTCATAGTTACGGATTCGATAGTAAAATGAAAAAAAGTAATAAAACGATGGGAGTTGTATTAAAAGAATTCGTGGAATATGCTGCTAAAAAAAGAAATATCCAGTTTGTGACAATTAAAGAAATTTTTGATGATAAGATCTAAGTTGATAAACAAAAAATATAATCACAGAGACTTATCTTTTATATCCTTCCAAGGAGTTAGAGAAGGTGTGCCTAAAGGGCTTGCCAGAGCAATCATTCCTATTCTAGAGAGTACTCAGTTTAAAGACAGTAATCCTATCTATTACGTTTCATTTTTAAGTGGATATTCAGGTAATTTAAATATTAGAGAAGCAAGTATTATTTATAAGGTTTTAAATAAAATTTTTCTTTTGTTTAATAGATATTTTATGAAATTGGAATATTATAAAATTAGGCTTATTCAAGAAATTATGTTTGACTTCTTTTTATCATTAAGGATAAAAAAGGGATGTACAATTGTTAGTACGGCACATTTATATAGGACTACTTTAAAGAATAAAAAACTTGGCGGGCAGAATATTTTATTTATCAGTAACCCTGATGACTATGCTCTGTATAACCTCTTAACAGAAGAGAAGAAGCAACATAACGTGAAATTTACTGATCCGTATACTTATCGAAAAAGAATTGCATTTTCTTTAAAATCAACCCGTTCTTTCGATCAAATTATTTGTATAAGCAGTACGGTATTTGATTCGTTTAAATTTAGGATACCTTCAACAAAACTTAGCTGTGCATTTTATGATATAATTCCCAATAATTTATTTTTTAGTAATACAAAAGTAAAGAAACATAAAAATTTAACTTTTGTTTATATTGGTCACTCAGTTTGGCTAAAAGGAATTACTTATTTACTTGAGGCTTGGGAAAAGATTGACAGTTCAGATGCACAATTATTAATTGCAGGTTCAATAAATTCGGAGGTAAATGATTATATCAAATTACATTTTAATAATTTGAAAAACATTTCTTTTGTAGGACACTTAAAAAATCCTAATGAATTTTATAGAAAAGCACATGTTTTTATTTCTCCTAGTTTATTAGATGCTCATCCTGTTACCATTGCAGAAGCTATGTATTGTGGGCTTCCTGTAATTGTTAGTGATGGTTGTGGGTCTAAAACACTAGTTGAAAACAATGTTAATGGATTTATTGTTCCTTCTGGAAATTCTATGGTAATTAAATCCAAAATTGAGTGGTTTATTAAAAACCAAAACTCAATTGAAATAATGGGAAAAAATGCTTTTAATACTATTATTAATCGTTCAGAAGGAAATCAAAACGAGAAAGTTGCAAAACATATTCGTAGTATTATTGATAATCAAATTTAAGAAATTCATGAAAATACTATTAATCGGAGAATTTAAAGGAGTTGGTAAAATAAAAAAAAAGAACTTCTATAATTAGTCATGAAGTTAAATTATTCGTAAAAAATAATAGTTATTGATAGTTTTTTTAAAATTTTAGTTGCACTCATTCTTTAATGGGCCTTTTAGAGGATTTTAAATTTCATAAAAACAGATAATAACGATCTTCTTATTGAAGGTTTCAAATAAAATTATTAATTTAAACAAATGAATATAACAGTCCTTTTGCCAATGAAGGGAAACTCGGAGAGAGTGCCTAATAAAAACTTAAAATTGTTTAATGGAAAGCCATTATTTCACGCTGTCATTGATGAGTTGATTAAATCAAAGTATATCAATAAAGTTATAATTAACACGGATAGTGATTTAATAGCTGAATCAGCTATTAATGCATATAAAGATTTTATCTTTATTCATAAAAGACCAGAAAATATTCAAGGAGATTTTATATCCATGAATAAAATAATAGAATTCGATCTTAATAATAGTGATTCAGATATTTATATTCAAACCCATAGTACTTCACCATTACTATCTGTTAAAAGTCTGGATGCTGCTGTTGATAAAATGATAAGTAAGACAACAGATTTTGATTCTATTTTTAGTGTTACTAAAATTCAGACTAGATTTTATCACAAAAAAGGTGATCCTTATAATCATGACCCCAAAGAACTTCTTAGAACTCAAGATTTAGAGCCATTATTTGAAGAGAACTCAGGTTTTTATATCTTTACGAAAGATTCTTTTAAAAACGCAGATAACAGAAGGATAGGGTTAAACCCTTTAATGTTCGAAATTGATAAAATTGAAGCGATTGATATCGATGAACCTTCAGATTTTATAATTGCAGAGACATTACATAAATTATTAAAATGATTTTAGACAAAATAGAAAATAGTAGTAGGTATTTTAAAACACCTATATTTGAAGATATTTTTCAGAAACTGAAAGACTTTGACATTAATACACCTAACGGTACTTACAAAACACATGAATCATATTATTTTAAGGTTATGAGTTACGAAACTCAATTATCTCCAAAAATAATAGAATCTCATAGAAAAGAAGTTGATGTTCAAATTTTACTCTCTGGAAAGGAACTAATAAAAATTTACAAAGAAGAGGATGTAAGTGTATCAGAAAAATATAATTCCAAAATTGATTGTCAATTTTATCAAGAATTAAATTCCCCAATTTCAGAATTAATTCTTGAACCAAGTTACATGGCAGTTTTCTTTCCAAATGATATTCACGGCCCTTTATATGCACACAATAATAAAGTAGATAAATTAAAAAAAATTGTAATCAAAATAGATGAAACACTTTTCTCACAATAAGAGCATTCTTAAATCCAAATTAAAAAACAAAGAGCTCTCAATAGGTTCTTGGTTAACAATACCACATCAAGCAGTAATTGAAATATTAAGTACTGCAGGTTTTGAATGGTTGACAATAGATATGGAGCACTCTCCTATTAGTATTGAGAGTATTATGAATTTAATAGGTCATATCCAAGGCAACGGTATGCAGGCTTTAGTTAGGGTCAGTAAAAATGAAGAAGTTGCTATTAAAAGAGTTTTAGACGCAGGAGCTGATGGAGTTATTGTTCCGATGATACGTAATAAGGAAGAAGCTAAGCAAGCTGTAGACTATGTGA
>Ga0307488_10004181_pt1 | contig 12062 bp, 15 predicted proteins | sample SB02metaG_FD_202248 | JGI IMG/M metagenome (GOLD analysis project Ga0307488, IMG submission 202248) | Sea-ice brine microbial communities from Beaufort Sea near Barrow, Alaska, United States - SB 0.2 | ecosystem: Environmental > Aquatic > Marine > Coastal | place: USA: Alaska | collected...
AATAAGAAGCCACCAAAAATCACACGTAGGACAAGCAGTCCGAATCCACTAATCATGAGCCACCAAAACACGGGACGAGGCAACCCGCAGCTTCAAGCGCGTGTTTTCTCGCGCCGTTGATAGGCGCCTGCCGATGAAAAGCACAGATTCGAAACCAGAAGCATAGCTCCGGTCACCGTCGACAACACGCTGAAGCGAGATTTCGCACATTTCGGCCGCAGTGCCGGACATTGCGCCGATCGCGAGCTGGAAATGCAAGATGCCGGCGGAATCTCGCGACAGCGTGTCGTTCACTGTTACCACGGCTGTCGATAACCCCGGAAGCCGCTGTTCGCGGCCCGAGTCGCCGCGCCGTCGCGTGAGAAAACCGCGCCGAAGACGCGCGCTCGGCCAGCAGCCCAAAAGTAAACATTAACGATCGACGCTTCTTTACTGGAAAACGTCCTAAATCACCAACTTCGTCCAATTCCTGCCAAGGAAATCGGCCCATTTTTTGCACCCATTCCATTAGTGGGGCGGGCGCCCGGGTGATTGGTCGAATCCGTTCTCTGGCCAAATCAGCTGTATAGGTAAGTACGAGAAATGACGTCAAGGCGCGGTTTGGCGTGCGCTGCAGCGCAACGCGCGCGCCGCCCCACGACTCCCCGCAGCTTCCTTCCGTCAGTTCTGAGGGGTCCTGGGGTGCCCTCGCCTCGGAGCCCCCAAAAGCCACGTCGCGGGCAAACGCCTGGCGTAACCCCGCTTCAGCATTTTGGGAAGCATGAATTCTCGCCACTTCTGCCTCGCGTCGAAGGCGTCGTCGCGAGCATGGCGGACGCGGCCGCCGACAAGCCCGGCTTCCGCGCGGGCGTGCGCGTGTCGGTCCCAGGCCCGCTGGTTGACTTTGACCGCGAGGGGGGGCAGCGCAAGGTACGGGACAGGGTTTACGGGACGGTGAAAACCGCTGTTGCTTCCAGGGTGTGGAGCGTCCAGTGGGACGACCCCGCCGCCCTCCCCAACGGCATCGTCGTCACCGACGGCCTGTTGCAGGTGACGAGCAACCAGCTCAAGGTGAAGGAAGGCCCTGGAGGGTGTTCCTCCTCCGTCGCCCGTTGCGGCTGCAGCGGGAGGCCCGCAGCACGCGGCGCCCCCGGCGGCCGCGGCGGCGCCTGCCGCGGGCATCGGCCAGCAAACACCATCGGCACGACAGCACCATCGGCACCTGCTGAACCTGCAGCGGCTGTGGACCCGAACCTGGACCTGGACCTGGAGTCGAGGTCGTACCTCCGCTCTCTGCCGCCTCCCTGGCCGCGCTTTTTCAAGACAACCGCGACTCCGTCCCCGAAGCCGACCTGGCGGACGAGGAGGACGAGGACGGCGACCAGATTGACGCCCTGGGCGTCGAAGAAGCGGAGGCTGCGGCCGAGGTGGAACGCGACGAGGCCGAGGTCGCTGCTGCTGGGGGGGCTGCCGCTCTTCCTCCGGCCGCTGTTGGTGGTCACACTCTGCTGTTTCCCACGCCGCCATCTGCCGCGCGGGAGACGCTGGACAAGCACCGACTGAAGCGCCAGCCGGCGATGGCCAACGCCATCGCCGCTAAGACTGATCAGGATGTGATTGTCAAAATCAAAGCCACTAAGCAAGACGTCAGATGGACTTTCGTCGCTGTGGACAAGGAGACGGACATCACGGAGTCAGAGTTTCCTGGGGGGTACACTGCCCCCACCGGCGAAAGCTCAGCTTCTGGCGTTGGCGCTGGCGCCGCCATCGCCGCCGCCGTCGCCGCCGCCGCCGCTACGACTGCTGCTGCCGCCGCTGTCGCCTCCACCGTCGCAGCCGCCACCGCCGCCGCTACGACTGTTGCGTCTGTTGGCGTTGCCGCCACCGCCGCCGCCGCCGCCGACGCCGCCTCCGCCGCTGCCGCCGTAGCGGCGGCGACTGCTGCGACTTCTGCGACTGCTGCGACTGCTGCGACTGCTGCCGCTGCCGCCGCCGCTACGACTGCGGCACCTGCGTCTTCCGCGTCGACGCCAACTTTGCCGCTAAATAACTTCACGTTCTGTCGCGGCTGGTGAGTGACCCGCGCACCTCCCGCTTACTTGCCCGCGCGCCTCCCTCAACCCTAACGAAATCCACGCTCTTCTACCTTCCTGCAGGGAGGTGATGGACTTCTTCGAGGCCATGTACCCGCTCGAGGCAGCCGCGTGCGTGGCGCAGATCAACGCCGAGGCCCGGCGGATCTCTGAAAGGGGAGAGCTTTCACTATTCAAGAGTTCTAGGTGTCCAATGGCTTGCTCCTGGCCGCCACGCAGTTCAGCTCGACGGGGGTGCCGAACCTGTGGAGCAAGCCGAGCGAGCACAGGGCTGCGTTTTCGTATGCGCCCGACTTCGGTCGCTTCATGGGCCAGAGGCGATTCGGGGACTTTGGGCGTTACTTCAAGTGGGGGTGCGTCGACATGGTGGGGCGGGGGGGGGCGGTGTAGCATCAAAACCCGTGTTGAAAGCGCGCCTGGTTTCAACGCTTGAAACCAAACTATGATGAAGTGCTTCACGCTGTTATCTCTCGAAACAAAAATATGACAAACCGCTTTCAAGTTTTGCTTTCAAATTCTTATTGCGCCCCTACAACACGGCCGCGGTTGAAGGCGACCCGTGGGGCATGTTCCGGGGTGCCGTCGAGGCGTACAGCGCGCACCGCAAGGCCAACATCCGAGCGTCCAAGATCGTAGTCGGGGATGAGAGCATGAGCGCGTACCAGCCGCGCTCGACGAAGCTCGGTGAACTTCCGAACATCTCCTGCATCAAACGCAAGCCGAAACCCCTCGGCACCGAGCTCAAGACCACGGCGTGCGCGACAACGGGTGCGTGGGTGCATTTTGTTAGTTTTTCGTTCCCTGACTGTTTGATCGTATCGTAGCGCACTGGTGCACCTCCTCCTCCTCCTGCTGCTGTCAGGCTGTGCCACGCGGTCCCTTTTCAGCTCAAGCACTAGTGTTGGCTCACTCATAGTGTACAGTGACTGTTTACTCACAGTGTACTGCACACAGCGGTTGTGCGTGTCGTGCGACAAACTGCCCATCCCGCGCTGACGTTCCGTCTCGTTATCGCCGCACGTGTGTCGCAGGTATCATGACGTTCATGGAGATCCAGGAGGGCAAGGACGCCATGCGGAAGAATGAGTTCGCTGTCTCGCTCGGTCATGGTTCCACTCCGGCGACCACTGCAGCGTGCACCGCGCACTTGGCCAAGTATGTGCAACCCCGGCGACACGCTGCTCGTGGACAGCTGGTTCGGCTCGGTCAAGGCGGCCATCGCCGTCGCCGTCCTCGGAGTCCACCTCATGGCCGTCGTCAAGACCGGGCACGCTGGGTTCCCCAAGGTGGAGCTCCAGACTCTGATGGCGGACATGCCGGGTGGCGTCTGGGCGGTTCTCAAGTCGGACCCGGCCAACACGGGCGGGGTGCCGCTGCTCGCGATTGGGTACAAGTACAACACCAAGAAGGTTCTGTTCTTCATCACGACTGTGGGTGCCGGGTCGACGGCGCCGGGCAAGCCGTACATCGCGGCGTTTCCAGAATCGTACGGCAACCAGTGCACCCGCCGCGTCGCCCGGCCGGTGATCATCACCACGTGCTTCGACAACAGCCCAAAGGTGCGTGAGATCCCCCCCCACCTTGATTTTAAACTAAAACCGCTGTTGAGTTGCGAATCTACGTATGTGAACTGCAGCGTGTGAGCAGACAACATGTACTTTTCGACACTAACTCGACTCTGAAAATGTACAGTGTCTGGGCTTTTGTTGACAGTGAGCGAGCATCTACGAATCTCAACGTTTGACAGCCCACATTCTGTGCTAACTCGCCTCTTCTTTCCACCCCTCTGACTTCCAGGTGGACAACCACAACCAGGCGCAGCAGCATGAGCTCGGCCTCGAGGAGACGTGGGCCACGCACGACTGCTGGTTCTGCCTCAACACCACCTTCCTCGGCGTCGTCGTCACCGACATGTGGAAGGCGGTCCGAGCCTCGCTCAAGCCCCCGGCGACCCCCTCGTCACGAGCACCATGAAGGAGTTCGCGGACCTCGTGGCCGGCGCCCCCACCAAGAACACCGAGGGCGGCGCCCTCCTCCCCGCTGGCGAGGAGGAAGTCGCGGACGACGAGGTGCTGACGGTGCACGACTGCGTGAGGTTGTCCGTACCGCAACCGCAAGAGGGACGCGGGGGGCGCGGGGGGAGGTGGTGGAGGACACCTAGCAGACCCAGCTGCAGTGCACCTGGTGCGCGCGTGTGCACGCCGAGAGGCACATGCCTCAGTGGAAGTGCCTGCAGTGCGACCTGCCGTACTGAACGCTCCCCGGGGGGGACCCTCCGCGCGGGAAAGTCGGGATGTTTCCACGCACGCCCGGGGGTCGGGTGGGAGAGGGTCTCAACGCGTTTTCCCTTGACAGTTTCGGCTCGCGCACGCGCCGCCCGTGGAATTGTCGTGGCTGGTGCGCGTCGCTGATACGCGTAAAACCGGGGGAGTCATGTGTTTTGGGAGGCGGGGGAGTCAGAGCTCACCTGACCTCTCTCGACCAATCAGGTGACGCCAAAATGGTTAGAACAGAACTTCATATACCTTCGCAGGCACTACTCGTAGGTCTATGATACGAGGCAGGGACAGCCAGCATCAGCCAAGCCCGTTGATAGGAGATTCCTTACGCCGTTGATAGGAGTCTCGCGATGAAAACCAGATATTCAGGTTCGGACGCTCCACGCGGCCACCGTGGCTGCTGCCCCATAGCGCGCATCGGCGCGACGCGCATTTCGCGAGAGGGAAACGCAAGATGCGCGCGAAATCTCGCACAGGGGCATGGACCACCGTGACCGCCAAGTCGATAACCCCCGACAGCCGCTCTCCGCGGCCCGAGTCGTGGCGCCTTCGCGTGTGGAAACCGCGCGGAAGATGCGCATTCGCATCGAGAAGCTTTTGATAAAACGGTATTTGGTCAGCTGCGAGCAATCCAGGTTTTGGTTTGAAATTCCAAGAAAAACACTTTTCAAAATTAGTTTCTTGCGCGAACCGCCGATGGTAGATATTGGCTGTCCCTGCCTCCCACTCGGCCCGGGCTTGCTCGTAAATGTCATTTTTCAAGTTCCGAAAATTGGACCTGATTAACAAGCTGCGTTCAAATGTCTGGGCATTCGTGGTCAGGAAATCTGGACAGGGCCCCACAGAGCACACACAGACCGAAGGAAAACCCCAGACTTGAAGACTCCTGCCAGAACTCGTCTTCGCGGCATCCTCGCCAACGCGGACGCCATCGCGCGCCGTAAAGTTCGGTGACGCGCCATCACATCAGGCGGCGAGTGATTGCGCAACGATGATATCATATGCGGACGCGTTGCCCCTGAAGCGCCTTGCATGGCCGCCTGGCGGCAGCGCATGTCAGCGCCTCTGAAGTTCCTCTCATTCAGAAAACCCCCAGACAGAATACACAATCTTCGCGGCATCTTTGCTGCCGCCGACGCCATTGCGCGCCGTAAAGTTCGGTGACGCGCCGTTGTATCAGGCGGTGAATGCTTCCGCAATGAAGTTGCGGGCATATGCGTTACGGACGCGTCGCCCCATAAACGCCGTGCAATGGCGCCTGGCGCCGACATAGGTGTGTCGGCGCATTCTGCGTCTATGAACTTCCAGTGTGTCATGCTCATAATAACCCCCAGAAAACAATATCTTCGCGGCATCTTCGCCGACGCCGACGCCATTGCGCGCCGTGAAGTTAGGTGACGCAGCATTTCATGTGGCGGCGATTGGTCGCGCGATGACATGACGCTCTGGGCATTCCATTTGCGGACGAGTCGCCCCAGAAACGATGTGCAAGGCCGCCTGGCGTCGACATAGGCGGTGTCGGCGCACTCTGCGTCTCTGAACTTCCAATAGTCTGTCCGCCCAGAAGACACAATCTTCACGGCATCTTCGCCGACGCCGACGCCGTTGCGCGCCGTAAAGTTCGGTGACGCGCCATGTTATTAGTTGATGATTGGTCGCACGATGACGTCGCGGGCATTCCGTTGACGGACGCGGTGCCTCACAAGCGCCGTGCAAGGCCGCCTGGCGCCGACATAGGCGGTGTCGCGAAGGTGACGTGCTTCTATCAGGGCCACTCCACTGTCCGCGCTTCATAACACGCTGACACTAAAAATGTCGGCGCCAGGCGGCCTTGCACGGCGCTTATGGGGCAACGCGTCCGCAAATGAAATGCCCGCAACGTCATCGCGCACCCAATCATCGCCTGACAACATGGTGCGTCATACGCGTCAGCGAACTTTACGGCGCGCAACGGCGCCGGCGTGGGCGAAGATGCCGTTAAGATTGGGTCTTCTGGGCTGACAGACTATTGGAAGAAGTTCAGAGACGCAGAGTGCGCTGTCACCGCCTATGTCGGCGCCAGGCGGCCTTGCACAGCATTTCTTGGGCGACGCGTCCGCAAATGGAATGTCCGCAGCGTCATCGCGCGACCGATCGCCGCCTAATAATATGGCGCGTCACCCTCACTTTACGGCGCGCAATGGCGTCGGCGTCGGCGAAGATGCCGCGAAGATTGTGCATTATGGGGGTTTATACGAGCATGGGAGACTGGAAGTTCGTAGACGCAGAATGCGCGCCGACACCACCTATGTCGGCGCCAGCCGCCCTTGCACGGCGTTTCTGGGGCGACGCGTCCGCAAATCATATGCCCGCAACTTCATTGCGCAGGCATTCACCGCCTAACACAATGGCGCGTCCTCGAACTGTACGGTGCGCAATGGCATCGGCGGCAGCACAGTTGCCGCGAAGATCATGTACTCTGTCTGGGGGTTATCTGAATGAGAGGAAGTTCAGAGACGCTGACATCTGCCGCCGCCACGCGGCCTTGCAAGGCTCTTCTGGGGCAACGCATCCGCACATGATATGCCCGCAACTGCGCAATCACTCGCCACCTAATCAGATGGCGCGTCACCAAACTTTACGGCGCGCGATGGCGTCGGCGTCGGCGAAGATGCCGCGAAGACGGGTCATCTGGGGTTTCTTCGGTCTGTCTGTGGGACCCTGTTCAGACCTCCTGACCACGAATGCCCATACATCTGAACGCAACTTGTTCATCAGGTCTGATTCTCGGAACTTGAATGGGGACATTTTGGAGCAGCCCTCAGCCCGACCCCAACTCCTTTAAACTCAGTGTCGGGGTGACGCATCACCCTTTTATACCGTGCTGTGATTGGTCGTGAGGACGACAACTCCCACAGTGTTACCGGTACACCTTTGGAAGCTTTGGATTGGAGCGTTGTGATTGGTCGAACAGCTTCGATACTATACGAAACTAGACCTTGAGTGTAAAGTCAGTGCGGGAGGGACCAGTGCCTAATCTGTGGGTAAGTACGTTCAAGTAAGTGGTTTGTTTAGTAAATCACCAGAATACATATTCGACTTTTGGCCAATGGCCAAAACGACCAAATACTACCGGTAGTATCTGACAAATACTACGGGTAGTAAGCAGAATAGACTGGGCACTATCACTAGTCACTCTGATCTCCGTGAAATTCAGGGTTTAATCACTCAAGGATCGCGACCAAGTAGGTCTACCGGATGCTTGGTCGGCGAGTATTTTTGCTCTTGACGATTCTGATTGGTCGAACGGAATTCGATACCATATCTTCGATACGAAACCCGACACTGTGTTTAAGTAAAATGAGCTTTCATTGAAGAGTTGTGGACATCGCAACTACCGTCCGACCGCGGCCGGAGATTTACAGTTCCTTCTTTAGTCACCATACCCCCAAAACTGGTCACAGAAATTTGACGTCATCTATCCCTCGATTTCTTAAACTCAGTGTCGGCGTAACCGGTTACACTCATCACCTCGAAATCGAGGGTCTATTTACTCAAGGATCGCGACCCGGTCGAACTGTCGGGAGTCGGTCGTGGGAATTTTCGAAATGGACAGTTCTGATAGGTGGAACGATATCAGATACCTTCGAAGGTACAGTATGGTACCACATCAACATCGGCCCGACCTGACCCGACCCGACCCGACCCGACCCGACCCGACAGTGAATTTAAGTAGGGGAGGTCGAACCGCGTACGAGTATTGCACATAACCCGTTACCAAGAACTGTTTATTTCCAGATTGGCTCGTTGACAGGGGAGATTTTTCCGCGGATAGACCCGTTAACAACGGGAAATGTTCGGGAAATGCGAATGAAAGCTGGCATTTGCGAGCTGGCGTTTCTGTCTTCAATAGACCAGTTGGCGTCGAGGCGGTCCGGACACGCGTGAGCGCCAAAATACACGCCCTTGAAATACGCCACAGAGTTTTTCTGAGCGCAGAATCGGCGAAAATGACGCGCGAATATCGGTGTACGACGTTGCGGCGGCGGCCAGGCCACCACAATAAAATACCGTCGTAGTGGTCATCCCGGATACCCCGTGGTCCTCAAACGGCGTGTGTCGCCGCCGCCGCGCCGTTTCGGCGCTTCCCTGTTTCTTGAGTTATTGGACGGCGAAATTACAATCTACGCGAGGCGCATGTTTATCGGGAATCGGCGAACGTCGGGGTTCAGGGACCTGCGACAAGGAGGGGATTTTGTCTGTATGGATATTTTGGTTTTCGTATGCTGAGGTAAGATGTGAGACGCTTGTGCACGGGGAACCGGGGAGAGTCGGGGATCAGGGACCTGCCGAATGGAGAGGTGACATGTGAGGCGCATGTTTCATGGAAGCTCGGAACAAAAATCGGGAGCCAGGGACCTGCAGAGGGAAGGGGTGACGTGCGAGGCTCGGTGCACACAGGGAGACCGGGAAGAGATGAACACAATTTGTGAGGTTGGCGAGATGAACGACACAAATCATTTCGTTTTGCATGAAGATGTTTAAGGGAAACAACATGTTAAGAAGGAGTAACGTGGGTAAACTCGAATATTCCAGATGCGTTTCAAACTACAAATCGTCCCGAACAGACAACGAAGGTATCTTGAGTGTTAATTGGAATTCAACTGGAGATTGGAATTTAGGTGGTAAAAGGAGTTGAGTATAATGGACTTGACTTTGGAGGGGCTCGAGTGGTGTGTAAGCCACAATCCACGACGTACAGTGATGTAACTGTGCGAGATTATGCAGGTCCTCAGGGAGCTAGCTTCTTTGGAAGTGGGACTGTAGCATTCTAGCGGTAGGCGGTACCGTCTAGCTAATTCGGCAGACATTGCAGGTCTGCCGCCAAATACCAGAAATCCGATTTTGTTCTTGTCACAGTTGTCCCTCGCTTTTCTGTGTCAATAGGCCATCATCAAATTAAAATTAACGCAGAATGTGCGCCCTAATGCGTAATGGATTGCCGAGCATGGGCGACTGATGGGTTGCCCAGTTATGGATACGATCCAGACCAAGGACACACCGTCGATCGACCCTCGATAAGCGAAAAATGATACATCAGAGTGAAGGAATGTCTTAATGAGAGTTAGTGGCGCACCATTGAAGAAATCACATCAGGAATCGTCAAAACATCTAAATGATAGTTAGTGAGAGGACGCCTTTATACAGCGCGAACATTGTGACCCCAGACCGCGAGGGCCGCCAAGGCGGAACAGGTTGCAGCGGGAAGCCGGACGAACCGCTCGCTTTGCTTCCGCACAGACCCGACACGCCTTCGGCCGTGTCCCGCAGTGCTCGCCGGGTATGTGGGGTACGGAGAGGGTGACTTGCGGGACGCGCTACGGGCATTGGTTCCTAGAACAAGTCGTTGGAATTCTGTTACAATAATAGACAGTCCACCAAGAAACGCGCGGAGCGCGGGTGCACGCGAAGCGCGCAGGCTTAGGGCTTGGCGGTTGGCGGTAGGAACACGCTCGAAGCTGTTGCTTAAGGAAGAAGTACGGACCGCTGTTCCGGCATCGCGGCGATGGTACCCTGCTCTGGTTTTGAGACATGTGTTTTTGGCGAATAACACCAAGCATACCTGGTGCTCAGTTGGCGCAGCCATAGCGCCATTATGCGCAGTTTGTGCATAGTGCGTCAGTGAGCAATAGTGATGACAGCGTCGACTGGAACGGAACTGTCTCCTAGGAAACGCGCGGGTTGAAAAGAGTTACTGAGCTGTCGTGGCATCGCGGCGATGGCATCCTGCTGTCGTTGTGTCGCGAGCTCGTCTTTTTATGTTTATTTTGTCTGTCCCAACCGAACTTCAGAAACATCTAAATGAGAGTTAAGGAATTTAATTCCTTAAATCCCAAAGCCAGGTCACCAAGGTGACCTCGCGTTGATTGGTCGAGAGACGTCGACATATCGTATCCGAGGGTTATGCGAGGGTTATCCAGACGCCCAAAAAAATAACTTTCTTTGGGGCAGCAAAAGTAATTGCGCGTACCGTTTTTTGTGTACCGGTCATTTTCACTCCGCCACGGAGCGTTTTAATTGGCTCATCGTAAGCCAGCAGAGCGATTCGCCAATAGATATCCAGATTACGAGCAGAACAGATATTATCCCACTCGAAGGAAGGAAAGTTATGGGTTTGACACCCCCAACCAAGTAGCAAAAGTGCAAAGATTGTGGCAAGATTCTGTCCAAAGTCAAGATTGACTGTGCGATCTCTGCCAACCACTTGCGACATCCGCCCAGACGAATGACTGGCTAGTCTTTCCCGGCTTTTGGTGTTTGACTCTCATTGTTTCTTTTTGCTCGATAAGTTGCCGACCTGTGGCTCAGCTCCTAGGCACCCCGTCTCGAATCTCATTCGGTAATTGAGTCATAGGCGGTCGGAAAAGACCTTCGATGACCCTCAACCTTCGATGTTCTTCGATATCCAAGAAAACAGGACAATTCCTTTTCCTGCGAAAACCTGCGAAAGTGCACCGCAGCGAACCGGATGGCACCGAAAATAAGCGAAAGTAATCGAAGGGAAGCGAAGGGAACCGGAAGGGCACCCAAGGGAATCGAAGGGCACAGAAGCAGGGCACCGAATGGAAGCGCATGGCACCGAAGGTTAGCGAAGGAAAGCGAAGGGAGGCGAAGCGCACCGAAGGGACCGAAGGGGTCGAAGGGAACCGAAGGGCATCGAAGGGCACCGAAGGGCACTAATGGGCACCGAAGGGCACCGAAGGGCACCGACGGGTCATCAAAATGGCATATGGCCGTCCGTATTGGACAGGACAACCCGATTGCCCCTCGCTTTGCGAGATCCAAGACTTTGCAACATCCGCTGATAAGTCTTCTTTGTTCGATTGGTCGTATAACCGAAACTTGCTGCGGGATATTCGTGTTTCCAGCCAAACGAAATCTGAGCGGCCGAGATAACGACGCTCGCTTCTGACGCGATGGAGCGCACGGCACCGCCGACGCAAGCCATACAAGACGACAACTACCTGCATCGGGGTAGTTTCCAGCGAAACACGGTGGCGGCGGCGTCTGCAGGCGCGCGTTGTCCCGTACACCACGACACGATCGCCGGATTCGCGCCAGGTGCAACAACCATGCTTGCGGCCAAGCTGGGCCCGACAGGCTCGCAACTTGCTTCGGCGAGCCCCGGTTGAAACCCATTTCGCCCCGCGAGGGGAAGCGGGTAAGTTCTCGGTCTCGAACAGCTGATTGACTTCCATCCGACGCAGCTCGTCCGTGCGCAGATTTTGAGCTCGTGCTAGCTCGCGTCGGGCCGCCTCGTCGCGCTAGAGCATGTGCATCTTAGACTCAGGTGTGTTCGACGGTTCACGACTCAATCAAACTAGCCTCCCGCAGCTGAAAAAGTTCAGACATTTATCGGAATTTAACATTGTCAGTTCCGAGTGTGACAATTTTCACCTGCTGAGTAGCTCTATCGCTGTGGTCAGCTGGCTTTTATAAGCCCATTTTCCATATCTATGTCTGAGTTGAGATAGCTTTCTTCAGTATGAGCTTTTAATCACAGATGTTCGGATATCTCACAAACCACACAGCACCACACTTCAAGGCTGCCATAAGAGCATTGCCATATCTAAAATGCACAATGGATTTCAAGCTGGTATACAAAATAACACCTGATGTGCAGCCTCTGGAAATATCCGTTGATTCAGACAGGGGAGGAGACATAGAAAAT
>Ga0307488_10004182_pt1 | contig 12061 bp, 6 predicted proteins | sample SB02metaG_FD_202248 | JGI IMG/M metagenome (GOLD analysis project Ga0307488, IMG submission 202248) | Sea-ice brine microbial communities from Beaufort Sea near Barrow, Alaska, United States - SB 0.2 | ecosystem: Environmental > Aquatic > Marine > Coastal | place: USA: Alaska | collected 2017-05-06
TAATAACTAAAAGTAAGTGATAATAAATTATGGCAGCAATACTTGAATTAAAATATTTTAATACATTCTGGTTAAAAAAAATCAAGACTATTACTGAAATCGATCCTGTAATACCTATAAGTAAAAATGCCGCTCCAAACGCTACGTATGGTAACACTAGTTATGTAGGTATTCCACAGAATTACACCGCTGATGATGCTGTTGATTGGTACGTGGAAGAATCTAGAATAAGAGGTGGTTACAATAATTTAACCGTAGACTTTGGGGTTAAAGCTTATATTGTAGAAGAAAATCCTACACAAGAGCATTTGTTTTCTTCATTAATATATTCAGGAGTGTTTAACTCTAGAACAGGCATTAACAACACAAACCAATTTTCTGTTGCTGAAGACATAACTAAAACTGTTGATCCTGTATATGGAACAATTCAAAAACTTTATGCTGAAGATACTAATTTAATTATTTTTCAAGAAGACAAAGTTCATAGAGCTTTAATAGATAAAGACGCTATATATTCTGCTGAAGGTAATGCAACACTAACTTCTGCTCCTGTTGTGATTGGTCAAATAATAGCTTATGCAGGTGAATATGGTATATCAACAGATCCGTTTAGCTTCGCTGTATATGGTTATAGAAAGTATTTTACTGATAGAAAAAGAAATTCTGTATTAAGATTATCTAAAGATGGTATTACAGAAATATCTTCTTATGGTATGCATGATTTTTTTAGGGATGAATTGTCTAACGTAGCTAATACAAAAATTGTAGGAGGTTTTGATATTCATACTAAAAATTATATTTTATCTATACAGCAGCCTTTTAATTCTAATACTCCAAATATTCCAATACAAGCAAATTATTATAATACTCAAACTCCGCAACCAACCGCGGCAGATAGATCTGTGCCAGCTGTAAACACGTATAAAACAGCTGCATTTGATGAAAGTGTTTTAGGTTGGACAAGTTTTTTTTCTTATAAACCTGTTTTTCTAACTTCTTTAAAAGCTAATTTTTATTCATTATTTAATGGTGGAATATGGTTACATCATAGTTTGGGTAGTCAAACAAATTATTCTAATTTTTATGGCACAACATACAACTCTGATGTTACATTAATTTTAAACGCATCGCCTTCAGTTGTTAAAAACTTTCAAACTATAAACTATGAAGGAGGAAATAATTGGTTTGTAGAGAGCATGGTTTCTAGCTCTGGTGACACAGCCCTTCCTGTCACTAAATATGTTGCTATTAATAACTATGCAGCATTAGAAAGTAATATGTTTGCTAATAATTTTAAGAAAAAAGAAAATAAGTATTTTGCAAATTTATTACAAGATTTAACAGCTAATGTTAATCCTCAAGCTGGAGAAATACTATGGGGAAATCAAGTTGGAGGATTAAAAGGATTTTTTAGTACAGTTAAAATGGCTGTTATTAATAGTGTAGAACCTGGTAAAAAAGAATTATTTTCTGTCTCTTCTACAATAGTACAATCATCATATTAAAATACACAATGAAAAAAATTAATAACTTAAATAAATGGTAGGATTATTAACAATAGGAAGTGGTCTTTTGACACTAGCTGGAGGTCTTTCTGCTAGCAGTAGAGCTAGAAGAGACGCATCTAGAGCTAGAGGTTTGAAAATCCAAGCAGAAAACAGACTAAGTGAGCTAGAATCTAATAGACAAACTATAATAAACCCTTATGCAGGTATCACTGATTTAACGTCTATGGCTAAAGATCTTAGTAGTATGGTTTCTAATCCTTATGCAAATTTAGGCGTAGCAACTAGTGCCGCTGAAATACAAATAGAAGAAGCTGATATTGCTTTAGCTAATACATTAGACACGTTAAGGGCTACAGGCTCAAGTGCTGGTGGTGCAACTGCTTTAGCACAAGCCGCATTAAAAAGTAAAAAAGGTGTTTCAGCAAGCATTGAAGCTCAAGAAGCTCAAAATGAAAAACTTGCAGCACAAGGTGAACAGCAAATGGAAAGAATACAAATGCAAGAAGCTGCAAGAATACAGGGTATAGGAATAAGTGAAGGGCAAAGGACTCAGATGGCTGAAGCACAAGGTGAGCAGTTTATGTTTGGAACTCAGGAGGGTAGAGAAATGCAAGCAATGAATAGGCAAGCTGGACTAGCGGATAGATACGCACAACAAGAAATGGCTTCAATGCAAGGCGCTCAAGCGGCTAATTCCGCAATGTTAAGCGGATTAGGAAGTTTAACAGGTTCTGTTCTTGGAGCGTATGGAAGTAGCGGAGGTAAGTTGTTTGGTGGAGAAGGTTTTTAATTAATAAAAATAAATAAATGGGAGCATACGAAAATCCAAACATCAATGTAGGTGTTGACACTAAATCAGGTTTAATTAGAGCCCAGGGAATACAAGGCTTTGCTGAAGGTATAGCAAAAGGTGTATCTGCCTATGGCTCAGCAATGTCAAAACAAAGGATAGCTGCTCAAAAAAACCAAGCTGCATACGAAAAAGGTTTACAAGCAAACAATAAAGAAGCGGCTGGATATGTTAAAAGCTCTCAAGATGCTGTACACGAAGATAACACTAATAATGTTACAGCAACTCCTTTTGCAAAAGCGTTAGGTGATTTTGCACAAAATGATTTAGCAAAATGGATAGGACTAAGTAAAAAAAATGATAATCAAGGAAAGTATTTTGGTGGATTAGTTGAGCAATCTAAAGCTGATCTTGGGAGAATACCAGGTGTATTAGGAGATTTAGATCTTGTAACTAAAGGTTTTGCAACTGGAGGATATGATAGCATGTATAGCACTGCTCAAATATCTCAAGTTTCGTCAGGTAGTAACACTACAACATCGTCTAAGATGTTTTATGACGAAGCAACTAAAAAAAATAAAGCTGTAATATCTTGGCAAAGTGATACTATAAAAGAACAAAACAAATTATTAGGAGCTAAAGGAGATACATTTTCTTTAAATATATTAGAGCTTGGCCCAATGAATACAAACCCTTTTATTGATGGCTGGGTTAATGCAGATTACTATGGAACTAGACCATATGAAATAAATAAAACTATTACAGAAGAAATTAAAAAAAGTCCTTCAATAAAAACATATTCTAAGGGAGGTGTAACAACTAAAGTTGATGGAACTTTTAACAAAACAATACAAACACAATATGTTGATGCTGACGCTTTAGTTCTAAGTGCAACATCTTATGCTGATGCAGAGGCAAAAAGTTTATTATCTTTAGAAAATGGGAACTTTCCAGCTAACGCTTATTACAACACTTTATTAAAAAGAGGGGAATTACAGAAAAAAGATGATGGTAGTTTTTTTATGATGGTTCCAGGTGAAAAAACAGACGATGACAAAAATTTGTTTTTAACAAACGAGCAATTAAGAAATGAAGATGGAACTTTAAAAACTAGTACCGTTGAATTAGATATTCCCTATATAGAAATAGATGCAGAAGGAAAAGACAGTGTAAAAACTGGAAATAATTTATTTACTAAAGAAGGGTTTGATGGTTTAGTAAATGTTATAAAATATCAAAAATTAAAACAAGAAAATTGGACTGAAACTAAAGAGAAAGAAATTAGTAAAGTTAGTAATGTAGGTAATAAATTAACAGCAAACCAACAGCTAACACAAAATCAACTACAAAAATCTTATGATGAAGGTAAAGGTTTTGTAGATAATTTTGTTAATAATATATTTCCTCACGATAAAAGCGTGAAAAATGCTGACATGGGGAAAGTTGTTTCAGAGCTACAAAACATGGGGTTAGTGATTAAAGATCAAAAGCCAGGTGGAGCTTTTACACTTTTAGATCCTGATGGTGGTGATGGTTATCTTGTTAGTCCTAACTCTAGTGTTTATGAAAACAAATTATCTTTGTTAAATGCTTTAGGTAGAAAAAAACTGCTAATAGCTAAACCAAAAAATACATCTGATTTACCAATATTTAATAATTAAATTATGTACGAACTTGATGGAAAAAAGTATAGTTTAGAAGACATTACAGCCGCGGCTGAAGAGTCTAATTTAACTTTCGAAGACTATGTTGCAAAAGCAAAAATAGTAAAGGAAAACGGTGTTGCGGAGACGGATGCGTCTGTAACACCAGAAGAAAATACGGCGTCCATATCGGATCCTGGTTCATCGGTTTCCACAGATCCTAAAACAAAAAAACTATTTGAAAAATACACTAATGCTATTGTTGTAACGAATGAAGAAGAAGTATTTTTTAATGAGCCAATAGATTTTACAATACAAGGTACTTCTGCTGAATTACAGCCCTACAATCCTGAAACAGGTAATGATTTAATAAAATCTCAAATGGAAAGTAATTATAGGGATCCTGAAACTGGAAAGATTTTTAAAGAAAATGAATTAGTTTATAAAACTCAAAAAGATAAAGATGGTAATTTAATTAATCAACCGTTTATTCCATATATGGAGCAACTTTCTGAAGCTAAAGAAATGTTGATGAATCCTCTTAAGTTTGGAATCAATGCTGAACCTATTGTAGAGCCTACAGCTGATCAAGTAGAGGCTTTAGCAGAAATTAATATAAAAAATACAGCTAGACAAGACTTAATAAAATCTAAAGCTAAAACATTCTTAAATGATTTATCTACAGAAGAAAGAGAAAGTTTAATCCCTTATAAAGTAGATGAAATAATAGCTAAAGATAGTAAGTTTAAAGCTGCTATAGAAGAATATAAAATAGTTAATGATAGTTACGCTAATAGCACTAATCTTTTTAATTTAAAATCTATTAGTTCTAAATTTAATAATCCAGATTATGAATTTGATTTAAAAGGTTTGGGTGATTATAAACAAGTAGAATTATTAGAAAAAAGAATTAAAGATTTAAAAGATCCAAGATATTTACCCACGCAAGCAAGTGTTGATTTATATAATAACTTAGTTAACACATATGACCAACAGTTGGCTCAATTGCAAACTGTAAAATTAGGAAATGGTAAAATAGTTCCTAAAGCTACTTTTGATTTATATCAATCTTTAGTTAAAGAAAATGAAACCATAGTAAATACTCTTAATGGTTTGTTTAATGAAATAGAAACTTTACCAGTTAAAATAAAAGATGGTAAAAGTGAATTAAATTTTTTAAAAAAAGAATACTCATTTTCTAAAAAAATGCTAGAAGAGGTTCAAACTAATATAGGTATTGCTGCGATTGATGCTACAGGTGGAGCCGCTAGAATATTAGGAGATTTTGCTAAATTAGTTTACGGTGTAGAAACACCTAGTTTAACAGAGTTTTCAGAATTTACAGAAAAATTAACTCAAACTAGAAAGCAACAAATACAAGAAAAATATGCAATAGAACCTGTTACTTTTGATAATGCTTTTGATAGTTTTGAAAACATGGGTACTTTTATAACTCAAGAAACTATTGGTCAAGCTGGTGTCTTAGCAATGCTTGCGACAGGTAAAATACCTGGTTTTAGTGGTATTGGCTTAGGAAGTTACGAGCAACAAAGAAGAGTTTTAGAACAAGAAGAAAAAGCAACTGGAATAGAACAATCTCCTTTACATAAAGCAGGTGTGGCATTAGGTTTTGCAGCTCTTGAAGTAGGTCTTGGTGCTGCTCCAACTTTTTCAATATTTAACAGAGGTTTTAAAGTAGCTGAAGAAGTAGGAAAAAGAACATTAGCAAACGTAGGTGTTGGTCAATATATTATGAATAGAGTTGGAGCTGGTGTTTATGATTCGCTTTTAGAGTCTGGAACTGAAAGTCTTACTGTGTTAGGACAAAACGGTATTGATGTTTTAAGAGGAGCTAAAAATTCTGGAGACATATTTAAAGGCGTAGATCACGCGGCTTTTACTGGTGGTGTTTTAGGTGTTCAATTTTCTGCAATGCCTACGTTGGCTGGTTTAGCTTTGAAACCTTTTTCTGATTACAATACTAGTAAAAGTGTAAGAGATAAAATAAAAGAAAGAAATGAACTATATGATATAGGTTACGGAAATAAAGGAGAAATTGGTTTAGATAAAAGAACTAAAAGTTTTAAAATTATAAATGAAAAGATAAATCAATTAGATGGTGATATTTATAATCTTGTTAGTGGTTTAGAAAGAAAAGTTTCAGCTAACTTAACACCTATAGGTTTTGAACTTTTTGCAGAAGCTACATCTGAACAAGAGGTTTTAAGGGTTGAAGCTGAAAACATAATACAAGAATTTAACGATGGTAAAATTACTTTAAAAAAGAAAAACACTATATTAAAAGATTTAAAAATAAATTTTGATGCTTTACAAATTGCAAGAAATCAATTTAGAAATGATTACACTGTTAATATAGATCTTATAGATAAAAAAGAAAAAGCAAGATATTTAGATCAAGCAAAAAAACAATTAGAAAGCGAAAATTCTAGTACTAAACCTTTAGATATTAAAAAGCGAGCTGAAAAACTTTGGCAAGTAGAAACATTTAATAAAAACATTGAAAAAGATAAAAAAGTTTTAAGAAGTTTAAAAGGTGAAGGAATTTCTGCTAGTTATAAAGTTTCAGAAACAAAAGCCGATGCTATTAAAGATTTTACAGAAGCTTTAAATAAAAGAGTTGCTGATCCTAACAACAACTTAACAGAGGAACAAGCTAAAAAAGCTATAGACAATTTTACAAAAGGTATAAACAGAGGAAGTGTTAACGGGTCTAATTTTTTAACAGAAACCAAAGATGGTAAAAAAGTTTATGATATTATTATTGCTGAAGAAAATGCTTTAGCTAATGGCAAGACATTAACAGGTACGCATGAAATAGGACATATTTTGTTTACTGAAGGTATAAGCAAAAGCCCTACTGCTTTTATTCCAATGGCTAAAACTATAATAGATTATTTAGCTAAAAACAATCAACCAGCATATAGAAGATTAATGCAAAGAGTTGGACCTCAAATTAAAGCAGGAAACTTTGATGAAGTGTTGACAGAGTTTTTAGAGGAAATACCTAGAATGAATTTAGAAGCCGAAAATAACAAAGGTTTATTAGCTATCATAGCGCAAGGTATTAATCCTGCTCTTAAAAAAGCTACTGGAGAAACTTCTGGATTTAATTTAAAAGGTAGTGTTGATATTATTGAATTTTTGACAACACTATCTACAAAACTTAGTAAAGGTGAATTAAAAGTTGATGATATAAAAGCTATACAAGATAGTGATTTAAAGGTAAAAGATACTATAAAAGAACCAACGCAAAAACTTTCCGAAAGTGATTCAATAGCTGTTCAAACTATATTTGAAGAAAAAGGTAAAGATGGTGCTTTTGAAATAATAGAAAAATTTAAACCTATCACAAGCAAGCTTGTGCAAAGAAGAAGCGAAGCACCAAGTTTTGACAGACAGTTGTTAACTGATGAAATAGAAACTGGTAAACGTGGTATTATAGATTTAATAAATGAATACGATGCTAGTAAAGGTGTTCCATTAGCTGCTTATATAAATAAATATTTACCTTCTAGAGCCATTGAAGCTTCTAATAGAGTTTTAGATACTGAATTTAAACTAGACGTTACAGAAGCTAAAAGTGTTACAGATACAACTACTGAGGAGGTTACAGAGCGTGTTGCAGAAAAACCTACTAAAGCAAAAGAGAGTTTAAGAAAAAAGATTAAACTAGACAAAGCTACTACGCAAAAAGTAGTTGACGCTGTTACAAAAACCTTTGGAACTAAATTACCACCTGTAGATTCGCCACAGTTTAAAAAAGCCTTACAAAAAGGATTTAGAACAGAACTTAAAACAATAATGGCTAAAGATGTTTTAGGATCTAGAGCTGCTTATGAAACTTTTTTAAGGGATAATTTTGAAAATATTTATGAAGCTATACCTCAAGACGTTATAAATAAAAGATTTAGACAATTTGCAGAAGACACTGGTAAAAGAGAAAAAACTAAAGAAGGTAAAAAAATATTTAAGAAAAAAAATATTGCTAAAGCTGAGTTTATTAATTATTTTTTAGGTAGAGACGTGGGTACATCGACTAAAGGTACTCGAAAAGATGCGTTAGCCGAGGCGTTAGCCGAAGAGTTTGCATTTGATGCTACAATGGAAACTATACAAAAACCTGAAATTATAGAAAAAAGAGAATTTGTAGATAAAACCCAAACTACTGAAAAAGTTTCTAAAGCTATTGATAGAGATGTTGATTTTAAATTTAGTGAAACTTTAACCAATAAAAACGGAACAGGTATTTTAGATAGACCTACCTTTGAATTAGAAACAAAAGGAGCAGGTGCTTTGTTACAGTCTTATAATGACAAAAATGGTAATCCATTACAAATTGATGATTTAACAACTAAAACAGGTGTTGATAATTATGTTGAGAATTTAGATATATTTGTTTTACCAATAGGTCCTAAAGCTTTTTTCTTTGGAAAAACAGGTAGTGTATTTACACCTAGTAGTAGAATAGCTTTTCCAGATAAAACGTCTATTAAAAATAAACTAAATGGTACAGTTAATAAAAAAGGAGAGGTTGTAATTAAAAAAGAAACAGATCCAGCAAAAATAAAAATATTAAAACAAAGATTAAAAAATGGTGATGCCCACGCTAAATATTATAAAGCTCAAATAAATACATTAAGAAATTCTAATAATTTTGGAAATGAAATTGATGGCATTGATAACTATACAAGACCTCCATACAAAACTGCTTTTGGAAACTCTGCGGCTCAAATTAAAGCTAAAAATGATAATGGAGATATAGAGAAATTTAATAATAAGCACGGCAAAATACATAAAGTTGTATGGGAAAGAATAAATAAACAAATAGCTGACAATAAAAGCTCTGCAATACCTATAGCTAGTTTTTTAAAATTAGTAGGTAATGATACTAAACACTTTCATAGATTAGGCGCTGAAATGGTTGGGTGGTCAACAAACCCTAAAGGTAACGGTAAAAAACTATATGAATGGGAGCATGCTATGCCTGCTACTGCAGCTTATTTATATTTATTAGATGTTTCTTTGTCTGGTGGTAATTTTAAAGCGGCTTATAGAGCTGTTATGGATAATTATAAGCTAATTGCTTTAGACGCTAGCATGGATGCTAAGCTTAAGACAGCAGGATTAACAACTAGAATGCCAAAAGGTTGGAATTTAGCTGAAAACTTTTGGTGGCAAAGATATTTTAACGATCAAGTATCTGCTATTAAAGGTGGTATCAATCCAGAGTCTTTAATGTTTACTAATGATAGAACTTTTGGAGATCAACTGGGGATAAACTCACAAGGAAATCCCACAACTCCAGCTTTAAGAAACTCAGAATCACAAGCAAAAATATTTAATGAAAAATTACTACCTAAAAATATAAAATTTTCTAAATCTGACACAAATCAAAACGTTATAACAGAGATGGAGCGTTTAGATAAAGAGGCTCAAGACGCTAGACTTAAGCTTAGCGAATCACAAGATCTTAATAAAGATTTTAATGAAATAATTGAAAGAGCCACTGGTATTGGTAGAGAAAAACAATATGGTCAAACTAAGGCTAGAGCTGTAGGTGCTGATAAAGGTAAGTTCAACTTACTTGGTATACCACCATCTGCTCAAGATTTTGTAGGTTTAACTAGATATTTTGCTGGAAAAGGAAAAGAAGGTGATAAAACTATTGCTTGGATTAAAGAAAACTTTTTAGATCCATTTGCTAGAGCTAACATAGATATATCAAACGCTAGAGTTGCTTTAGCAAACGATTTTAAAGCTTTAAAAAAGCTATTAAATGTAAGCCCTAAAGATTTAAATAAGAAAATTACTGGTGAACCTTACACTGTAGGAAATGCTGTTAGAGTTTATACTTGGGGTCAACAAGGTATGAAAGTTCCTGGCTTGTCTAAAGCTGATCAAAAAATATTAGAAGACTATGTAACGGCAGATGAAAACTTACAATTATTTGCTAATGAATTAATAGCTATAAACAAAGATAATGGATACCCTAAACCCCAAGACAGTTGGTTGGGTGGAACTATCACTACAGATTTACTTTCAGGCTTAAATACAGTTGTTAGAGCTAAGTACTTAAAGCAATGGCAGGGTAATGTTAATGAAGTTTTTAATGAAACTAATTTAAATAAACTTGAGGCTGCTTACGGAAAAAGTTATAGAGAAGCTCTAGAAAATATATTAAGCCGTATGAAAAGCGGTAGCAATAGAGGAGCAATGGGTGATACTCTTACCGGTAGATTTGTTGATTGGCTTAATGGTTCTATAGGAGCTATTATGTTTTTCAACATGAGATCAGCTGTGCTACAAACTATCTCAGCTGTTAACTTTGTAAACTGGTCTGACAATAACCCGTTAAAAGCAGCCGCTGCATTTGGTAATCAACCACAATACTGGAGTGATGTAATTAAACTAATGAACTCTGATTACTTAATTGAAAGACGTAATGGTTTAAAAATAAATGTTAATGAAGCTGATATTGCAGAAATTGCTGCTGAGTCTAAAAACAAAGCAAAAGCTTTTATAAGTAAACTACTTAAGTTAGGTTTTTTACCTACACAAATAGCAGATAGTTTTGCTATTGCATCAGGTGGAGCTACATTTTATAGAAACAGACTTAAGTCTTTAATTAAAGATGGCATGTCACAGAAAGAAGCCGAAGCTCAAGCATTTCAAGATTTTAGAGAAATAGCAGAAGAGTCGCAACAGTCAAGTAGACCTGATAGAATCAGTGCTCAACAAGCTGGTCCAATGGGGCGTGTTATATTAGCTTTTGCCAATACCCCAGCTCAATATGCACGATTAATGCAGAAAGCCGCTAGTGATCTTAAGAATCGCCGAGGGGATGATAAGACTAATATGTCTAAGATTATATATTACGGCGCTATACAAAATGTAATATTTAATGCTTTACAACAAGCTTTATTTGCTATGGCGTTTGGGGATGAAGAGCCTGATGAAGAAAAGAAAAATAAAAAATACACAGGTATTGTTAACGGTATGTCTGACTCATTACTAAGAGGTCTTGGTTTTCACGGTGCTGCCATATCCACACTTAAAAATGCGGTTATGAAATTAGCTGAAGGTAAAGAAGCTCAAGATGCTGCTATAGAATTATTAGATATTTCACCTCCTATATCTTCTAAAATAGGTAAATTAAAATCTGCGGGTAGAACTTGGGACTGGAATAAGAAAGAAATAATGGAAAAAGGATGGTCATTAGATAATCCTGCTTACTTAGCGGCTGGTCAAGTTGTAAGTGCTGCTACTAATGTGCCACTTGATAGAGGTATAAGAAAATTACAAAACTTAAAAGATGCATCTGATGCTGAAAACGAAGAATGGATGAGAGTAGCAAACGCTTTAGGTTGGGCTAAGTGGGAATTAGAATGGCAAAAAGACAAACCTAAAAAGAAAAAAAATAAAACAAAAAAGAAATTAAGTTGGGGAAGTAGTTCTTCAAAAGTAAGTTGGTAAAAAATTAAAACTATAAAATATGGAATCACCTTTAATGAAAAAAATGACTTGCTGGAAAGGCTATGTAGCCAAAGGTAAGAAAAAATCACCTAGTGGAAAGAAAACTAAAGGTGGAAAAACCAAGATGGTTAATAACTGTGTAAAAAAGAAAAAATGAAATTATGGAAAATTGCCCTTATTGCTCTAGCTGCTACTGTAGTTAGTTGCGGAACTTATGTAAAAAAACCTGTTGCTAGTCACATTGTAGCTGTAACTATCACTGGAGACACTATTTTAGTTGCTATTGATAAAATACGACCTAATATGTATCGTAGCTATTACCCTATATATAGTAATTATAATTACTATAGACCTTATTACGGTCAACAAGAGTATCAATTTAGATACCCTGACAATAGAGGGTTTAGAACAAGTAACGAAAACAATAATAACAATAACAATAACGTTAAACCTAGACCTATCGTTGAGTCTAAAGACATATCAAGATTAGATGTTAATGCGGCTAAAGTTAAAATAAAAAATTAAATGGAAGCTTACGATATAAAACTAATATTACTAAACGGGGCAACGCTAACCTTGTCTATGACAGAAATGGAAACTATTTTAAAAATTATTCTATTGTTAGT
>Ga0307488_10004183_pt1 | contig 12060 bp, 11 predicted proteins | sample SB02metaG_FD_202248 | JGI IMG/M metagenome (GOLD analysis project Ga0307488, IMG submission 202248) | Sea-ice brine microbial communities from Beaufort Sea near Barrow, Alaska, United States - SB 0.2 | ecosystem: Environmental > Aquatic > Marine > Coastal | place: USA: Alaska | collected...
AAGAATTAGCTGAAATCATACAAAAGATAACAGGACATCAAGGGGAGATTCTTTGGGATGCTAGTAAACCAGATGGTAGTCCAAGAAAACTAATGGATGTTTCCAAAATGAAAGATATAGGTTGGGAGTATTCAACAAAATTGGAAGATGGTATACAAAAAACCTACCAATGGTTTTTAGAGAATATAGAAACAATAAAAGAAATAAAATTATAAAAATGAAAGTTGCTTTAATCACTGGAATTACCGGACAAGACGGTTCTTATTTAGCAGAATTATTATTAGAAAAAGGGTATGAAGTTCATGGCATCAAAAGAAGAGCTTCTTCGTTAAATACGGATCGTATCGATCACCTATACCAAGATCCCCACATTTCGGAACCAAGATTAATCCTGCATTATGGAGATTTAACAGATTCTATGAATCTTACCAGAATTATAGAAGAATGCCAGCCCGATGAAATTTATAATTTAGGGGCAATGTCTCATGTGAAAGTCTCTTTTGATACTCCTGAATATGTTGGTAATGTCGATGGCTTGGGGACTTTACGTATTTTAGAAGCAATTCGTTTATTAGGTTTAGAAAAAAAGACGAGAATTTATCAAGCCTCCACTTCTGAACTATATGGTGGAATGCCTGAGAATAAGAACGAGAATGGATTTTATGATGAAAATTCTCCTTTTTATCCAAGATCACCATATGGGGTTGCAAAAATATATGGTTTTTGGATTACCAAAAACTACAGAGAAGCATACAATATGTTTGCCTGTAATGGAATATTATTTAACCATGAGTCTCCAAGAAGAGGAGAAACATTTGTAACGCGTAAAATTACAAGAGCAACTGCTAGAATTGCTTTAGGATTGCAGGAAAAAATCTATTTGGGAAATTTAGATGCCAAGCGGGATTGGGGCCACGCCAAAGATTATGTCCGTATGATGTGGATGATTCTGCAAGCTGAAGAACCTGAAGATTGGGTTATTGCAACAGGAAAAACGACTACAGTAAGAGATTTTGTTCGATTAGCTTTTAAGGAGTTAGGTATTGAACTAGAGTTTAAAGGAGAAGGTATTAATGAGAAGGCTACAGTTTTAAAATGTAACAGTCATGATTTTCAGCTAGAAATAGGAAAAGAAGTACTAAGTATTGATCCTTCTTATTTCAGGCCAACTGAAGTAGATTTATTGATTGGAGACCCCACCAAGGCAAAAGAAAAGTTAGGTTGGGTACCTGAACATGATTTGGCATCATTGGTAAAAGATATGATGCAATCCGATACGAAATTGATGAAAAAAGCGCTTTATTTAAAACAGGGAGGGTATTAATTTATTCACAATAAAATATTAAATATAATGTCAAAAGTAAGTGTTTGCATTACAACATATAATCGTAAAAATAATGTGTTTTTTGCAATTGAAAATATTTTAAAACAAACGTACAAAAATATTCAACTAATTATTGTTGATGATTGTTCAACTGACGGCTCACAAGAATTAATATCAAAAAAAATTAAACAGATTGATAAATTAGACATTTTGTTTATTAGAAACTCAGTTAATAAAGGTTTGGCATCTTCAAGAAACTTAGCTATTAATAATAGTAAAGGAACTTACTTTACCTTTTGTGATGATGATGATATTTGGGCAGATAATTTTATCGCAGAATTTGTAAAGATCGCTTCGAAATACGATGAAAATTGGTGCTTTACATGCTGTAATTCTTATGATATAAAAGGTAAAATAAAACATAGAATTAGTAATTACAGAGATAGTATAAAAAATTTAGTTTATAAGGGTTTTACCCCTCCGGTAGCTTCTCAGTTTTATAGGACTAGTTCTTTAAAAAAGATAGATGGTTATAATGAAAAAATAAAAAGTGGTGTTGATCATGATTTGTGGATAAGACTATCTTCTATTGGATTAAATGCAATAAACATTGGTTTACCATTATCTTATCCAAATATTAAGAATGATAAAGGTAGAATGACCAAAAACAAATTAAAGAGAACCGAGGGTATAACTAATTCATTGGAAGAATGGCGAAGCATTATTTCCGATATTTATGGAGAAAAGTTTTATTTATTTTTTAAAAAAAATTATAACTATTATTTAATTAAAACCTTTTTAAAACAAGATCTTAAAAATAGAAATTATAGAGATGCATTTAATAACTTAATCAAACTAAATAAAGTTTTTATTTTACTAGACGTAGTAAAAAAAATTAAAAAAACAATCTACGTAAAAAAACTTTATCCCAATTTTTTTACATTTAATTAATGAAATTAAAAGACACCTTCATTTTAATCTTAACTATATTTTTTCCTTTTCTAATCCTTATAAAGGAACCAGGATTCAATCCACTTTCATTCTCAGAAATTACAATATTTATTATTTTATTATTTTATTATTTAATTGCACTTAGAGTTAAACTTGGCGTAAATTTTATTTTTTTAACCTTTATATCATGGTTTTTATTTTTTTATTTTATAGCATTAATACCCCTTAACCCTAAATTTACTGCACTATTATCTCATATAACTCATTTTAAGTACATGTTAGTCGTTTTTCCAATTATAAAAATTTTTAGAAAAGAAGACGAAATCAAAATGATTAAATTATTGGTGTTGATTGGTGTTTTATCTCAAATTCCAGCTTTATATAAACTCATTAGTCAACCTGCTTCTTTACTTTCTCTTTTTGGAACCGGTGGTTACTCTCGTACAGAATCTGTTTTTCCAAACTCTAACATGTATGGTGCATATTTAACGGTTATTTCTTTATTGAGTCTTTTTTTAATTGATTATATAAAAACCTTTAAATATAAAATATTATTAATTTTAGTTGTTCAAATTCCAACATTTATTTTATTAGTTTTGACTTTTTCTAGAAGATCATGGGGTCTATTTTTTTTGAGTCTAGTCATCTATTTGTTTTTTAAAAAAGGTCAAAAAATAGGGCTAATCGCAACAATTTCATTTGTGTCAATTTTTATTACTTTAAAATTAGATTTGATAGCTATATTTTCAAGATTTCAAACAATATTTTCATCTGATTATGCTAGCAATTCAATAAGAAAAGATCAATTTAATGAACTTTTTAACCTTATTAGTGATAATTTATATGTTTTCCTATTAGGAATGGGTCCTGCCATTACCGGCCCTGTTTCAAAACTATCAATTAACCCACAATTTACTCAAATTGATAATTATTTTTTGCTTATTCTTTTAGAATATGGTGTCGTTGGTGTTTTAATTTATATAATGTTATGTTTTTATATTTTTTTTATTTCTTTAAAAAACCTTTCCAATTCAGATAGTTTAGATTTTAATAAAAATTTAATTTACTTATTAATAATTAGTAGCTTATTTTTAATGGGTATTGTGGGTACTACACCAATTTCTTTCCCAACCAATCTCATATATTGGATTATTGTCGGATTAATTTTATCAAACTACAAAAAAATCACTTCTTTTAATGAAAATTAAAAAAGTTATATATCTAACCACTTATTTAAATAAAAACCTCTCTGAAAAAGTAGGGTTACCTTATTATCCTGCTGGCCTTAAAAAAAAAGACCAATTATTGGAAATTTTAAAAGTTGATTATTTTTCGACGGATATAATTTTTGTAACATCTTTTAGTAGATTTCATAAATTTTACTCAAAACCGTTTAAAGCTAAAGTAAAGACTCATAATATATATTTTCCATTTTTCTTTTATTTTCCATTTTTGAACTATATTATAAATCCTGTTTTTGTTCTTATAAAATTATTACGTTTAAATAGAACTAAAAAGGTCGATTACTTAGTTTTATACAATACGGTATTTGAAAATGTAATAGTTGCTTTTATTTTTAAAAAACTTTTAAGAAAAAATGTTAAAATAATTATTCAATATGAGGATAGTTTTATTTATAACACCAAAGGGATAAAAAAATATTTAAATATTTTTTCACACAAATTAGCAGAATATATTGCTAACGGAGCAATAATAAATTCTAATAATTTAAAGAGGGTATTTAAAACTAAATTTTATTTTTTATTTAGAGGTATTCTTAATCCAATATTAAAAAAGAATAATTTAATTAAGCCATTTTCTTTATTGAATGTTTTGTTCACCACTAATATTGATTCAATAAGAGGAATAGATTTACTAATAGATTTTTTCAATAATATAAAATTTTCAGAAAACTTATTACATTTAAATTTTCAAATTACAGGCCATGGAAGTATTGAAAAAATTAATGAACTTGAAGATTCTATAAGTGAATATAGAAATAGAGGAGGTAAAGCAAAATATCACGGTTTTGTTTCAGTAGATGAGTTATCTAATTTATATGACCAAGCTCATATTCTACTAGCTCTTCAAAACCCTGTACTTAAGTTTAGTGAATTTTGTTTTCCATCAAAAATAATTGAATATTATAATTATAATAAACCAATTATAACAACAAATATATCTGATCTTTCAAGCGATGATTTTTTTAATTTAGAATTTATAGACTATAATATTCAGTCATTATTATATAGTTTAATTGACCACTACAACAATTATGAATACCATCTAAAATTAAATAAATTTAATAGTAAAAAAATGTTAAATAATATTTCTAAGGAACAGTCAATTAGTGGGGTATATAATTTTTTAAATATAATTCTTAATGATTAACAATTCTATCCATAAAAATTTCTATAATAGAATCAAACTCTATCCAGAAAAAATTCAATCTCAATTAATTGAGTTGTTTAGTGAAACTATCAAAGTTTCATCAAATAATTTGTATTCAATTATATTAATTGGTAGTACTGCAAGAAACGAACTGTCTTATTATTTAACTAACGATGAAATTAATATTCATGGTGATTATGAATTTATAATGATCTTTAAAAATAAGCCCGATAATAATGAAATAGATTCTTATAATCGCCTATTTGAAATTCTCACAAAAAAATGGAAGATTAAATCACCATTATTTTCTATTGATTATGGAGTCTATACTCTGTCTAGATTAAAGTTTTTACCACCAACACTATGGTTATTTGAATTACAACATTTTGGTATCCTTGTCTGTGGGGAGAGTGTCGAAAGGATGTTTAAAGAAAAAATTACTATTAATAATATTGATAAGGGTAATTTAAAACATCTAATTTTAGTTAGACTTTGGAACATGTATATGTTCATTAATGATGATTTTATTCGCGATAAAAAAAATGACACAACCAATATTATAAAACATTATTACGCAAGAAATGTACTAGACATTGTAACAGTATTATTACCTCATAAAAAAATACTTGAAGCTGGTTATGGAAAACGGAATCAGATATTTCAGACTTTAGAGATTGATCCTAAAATGGATTTACTAAAGCCAGAAATTAATAATTGCTACAGATTAAAAGTACATATGGAAGATAGTATCTGTTTATCTGATGTGTCAAAAACATTTGTACGTGGTTATGAACTATTAATTAAAGAAGTTTTTGATTTTCATTTACCTTTGACTAATAATTCACTTGTTGAACAATTAATTTCACAGAAAAGATCATTCAATGAATCTCGTTATAAGAAGCTTAGATGGCTGTTTTTAGGTTTAAAAACTTTTAAAAACTATTACTCGTTTAATTTTACTTTCTTTCCTTTGTTATGGAATGATCGTTTACGTAAGTATTTAATCTTAACACTTATTTTCGTTCATAAAAGTATTATTGCAAAAAGTATCAAAGAAAAAAATAATTATTTGAAAGAGTCCATGGACTTATTTAATATTATTTATCATAAAGACGATTTAATTTTTGAAGCAAATAAACCGTACGAATATAATTTTTTTATTTTAAGAGAAAAAATAAACAATTTTATGGTCATATATTTTTACGGAATGCAAAACAAAACAATTGAAAGTATAACAAAGCAAAATAAAAGAATTTAAAATGAAAAATAAATTATTTGTATTTATTGATGGTCTTCGGTATGAAAAAGGAATTTCAAAACTTAGTTTTTTGAATGAAGAAAACAGTAATAGAATAACACCTGGTATAGGTTTTAGTAATAATATATATCCAGAAATGCTATGTGGTAAAAACCCCGATGAAATGGGTTACTTCAATGAATGGTCACCCCATTTCAAAAAGAATAAAAAATTATCCTTTGTTTTTAGATTTTTAGATATGTTCAGAGGTAACTTGTATATCAATGCGGGTATAAGAAAAATTATTTTAAAAAAAATTTTTAAAATTGATTATGCCAATATTCCATTTAAATATTGTCACTATTTCAAACCACAAGGATCACATCAATTTAGAGATTTACCAGGTGATTCATTGTTAAATGAATATGGTTTTAAAATATATGATGCATTTGAAACAGGTTTAAAAAGAAGAATACGCGATTTCAGCATTATTGATAAACTTTCTAATGATCTAAAAGATGGAGATAATTATTTCTTATCCCTTTTAGATTTAGATCATAGCTGTCATGTTTTTGGAAGTAATAGTGTAGAAGTTGATAATCATCTTGCAATGATAGATTTAAAACTTACTACTCTTTTTGATGATTTCATGAAGTTAGATGCCGAAAATGAAATATATTTATTCAGTGATCATGGGATGGTTGATGTCCATAAAGATGTATTTTTTGATATTGAGAGTCATATCGGAAATATGCATGAGGATGAATATTTTTATTTTGTTGACTCCACATATGTTAGAATATGGGTATTTAATAATGAAAAAGAAGATGAGATATTAAACTACTTAAATAGTAGGGATTATGGAGTAATAGTAAGCTCCTCGGAAAGAGAAAAATTTGGCTTAACTAATAAGGATTTTGGTGATTTAATTTTTAGAGCAAATGAGGGTATTATGCTAGCTCCTAATTTTTACGGAGGAAGATCTGTAAAAGCTATGCATGGTTACGATAGTAGTTTACCCTCACAAAAAGCAATTTTTTCTAAAATAAATAATAATAATTCTTTGACTTTACCTTCAAACAGCAAGGGCATTTATTCTTATCTTAAACAAATACTAAATTAAAATTATGAAAATATTTCATTTAGTTGAAAATTTAGATGATTCCTACGGGGGACCAGCAAAATCAATTACTAATTTAGCTTCCTACTTACCTGACTCGATGGAACAAGAACTATTATCAATAAGATGGAAGCCAAATGAAGTAAATGAAGTAGCAGAATTAAAATCACTCAAATGGAAAAGCTTTAGACACCTTTTTTTTAAGAAAATTAGTTATTCATTGAGTCTAAAAAAATACTTAAATGATAATAATAATTCAGAAACAATATTTCATGTTCATAATTTGTGGAATTACATTCCATATATAGCTTATAAAGTTGCATACAAAAGAGATGTTAAATTAGTTTTCTCTGTGAGAGGTTCCCTTTATCCATGGTCATTATCACAAAGTAAAATAATAAAAAAAATTGCTTGGGCATTTTTTCAAAAAAGAGCACTTAACTCAGCTTCATGTATCCATGTTACACATATAAGTGAGTTGAAAGCAGTAAGAAATATAGGGATAACTACTCCTATTGCTATAATTCCCAACGGTGTCTCGCTAAAAGAGTTTAATTATAAGAAAGAAAAAATAACAGCAAAAAAAGATTTAAGATTAAATATCCAAAAAAAATATATTTTATTTATTTCGAGAATTCATCCAAAAAAAGGGTTAGACTTATTAATTAAATCTTGGACAAACTTAAATATTAAATATCCAGATTGGGATTTATTAATAGTGGGTCCTAATGATGATATTGGTTATTTAAATTATATAAAAAAATTAATAACAGATGGGGGTATTAAAAATAAAGTTCACTTTGCAGGAATGCTCTCAGGAGAGGATAGAATGAATTCTTTTTATGCCTCTAGTCTTTTTGTTTTACCAAGTCATACTGAAAACTTTGGAATAGTCATAGCTGAAGCTTTAGCTGCCGGTTTGCCTGTTATTACTACTACAGAAACTCCTTGGGAAGAAATTAAAGAAAAAAATGCAGGTTGGTGGGTTAAAAATAAACAATCTTTTATTCAAAAAGCAATGGACGAGGCTCTAAGTTTAAAAGAAACTGAACTTACTAAATTGACTGAAAATGGTTTAAATTTGGTTCAAAGCTATGATTGGCAAATACAAGCTGATAAAATGAATAATCTGTATAGTTGGGTTTTAAAAAATACTAATCCTCCAGATTTTTTGGATTTTAATGATAAAAAAATTTGAAGTTATTTATAAAAAATATCTTTGGAAGTGTTGTTAGTAGGCTTTCAATTCGTATTCTAACATTTTCAGCGTCAATTATAACAGCAAGATTACTTGGGCCAGATGAGTTTGGAATTGTTGGATATGCTGTTGTAACTATAGCAATTCTTAATGCGTTTACAGAGTTTGGTGTGAAAATGACTTTAATTCAGTACCAGGGTAACGTCAAACCTCTTTTAAAAACAGCTTTTACAATAAATATAATAAGAGGTCTCATAATTGGTGTGATTTTATTTTTAAGCTCAGAATTTATTAGTGTTTTCTTTTCAGAACCTCGACTTGAAGGTGTAATTAAATTAATTTCAACGATACCATTATTAATTGGGTTTAAAAATATTAATATGGAACTTGAGGAAAAAAACTCAAGGTTTTCTAAAATATTTAGATTAGAAATCATTTCGTCCGTTGTATCCTTTATTTCTGTTATATCCTTAGCATTAATTTTGAAAAATGCTTACGCAATAATAATTTCTCAAATATTATTAACAATAACCCAATTACTTCTTTCATATGTATTTTTTAAACCAAAATTTGCTTTGGGACTAAATCAAAGTTCAATTAAAATAATTTTTAAATATGGAAAATGGTATTTTAGTTCATCATTACTTTTTTTTGGATATACTCAATTCGACAAAATAATCGTAGGGAAAATTTTCTCTACCCAGCAGTTAGGTTTATATCAATTAGCAAATAGTTTAATTGCTACACCGTTAAACGAAATATCAAAATCATTTTCTAGAGTTCTTTTTCCTTCTTATTCAAATATGCAGGAAAATAAAATAAAACTAAAAAAATCATTTTCTGTAATGGTTTACAGTTTAAGTTTTGTTAATATATTTGTTTGTTTGTTTATATTTTTAACTGCTAATTTTTTTGTAAATATTTTACTTGGAGAGAAATGGTTAGAATCAATTGAATTAATAAAATATTTATCCATTGCCTATGCTGTTAATGGAGTTATGAATGCTGGAAAAGGAATATTTTCGGGAACTGGAAACCCCAAAATTATGACATATATTTCTCTTATTAAAACTTCTGTATTATTTGTGTTTTACTTTTTACTATTTGAAAGTTTTGGCATAATTGGATTTCCTATTAGCTTAATCATTGCAAACATGATAAGTCTATTTTTTTGGATTTATTTTGTATCTAAGATACTGAAAATGACTTACAAAGATTGGTTATTTGTATTATTTCCTTTAATCCTATCTTTAGTTACATGCCTTTTTTTATTATTATTAAATAATCGTTATACTCTTTTAAGTGAATTTTATTTACATTCTTCTATACTATTTATTTTTGTTATACTTTTTCTATTTTATAGTACTAAAAGTAAAATAAATTATTTAAAAATTATAACGGAATATTTAAAAAAATAACGAAATGAAAAATATAAGAAAGATTCTTAAAAATTTATTTAATACGTTTTATTTTGGATTATATAATTCATTTATAATTGGTGTTTTAATGGTAATTTTTAGTTGTTTAATAAGTAAGAGATTACCTAAGTCTATAAAAATCCCACATCCAATAGGAATCATTATAGGTAAAGGTTCCTTTATAGGTGAAAACTGTGTAATAATGCAAAATGTTTCACTAGGTATAGAAAATTTAGGTGATAAAAAATCACCAGCGATTGGAAACAATGTGTTTATTGGTTCAGGCGCTACTATAATTGGAGATATATTCATTGGTGATAATGTTACTATTGGTTCTAACACCTTCGTTAATAAAAGTATTCCTGCTAATTCAATCGTTTACAATAAATTTAATATTCATATATCAAATAAAAATGACATCACCAATAGTATCAGTTAATATCCCAACATTTAATCGAAAGGGGTGTTTAAAAAAAGCTCTTTTATCGGTTTGTAATCAATCTTTTAATGATTTTGAAATTATAGTCATAGATGATTGTTCTACTGACGGTACATCAATAATGATGGAAAAATTTATTGTAGACAAACCTTTTATAAAGTATTTAAGACATTCAATAAACAAAGGGTTGTCAGAAGCTCGAAACTATGGTGTAAATTCTTCATCTGGGAAATATATTGCTTTTTTAGATGATGATGATATTTGGAAAAAAAATAAACTTGAGGAACAACTAAAAATTATTAATAATTCTGATTCAGAAAATTTTATTTGTTACACCTCAATTTTAAAAAATGAAAAAAATAAAAAAACTATAATTAACCTTGAAAAACCCTCTAACCCTATAAAAAGATTACTAGTTAGAAACGGTTTTTTATATCCTTCAACCATAATTATTCCTAGGGATTTAATTCTAAAATCTGATATGTGGGATTCCAAATTCAGTAGAGGTATAGATAGTGATTTCTATAGAAGATTACTTTTTTATCAAAAGACTGAACTAATTTATCTCAATAATCCTTTAACTATATATGAATCGTCTAGAGATGATAGGATCACAAATCAAGTTTCTGTATTAGATAAATTAAAAAGCATAAATGTTAATATTTTGACTTTAAATAAATACAAAGATATTTACAGCTTAAATAAAAAAGAAAAATTTCATAAAACAACAAAAACTATTAGGTTAATAATGGGCGTTCTTAAGATAGATTTCTCAAAAGAAACAATAATTATCTGCTTTAACAAATTGTTTTCATTGATGAAAGCACTATAGTTTTTTTTAATTATATACAATAATAAATTCTTATCCAATGTTAACTATTTCAATTATAACGGTCTGCTACAATAGTTCAAAAACTATTTTAGACACTATTAAATCAGTTAACTTGCAATCTTATAAATATATTGAACATGTTTTTATAGATGGACTTTCAACTGATAATACTAAAGAAATAATTAGGTTAAATTCTAAAAAAACCAATTTAATTATCTCAGAAGAAGATAGTGGCTTATATGATGCTATTAATAAAGGAGTATTAAATGCAACTGGAGATATTATTGCTTTATTACATTCTGATGATATATTCTCCTCATCTGAAATCATCTCAGATTTAATGGAAAAAATTCAAAATGAAAATTTAGATGGCGTTTATGGTGACCTACTATATGTTGATAAAATAAACACTGATAAAATCATTAGATTTTGGAAGAGTTGCGAATTCACCCCCACTCTTCTGAGAGAAGGTTGGATGCCGGCTCACCCAACGTTAATTTTAAAAAAAGAGGTTTATTTAAAGCATGGTGTTTTTGATAAATCATTCAAAATCGCTGCGGATTACGATTTTATGTTGCGGATATTTAAGGACTCTAATCTTAAATTTGGGTATTTACCTAAAGTAGTAAATAAAATGAGAGTTGGTGGTGCTTCAAACCGTAATTTAAAAAATATCATTAAAAAATCAAAAGAGGATTATCGTGCAATTCGTTCAAACAACATAGGAGGTTTTTCAACTCTAATATTAAAAAATGCTTCAAAAATTAAACAATTTTTCAAGAAAAAAGTATGATTTACAATGAAATTAAAAATAAAATAGAAATATTAGGTTTTTCCATCATTTCCCATGATTTTGAAAGACCTTGGGGCGGTTTCCTTGTTATTGATGAAGAGCAAGCTCAAGAGTTTTCAAATAAATTTTTTGAAGGTCTTGATATAAATACCTTAAAAATTGGAGGGAAATTAAGTCCTAAAATTTTAATTGTTAAACCAGAATCAAGACTCTCTTGGCAATACCATAATAGACGTGCAGAAATTTGGCAAGTATACAGAGGTACTGCTGGAATCATAAGAAGTGATTCTGATGAAGAAAATGAAATGAAAGTTTATAAAGAGGGAGATCAGATTATTTTAGAACAAGGAGAAAGAC
>Ga0307488_10004185_pt1 | contig 12059 bp, 8 predicted proteins | sample SB02metaG_FD_202248 | JGI IMG/M metagenome (GOLD analysis project Ga0307488, IMG submission 202248) | Sea-ice brine microbial communities from Beaufort Sea near Barrow, Alaska, United States - SB 0.2 | ecosystem: Environmental > Aquatic > Marine > Coastal | place: USA: Alaska | collected 2017-05-06
TTACCGACCACTTCATCACCGTCTTTGATTGCGCCTATACGACGAATATCTAAACGAACTGATGCGTAAAATTTGAGAGCGTTACCACCAGTAGTGGTTTCAGGGTTACCGAACATCACGCCAATTTTCATGCGAATTTGGTTGATAAAGATAACTAGCGTATTTGAACGCTTAATATTTGCGGTTAATTTACGTAACGCTTGAGACATTAGGCGTGCCTGTAAACCAACGTGTGAATCACCCATATCGCCTTCAATTTCGGCTCTTGGGGTTAACGCAGCTACGGAGTCAATTACGACTACATCAACTGCATTTGAACGTACTAACATGTCGCAAATTTCAAGCGCCTGCTCACCTGTATCAGGTTGCGAAACGAGTAAATCGTTAATATTTACGCCTAATTTTTCAGCATAAATAGGGTCCAGAGCATGCTCAGCATCAACGAATGCGCAGACCTTACCTTTCTTCTGTGCTTCAGCGATAACTTGAAGTGTTAGCGTTGTTTTACCTGAAGATTCAGGACCATATACTTCAACAACACGGCCACAAGGTAAACCACCTATGCCTAAAGCGATATCGATAGTGAGTGAACCTGTGGATATTGCTTCAATGTCAAGTGCTTGGTTATCGCCTAGACGCATGATAGCGCCTTTACCGAATTGTTTTTCAATTTGACCTAGGGCTGCTTCTAATGCACGGCTTTTGTTTTCGCTCATGCCTTTGTCTTCGTTACCCGTTCTTCTCGCTGGTGCTGCTTTTTTGGTTTTTTCAGCTTTTTTTAACAAGGCCATTAAATTACTCCTAGGTGCATTTTATTATGTTTTAGTAAGCGCAGTGTCTACTTATAAAGATGTTCACATTGCTCGTTATTTGTTTAGCAAATAAGCCACTTACCAAACCGTTTTTTATGAGTTTTTTTTCGTTAAATACCTTTGCCGTAAGTCCATTTTTATATAGAGCTAAACTAAGACACCTAATCATTTATATCGCAAGTATACTGTATAACCATACAGTTTCAACACTGAATTTTAAAAAAATTTTAACTTTATGAATTTATTAGTGTTTTTGTTTATTGCGTGAACTTTTCAAGTAATTAAAGTAATCAGCGAATGTACAAAATTGTATTTTTTGGCGTTTTATACAGTATCTATGCACACGTTAACTAAAAAAGGGTTACGTGTTAACTAGGCTGACGATCAGTTCTTTTAATGCGAGGTTAATTGCTTGCTCTCGAACTTGTTGTCTGTCGCCACTAAAACAGCGTGAAAAACAACGAGTATGTATTTGATTGCTGTGTTTGTTCGCCAAACCGTTTGAATGCAGTGTATCGATAGTATTTACTTGTTCAGGTTTGACTTCATTGCTCTTAAGCGCAATAGCAAACCATACTAAACCAACCGGTTTGGATACCGTGCCGCCGCCAGGACCCGCAACGCCACTAATGGAAACGCATAAATCAGCGCCACTTTTATGTAATCCTCCTTCAGCCATTTCGCGCACTACTTTTGAAGACACTGCGCCAAATTCAGCCAACGAGGCTAAATTAACACCCACTTCTTCGTGTTTCGCTTGGTTAGAATAGGTAACCCATGATTTCTCGAACCATTGCGATGAACCAGAAACGCCGGTAATAGCGAATGCGACGCCACCGCCTGTGCATGACTCAACCGACGCCACTTTTTTGTCTTTCGCGAGCAGCTCATCACCGAGTTTACGAGCTAGCTCACTCACACTTTTTATCGTTAAGTTTTGCAATGTCTATTTATATCCCTGTGGTTTTCATTACAATGGCAGCACATAATAAAGACAAGCTGAAGTTGTCACAACAGAAACCTGTTTAAAACGCATGCCAAACAATAAAAATGATAAAGTTAAAGTAAGCCCTCCGGTAAATACACCGATGATGACGCAATATCTAAAGATAAAGGCTGAACATCCGGATATTCTGCTTTTCTATCGCATGGGCGACTTTTACGAGTTGTTTTTTGATGATGCGAAAAAAGCATCTAATCTTCTCAATATATCGCTCACTGCGCGCGGTAAATCGGGTGGCGACCCAATTCCAATGGCTGGAGTACCTTACCACGCTGCCGAGAACTATTTAGCGAAATTAGTAAAGATGGGCGAGTCAGTCGCTATATGTGAGCAAATCGGTGACCCCGCGACGAGCAAAGGGCCAGTAGAGAGGGCGGTTCAGCGCATAGTGACTCCTGGAACGGTTACCGACGAAGCGTTATTAGAAGCGTCGAAAGACTCGGTTTTATTAGCGATCACTAAAGTAAAAGAGGTATATGGACTCGCTTCAATCGATATCACTAGCGGTCAATTTATGCTTTTTGATGCGCAAAGCGATGAGGCTTTTCAAGCAGAACTTCAGCGTATTCAGCCAGCCGAAATTTTGTACCCAGAACAATGTTCATTTTTTCATCTCATCCAAAAATGCAAAGGCTTAAGACGTCGCCCACAATGGGAATTTGACACCGACACAGCAAATTTAAAACTCAATACACAGTTCGGCACAAAAGAACTGGATGGTTTTGGTATTAACAGCGACGCTGTCGCCATCGGTGCTGCAGGATGTGTTTTACAATATGTACAAGAAACTCAGCGCATTGCCCTTGTGCATTTACGCAAAATAAGTCAATACCGTGCTGACGAATCGGTATTGATGGATGCTGCGACACAACAAAATTTAGAACTGACAAGAACCTTGTCGGGTAACACAGAAAACACCTTATTTTCAGTATTAAATAATACGTCTACTGCAATGGGAAGTCGATTATTGCAGCGCTGGCTGCATCGCCCTATTACCGATAAAAACAAACTTTTATTTAGACAGAACACCATCGCTGATGTGCAACATCATGACTATTCCATGCTCCAAGATTTCCTTAAGCAGATTGGTGATGTTGAACGAATACTAGCTCGCATGGCTTTGCGTTCTGCACGACCTAGGGATTTTTCACGACTCAAAGAAGCCCTAAATATACTACCCGACCTGCAACAATGGCTGCGCGATTCTATGCCATCGTCACAACATGACTCATTCAGTATATTTAGCAGTGATATTGGTGAGTACCCAGATATTGCAGCGCTATTAAATAGAGCCATTGTCGACAATCCACCGGTTGTATTGCGCGACGGCGGCGTTATCGCTGAAGGTTATTCTGAGGAACTTGACGAATTGCGTGCGCTGTCAAAAGGTGCGACGGATTTTCTTGACCGACTAGAACAAAAAGAGCGTGAACGAACCGGTATTCCTACGTTAAAAGTGAATTACAATCGAGTGCATGGATTTTTCATTGAAGTGAGCCATGCCAATACCGATAAAATTCCACCCGACTATGTGCGTCGTCAAACGCTCAAAAACAACGAGCGTTACATTATCCCCGAACTTAAAGCACACGAAGACAAGGTGCTAACGAGCCAAAGTAAAGCATTAGCGTTGGAGAAGAAACTATACGAAGCCTTATTTAATGATATAGCACCTGAACTAGCCAGCTTAATGCAAAGTGCTGTGGCTCTGGCTACTTTAGACGTGCTCACTAATTTTGCTGAACGTGCTGACACCCTGAATTTGCATCGACCGCAGTTAGTCGAACACAACATCATTAGCTACAGTGCCGGTCGTCATTTAGTGGTTGAGGAAGTGATGAACTCACCCTTTATCGCAAACCCATTATTCATGGATGACAAAACGCGCATGCTGATGATCACCGGTCCGAACATGGGCGGTAAGTCGACCTATATGCGCCAAACTGCACTTATTGTATTACTGGCTTATGTTGGCTGTTATGTGCCAGCAAACGAAGCACAAATTGGCCCTATAGACCGCATATTTACTCGCATTGGCGCTGCTGATGATTTAGCCTCAGGGCGCTCAACCTTTATGGTTGAAATGACAGAAACCGCAAATATTCTAAATAATGCAACCGCCAATAGTTTAGTGTTAATGGACGAAATTGGTCGTGGAACCAGTACTTATGACGGCTTGAGCCTTGCTTGGTCATGCGCCCAATGGTTATCTGAAAAACTGCATGCGTTCACTCTTTTTGCCACTCATTATTTTGAGCTCACTAGTTTGTCAGACAGCATTCCAACTATTACTAACGTGCATTTAAGCGCCGTTGAACATAATGATGAAATTCGCTTTATGCATAAGGTACAGCAAGGTGCTGCGAGTAAAAGCTATGGTTTGCAAGTCGCTAAATTAGCTGGCGTTCCTAAGCCTGTTATTGATTCGGCAAAACGCAAATTAGCTGAATTAGAATTACTTGACGTGGTTAACGCGAGTAATGAAAGCGGCGCTGAAAATCGCTCTGATAGCAAGCGGTCTCATACTATCCAGACTGCATCGGAACTAAAAAGCGAAACGCAATTGAGTATGTCTTTTGAAACCCCAGAGCATTGGTTGGCGCAAAAGATAAAACAAATTGATATTGATGATCTGACGCCAAGACAAGCATTAGCCTTACTTTATCAATGGCGCAAAGAACTTAAGTAGCCTCAGACCGCTCACGACTTAAGTTATATTGTTTGCGCTGATTTGTAGTGTGATAAATTTTGATCCGTAAAAAAGGCAACTAAAGATCCCTTTCCAAACATATGCTAGTGATTTCTCTGTAAAAAATAGCAGCAGCTCGGCTTAAATGATGGTCAGAAGAATAAATGATATGTGCATGGCGACGAACCGTGGGTTTGCTAATATCAAGTTTAGCAAATCGCGCATCGAAACCTGTTAATTCGTTACAGACTAGCGCTGGTGACGTCATAAATATAAAATCATCACTCAAAATTAAGCGCGCTCCAACGGTGTAAGTGTCAGTTCCTATTAAACGTCGCGGCGGCTCTAGTCCAGCCGCGAAGAAAGTCTCAGTAATTGCTTCAAGATCGGAATTGCGGCTGTAGGGTACCATCCAAGTGTATTCTTGCAGCGCTTCAAGCGTTAAGTTCTGTTTACCCGCTAAAGGATGTTGCGCACGCACAACTAGAATGTCGTTGGATGAGTACAGTAGCCTTTGAACTACTCCTTCTGCTAGCAGTAAACCGCCTATACCTGCAACGATAAAATCAAACTCACCCTCTCTTAGCCTCTCTAGCAATTGCTCTGAATATCCTTCAATTATATTAATTCTTATTTCTGGGCGTAAACTATGCAAACGACTAACTGCCATTGCAACAACATCGCTTGCAACTTCACCCACCCCAACGGTAATAGTGCCGGTTGATGCATCATGTATTGCCCGCAATTCTTGCTTGGCGCGCTCTATCGAAGCAAACTGAGAGCGTGCATGCTTCACCAGTGCCCGTCCATAAGCAGTGGCTTTAGTAATACCGCCAGGAGAACGTTCAAAAAGTTTTAAGTCAATTTCTTCTTCTAAGGCAATAATGCTGCTACTTAGCGCCTGTTGCGTTAGGTTTAAGTGACGCGCTGCCGCAGAAAAACTACCCTCATCTACCACCGCAAGAAAACGAGCTAACTGCTTTAAATCCATATTACATTTCTCAATTTCGGAATATTTATATTAAATTAAGACCCAAAAAAATATTGGGTTTCTATGCTTATAATAGTAGTTTATATTGTGTAGAAGTACAAAATATAAATCTTTTCAGTGATTATTTACGAATGAGGAGAAACGATGATAAACACGTTGCAACATAAAATGGCATTGCGTCCGTCTCAAGATGAAAAATCTAGGCAAGAGTTTGTTTCAAGTTTACGCGGTCATATTTTGGTTAATATGGCATCTTCAATGCAACAACGGTATGAAGAAGTTGTATTACCTCAATTTGACGTTAAAAATGGACGCGCACCCATTAATGGCGCAGAAGTGCACAAGGAAATGAAAAGCGACCTGTATTTCAAGTTCTATAGCAGCGTTCGCTATAACGCACAAGAAATGGTGTGGCGTTCAGTTATCCCTGTTGTAAGTCGAAATTTGCAAGAGATGGTTGTCAAAGCCGCTAAACTTAGAGACGACGAATCATCGACTAAAGGAAGTTTGACGCTCAATCCAAATTTGAAAGTACCTAGTAATGTAGCAAAAATAGACGTTCACTTAGTGCCCGGTAGTTATCATACCGAATATATTGAAAATGACATCGCCGCTGGTGCCATATATGACAATGGTCTTAATATTTTTTCGGCCAATCTGATGGGCCGCAACTTAGATGACATTGGTGAGTCAATGGCAAACTACGTGCGCCTAAAATATCCCAATTTCAAACCAGAAAAGATTTTAGATTGCGGCTGTACTATTGGACATAATTCGTTACCTTGGGCGAAAACCTTTATTGATGCAGAAGTACATGCAATCGACGTTTCAGCGCCCGCATTGCGGTATGCAAGTGCAAGAGCAAAAGCCCAAAAAACCCCTATTCACTTTAAGCAAATGAATGCGACCGCTCTCGATTATGAAGATAATTCATTTGATGTTGTATTTACCTCAATGTTTTTGCATGAACTACCCATAAAAGACATTAAGGCATTTTTGAAAGAGGCCTATCGGGTTTTGAAACCCTCAGGATTACTACTCAATATGGAGCTTCCGCCTAACGACCAAATGGAGCCCTATGACAGTTTTTACTTAGACTGGGATTGCTTTTACAACAATGAACCGTTTTACAAAACATTCAGAGACCAAGATTATAATCAATTATGCATAAATGCAGGCTTTGACGAAAAGGATTTTATTCAGCTTACTACACCTCAATTTGGCTACATGACACAAGCCGAATTCAGCTCGAGTATAGGGTCTCAAAGTACCTTTAGTGATAAAACTGGTCGTTTAACTGCAGGCATAGAGTGGTTTGCTTTTGGTGCATGGAAAGGAAAAGTTGATGACTGATTTACCTTTAGATTCAAACGCCAAACGTCCTCAATTTTTTGATAATGACTCAAACGATGCTTTGACTAGCATGATGCTCGAGATCATGGCTGAACTATGGATAGTCAAAGAAAGGGTTTATGTACTAGAAGAAGTATTAAGTTCACAAGGTCAATCTGTTAAGCAAAAGGTTGAAGCATTTACGCCAACTGAAGCACAGATAACACAATTGGAAAGTCAGCGTAGCGCGTTCATTAGCAGTGTAATGCGTTGTTTAGAAAAGTCTAAATCAAAAGGAGCGGTTTGATGGATTGGACATCTTTTCTACTGTTTTTACATATTTTATCTTTTGTGTTTTGGCTTGGAACAGACTTAGGTGTTTTTGTGCTTGGTAAGTTCGCACAAAAAGAAGTGTATGGCATAGAAGCTCGCATTTTACTTTTAAAAGTAGGAATGATTTTAGATATGTTCCCTCGTGTAGCATTGGTCATCTCAATTTTAACTGGGTATCAACTAGCCGTAAACGACTCTTTGCTAATTGTTCCTAATCTGGTGACCATAGCCGTTTGGTTGTTTTGTGGAGTTTGGCTCGCTGTTGTGATAACCGGGCTTGCTTTTCAATATACTTTTGCGGGACGTATTGCCAAAAGAATTGAAAAAATCTGCTTGTATATTGCCTTGGTAGCGTTGGTTTATTTAATAATCGAGTTCTTCGTTAGCGGCGGCATTATTCAACAAATATGGTTGTGTGGAAAAATAATTATGTTCGCTGCCATTATCTTATCTTTGTTTCTATTAGAACCCGCATTTATTCCAGCAGTTATCGCGTTTCAACGTCTTGAAACTGAAGGTAGCTCTGCCGAAATCGAATCAGTAATAACGTCTTCGATGGGTAAGACTTATATATGGGTTATTGCTATCTACATTGCCGTAGTGATATCGGCAATACTTGGGGTATGGAAGTTTACGTAGCCGTTTTGCATAAACGTTATTAATCAATTTTGTATCTATCTCATATATTAGTGAGCTAGGTTGTATTGAGAACTGGAGAAAACACATGACTAAAAAAAGTGGTATCTACTTATTAATTGCAAGCACCTTAGTAACACTAGGATTTACATCATTACCTGCTTATTCGCAGGAAGAACAAGACACACCTGAAAGGGCTACTGGTTTAGAGACAATAGTTGTCACAGCTGAACGCAGAGCTGAAAATTTACAAGAAGTACCGGTATCCGTTAGTGCATTTACTGAAAGTGCCATCGAAAGGCGACAAATTGGTTCGACCCTCGATGTTATTCGCAGTGTGCCCAATTTGGTGGGGAGCAACAATGTGGGTATTAGTTCTGCGACATCCTTATTTATGCGCGGAGTTGGTCAAGACGAATCTATATCAACGCAAGATCCTGCGGTTGGAACATATGTCGATGGCGTATATATAAGTCGTCAAGTAGCGAATAATTCTGCGTTATACGATATTGAAAGAATAGAGGTTTTGCGGGGCCCCCAAGGTATTTTATATGGACGTAACACAAGCGGAGGAGCGATTAAAATAATCACAAAAGATCCTAATGAGTATCTGGAAGGCAGCCTAGAGGGTAAAGTTGGAAATTATGAAACATTGGGATTGATCGGAAAAATAAATGTGCCGGTTAGTGACGAGGTTTTCGTCAGTCTTGCGGCATTTACCTCGGAGAGAAATAAAGGCTTTCAAGAAAATATAACCTTAGGCACCAGAACATGGGATGAGAGTAGTTCGGGTGTGCGCGGCGCGATAAAATATCAAGCTACTAGTGATTTCGATATCGTCGTGTCGGCTGAATACGCCGAGCAAAAAGATAGTGGTGTTACAGGCACAAATTTTTTCGGTGCCAACGCGGACAACTTATTTGTTGTGCAAAGTGGTCTTGAAAACAGTTTTAATGAAGTAAAACAGTCTGCCATTACAGCTAACATGACATGGCGCTTTGACAACGCAGAATGGACTACCACAACAGGCTATCGCAGTCTGGAGCAGAACTTATTAATTGATTTTTCAGACAACCCCGTTCCTGCATTTGTAATTGGCCAAGACGGCACTTTCAAACAGTTTAGCCAAGAACTTAAAGGCTCTGGAAATATTGATGAATTTTCGTGGGTAGTGGGTGCATTTTTCATGAAGGAAACTAACGACAACATTCGTCGTGATGAACTATTTTTATTCGGTGGTGCTGTTGCAGGAGACTTTGTGGCGGACTTTGAGAACGATGCCGAGAGTTGGGCAGTTTTTGGTCAAGGGTCTTATGCTATTACTGATAAGCTAACCGCCACGTTGGGCGGCAGATGGACCAAAGAAAACAAAAGCATAGATATGAGCCAACTGGTAGACGTCGGTGGCGGTGTTTTAATAGAGCTTTGGAATAACGATGATTTAGCAGCCGTAGGCACGGACACTAGTCCGAAATTTGAAGACTTTACACCACACGTGAGTGTGAAATATCAACTGAGCAAAGACACAATGACTTACTTTTCGTATTCAGAAGGGTTTAAGTCAGGAGGTTGGAACGGCCGCGCTACTGACCCAAGAGACTTTAATCTTATTGAAGCTGAATATGTTGATGCCTACGAAGTAGGATTCAAAACTGAGTTTTTGAATAACCAGATACGTATAAATACGGCGTTATTTTTTAACGAGTATACCGACTTTATCGTAACTGCATTAAACCCTGATACCGGCGGATTTGTTACCATTAATGCCGCTACAACAAATATATCAGGTCTTGAAGTTGAGCTAACTGCCAGTCCAACGGCTGAGCTTGATTTATATGCAAGCTTTGGTTTTCTTAAAAATGAATATGATAATTTGGGTGCGAACGTTGTTTTCAGTATTGAAAATGAAGTAAAAAGAACTCCCGAAGTTACTGCCCAAATTGGCTTCACCTACTTTATGGAACTCGATTCAGGTGAGTTAACTTTTACAGGTGACTACAGCTATCAAGACGAGTATTACGGTGGAGCTGGAAATACTATACCCGAGCTTTCAGAGTCGACTAGCCTAGTGTATGGCGCGGTCTCTTATGCCTTTGATTCTGGAAAGTATAAAATCACGTTGGCTTGTGCAAACTGTACCGATGAAGAATATCATCACAGTACACTGGACTTCAGTGCATTGGGATTTGCAACCCAATTTCCGGGTGCTCCTCGGACGTACACTTTAAGCGCAAAGGTCCTGTTTTAAACCCATGAATTATCCAACGCTGTTTTCTCCTTTGAAAGCGGGAAGGTTAGTTCTGCGAAATCGGTTAGTGCATGCAGCCATCACAACTAGCTACGCAAAAAATGGTGTCGTGTCTAAGGCATTTCATAACTATTATGCTAATCGGGCGAAAGGTGGAGCAGCAGCGTTGGTTTTGGAACCAACAAATGTACTTAGTTCACAACGTGACGGGCGCAGACCCGACATATTAAATAGCACTCAATTGGATCCGCTATGTCGGTTAGTTGAAGTTGTTGAAAATGAAGATTGTCGATTTGTTGCGCAATTACAGGACAACGGACGAGGCCGCAGAGAACAGGGACGAGGTAATGCAGCTATTGGACCTTCCGCGCTGCCGGATGATTTGTCATGGACGGTGCCTCATGTATTAACATTAGATGACATCAACCGTATTATTGATGAATTTACGCGCTCGTGTCTAATTTTTCAAAACGCAGGTTTTTCAGGTGTTGAGCTTTCTGCCGGCCACGGACACCTTTTTCACCAATTTTTATCACCTTGGTCAAATCGCAGAGAAGATCAGTACGCGGGAAGCACAAGCGGGCGAACGCTCATAATACGGCAGTTAATTGACTCAATTCGCTCCGCTTGTTCAAACCAATTTGCTATTGGGCTTAAGTTGCCCGGAGCGGATACCATTGATACAAATATTGACGGTCTTAACTTTACTGAAGCAAAAGCGATTGCTATAGAAATTGCACAACATTGCGATATTGATTACTGGACATTTGCATGGGGAAGTCATTCAAACTCATTGCATGAGCATTTGCCAGATGCGCATGGCGCTCCAAATCCTTATATGCAATTGATCCATGAACTGCGTCAAGTTGCTCCGCAAATTGCAACGGGAGCACTTGGTTACATGACCGATCCTAATCAGGCTGAAAAAGCCTTAACAGACGGTACCGCAGATATCGCCATGTTAGGCCGACCGCTAATTACAGATGCTAACTGGCCTAATAAAGCGAAATCTGGCAAGGAGGCGGATATACGTTACTGTGTATCTTGTAATACCTGTTGGCACATGATTATTGAATCAAATCGGCTTCAATGCGACAACAACCCGCGTTTGGGCGAAGTTGACGAGGCAGATTGGAAAATTGAACTCGCGGCATCGCCAAAAAGAATAACCGTTGTTGGTGCTGGTGTTGCCGGAATGGAAGCTGCTTGGATGGCTGCTGCAAAAGGACACAAGGTTAGCGTATTGAGCAAGTCTGATGGGGTAGGCGGAAAAACACGAGTTCATGCTACCCTCCCCGGCGGCGAAAACCTCAGCAGTGTTTATGATTATCAATTGTTGATGGCGCAAAGATATGGTGTTTCGTTCACTTTTAATGTGCTTGCAGATCTTCAAAGTGTTATTGATTCACAACCGGATGAGGTCATTCTAGCCACTGGCTCGAGTATGACATGGCCAAAATTTTTGCCCAGCCAATACCAAAATGAAGGCTTCTTTTTAGACTTACGTAGTTTAATGTCTGAGCTTGCCACGCTTACCCAAAAGCAGTCAGGAAAAGCCGTGATTTACGACCAAGATCATACGGAAATGACTTATAACGCGGCTGAACGTTTGGCCGACCTTTTCGAAGAGGTTGTAATCGTCACCTCGCGTGAGCGCATAGCATCGGACGTTTCTTTGATCGCTCGCCAAGGTGTTTATAAACGCCTGTCGCAGCGGCATGTTCAAATAATTACATTACATGAACCTCTTAATCGCTCGGCCTTTGAAGAAGGACAACTTACACTCCAAAATATTTACAACGGTTCTGAAACAATAATTGATGATATTGCTGTATTGACCTACTCCACCTCTCGCGTTCCTAACGATGGTCTATTAAGCAAGCTCAAGCAACAAGGCTATTCTGTTCGCGCGGTTGGCGACGCTTACGCTCCCCGCTCTGTATTAGCTGCAACCCAAGAAGGATATTTTGCGGCGAAGCATATTTAATCTTTTAAAATCGACAAGCTGAAAAAAG
>Ga0307488_10004186_pt1 | contig 12057 bp, 10 predicted proteins | sample SB02metaG_FD_202248 | JGI IMG/M metagenome (GOLD analysis project Ga0307488, IMG submission 202248) | Sea-ice brine microbial communities from Beaufort Sea near Barrow, Alaska, United States - SB 0.2 | ecosystem: Environmental > Aquatic > Marine > Coastal | place: USA: Alaska | collected...
TTAAGGCGTTGGCCATGGCATGTTCGCTGTACTGCTCCAACGCGCCACAGATGTATTTCAACTGTGCCTCGGAAAATGCCCAGCGATCGGCATTTGAGTCGCGGGTAAAGTCACTGAGCTCAAATCTACCTTCGGTTAGGGTGCCGGTTTTATCGAATGCCATCTCGGTCAATTGTGCTAAGCGCTCCAATACGTAACCTCGGGTAATCACAAAACCTTGCTGCTTCAGCTGTGCCATCGACTGCGCCAGTGCCGTTGGGGTGGCCAAACTGAGCGCACAGGGACAGGTGACCACTAGCACGCTGATCACCACCCAAAAGGCCCGGTCTGGATCGAGCCACAGCCACCCCAGGCCAATCAGCAGCGAAACCAAAAGAGTCGACAGGATAAACTGGCGCGAACCCCGGTCGGCCAGCTCGGCGATGCGTGGCTTTTCAGCGCTGGCACGATCAACCAATTGCTGCAGGAAATTAACGGCACTGCCGCTCGCCATATGCTTAACCCGGATGTCCACCGATTGCAGTTGGTTGATGGTACCCGCCAGAATTGGATCGCCGAGTTGTTTTGCGCGCCCGCTGAATTCGCCGCTGAAACTGGATTCATCAAATTCACTTCGGCCGCGCACCACTGTGCCATCGCAGGGGCTGGTCTCGCCGGGTAAGAGCCGAATGACCTGACCATCGACCAGGTCGCGAATGGATGTTTCGCGCACCGTATCACCTTCTAGGAGGCTGCAGGTCGCCGGCAGAACCCTGACCAGAGCATTGCCCTGAGCATTCGATTGGGTTCGAGCGCGAAATTCCAAGAATCGACTTAAGACAAGGAAAAAGGTAAACATATTGACCGATTCATAGAACACCTCACCTTGGCCGGTAACGGTGGCCCAAGCACTGGCCAGAAATGCACTTAAGATTGCGATACTGACGCTGACGTCCATCGATAATTGGCGGTTTTTAAGGGCATGGCCAGCCGCGGTAAAAAATGGCCAGGCGGAAATAAGGATCACTGGCAGGGTCAGCAGCAAGCTGGTCCACCACAGCCAGCGTTCATGACTGTCGCCGATATCGCCCGAATAGAGTGCCACGGCATTCATCATCGCCTGCATCATTCCGATTCCGGCAACCCCGAGGCGTAAAATAAATTGCCGTTGGGTGCGCGCTCGGGCCAGTTCTGCCGCATCGGGCAAATAGGGTGCTGCGCGATAGCCGATCAATAACAGGCTTTTGAAAATATCGGAGAGCTTAACGTCGTCGGGCTGCCACTCAATCGATAAGCGATGGGTCGCGGCATTCATCGCGACGTAACTAACACCCGCTAATTGTTGCAGACGCTTTTCGATAAGCCAAGTGCAGGCTGAACAGCTGATGCCTTCAATTAAAAAGATCGCCGTTTTGCGCCCATCGCTTGCCCGGGTCGTGAATTCATTCTGAACATCATCACGATCGTAGACCAGTATGGCCTGTTGTTGTTTGTCGCTAAGTGCGGTATCGACGGGCTGTTGGTCAGGCTGATGAAAGCGATAATATTCGGCCAGGCCGTTGGCGACTATTGTTTGAGCGGCGGCCTGGCACCCCAAACAGCAAAAAAAACGGCTGTCGCCCAGAACAATAAGTTCATAGGGCTTGTCCGGATTGTCCAAGCCACAGTGAAAGCAGTGTGCTGAGGTCATTGTCGCTTGGGTAGTAAAATCATCGAGGCTGACTCAGGCGGGATCATGCCCGAACCGTGCAGTCGCCAATTGACGCTTTCACCTACCGGTTGAATTTGCAGCTGGCGATTACCGATAACCGGCTCAGCTAGGCGCCCTTGGTACTGACCCAACCCCTGATGCTGCAATAGCACCGAAACATCGCCAGCCTGGGCGGTTGGGAAGATAAATAATAGCTTGAGTGCTTCAGGCAATGGCGTCAGATCTCCGGTGAGCGTCACCAGCAGTTTTTCATCTACCCAGAGCAGGTCGGCGCGCAATTTTTGCGCTCGGGCCAACTCATCTTCATCATTGCGCACAAAGATGCCCTTACCGTCCTTGTAGTAGTTATCCACCACCACGCCATCATTGGTTTTGATCGCCAGATAGAGCATGGTGAAGCCAAGCACAAAGACAACCAGCAGCGGAGTGACAATAAACCATAACCAAAATTGTTTATACCAAGGGCCTTCTAGTTCTGACACAGCGTACTCCGAGTTAGAAATTGGCAGGGCCGAAGAATCGACTTTCTTCGGTCGTTGCCAGCTTGGGATCTTCTTCACCGGTGATGGAGAAGTATATCTTGCTGGTGGGCAGCCTATTTAGGTCTGCTGGCAACACCAGTAGGGTGGGCACCGTAACGGCATCCCCGCCGGGCACTTGGACCCGTTGGGAGGACCGAAAATCTAAACCCGGTAAGCCCTTAACACTGATCACAAAGGTCTGTGGTTGTTCCGTCATATTGGCTATCTTCAACAGATAACTGTTTTGAATCAAACCCTCTGACGTCATCTTATGCAGAGCCCCGCGATCTCGGATAATATCCAGCTCAATCGGTACCCGAGAAAATAGCACCAACGTAAAGGCAATGGTCATCAATACCAGGGCCGCAGCATAGGCGAGTAAGCGAGGTCGCATGAGGCTAGACTGAATACCCTCGAGTTTGTTTTCCGTGGTATAGCGCACCAGGCCACTATCGTAGCCCATTTTTTCCATCACGCTGTCGCACGCGTCCACACAGGCTGCGCAGCCAATACATTCGTATTGCAGGCCATCTCGTATATCGATCCCGGTTGGACACACCTGGACGCACAAGTCGCAGTCGATGCAATCGCCCAAGCCGAGTTCGGCTGGGTCGTCATCGCGCCGCCGTGCTCCGCGCGACTCGCCGCGTGCCGCGTCATAGCTCACAATTAGCGTGTCGCTATCAAACATAACCGATTGGAAGCGGGCATAGGGGCACATATAGATGCACACCTGTTCGCGCAACCAACCGGCGTTGCCGTAGGTGGCCAGTGTGAAAAAGGCGATCCAGAATATGACCCATCCGCCCGCAGACAGTTGATACAGATTCAACAAGAGTTCTTTGATCGGGACAAAATAGCCTACGAAGGTGATCGCTGTCGCCAGGGCAACCAGGACCCAGAGCAGATGTTTGACGGCCTTGCGCAGAATTTTCATACCGCTCAGGCCCTGTTTGTCTAACTTTATGCGCGCATTACGTTTGCCTTCGGTCTTCTCCTCGATAAACAAGAATACCCAGGTAAAGACGCTCTGTGGGCAGGTATAGCCGCAGAATACGCGACCGGCAAAAACGGTAATAAAAAATAGCGCGAAAGCAGAAATAATAAGTGCCCAAGACAGGAGAATAAAGTCTTGCGGCCAGAAGGTGACGCCGAAAATATGGAATTGGCGCTTCGGTAAGTCGAATAAGACCGCCTGACGATCGCCCCAATTCAACCACAGGGTGCCAAAATAGGCGGCAAATAAAAACACACCGCCAAAGAATCTTAGATTGCGAAAATAACCTCGGACGCGCCTGACGTAGATCTTGGCAGCGGATTGATATAGGTCGGTCATGATGATATTGGATGGTTCTTGAGGCGTTTTGTGTTCAGACATGAAGAGACCACTGGACCGCTAAAATCATACAGAAGCGTCAGTCTAAAGACGCTTGTGGACAACGAGAAGGGAGGCCAGGCCTCCCATACACTTTAATTACTCAGGCTGTAAACATAACCCGCTAATAAGTGGACCTTTTGCTCACCCAATATATCTATCCAGGCAGGCATATTACCAGCTCGACCGTTGGTCAGGGTGGTCACGACATCGCGTCGTAAATCCTGATCGGGGAGATCGTAGAGCCAAATACTGTCGGTCAGGTTAGGTGCACCGATCAGCGTCGAGCCGGTTCCTTCCTGGCCGTGGCAAGCACTGCACATTTGCGCGAAGATCACTTGGCCTTGCGCCGCTTGCGCCGCGTTGTGCTCATTGCCAGATAGTTCTAACACGTATTCGGTCACTGCCGCAATCCCGGTGGTGCCTAAGGTGTCTTTCCAAGCGGGCATTTGACCGCGTCGACCCTGGATCAGCGTCGTTTTAATATTGTCGCCGCTGCCGCCGTAGAGCCAGTCAGAGTCTGCCAAGTTCGGGAAGCCATAGTAGCCTTGGGCGTTTTGGCCATGGCAAATGGCGCAGTTGATCATAAACAGCTGCTGGCCCATACGCAGCGCCTGATCATTAGCCTGCAAATCCTCAACGGGCACGCTCGCATAGCGCGCAAAAAACTCGCCATATTTGGTATCGTGTTGGCTGGTCTCTGCCTCGAGTTGGCCGGCCGAGGTCCAATTGAGCAGTCCGTTCCAATTGCCGATGGGATACAGCACCATATAGCCGAGACCAAATACGATAGTGAGCCAAAACAAATTAAGCCACCACTTGGGCATCGGGTTGTTGAGCTCTTCAATGCCATCAAAGCTGTGGCCGGTGGTCTCTTCAGGATCGGTACCGCCGGGCATTCTGCGGGTAAAGAAAAGCAATGCCATCAAGCCCAGGATCATAATGCCGGTCAAACCGAAAATGTAGGCATTCCAAAAAGTACTCATTTCTGTTCTCCCTTAATCCGCTCTTGCTCTGCATCCGGTTCATCGGCAAAGGGTAAGTTCGCCGCTTCATCGAAGCGCTGCTTGTTCTTGCCGCTGTAAGCCCAAAAACACACTGCGCCGAAGGCCACCGTTGTGAACACCGTGGCAAGCGCACGTAAGTCGTTAATATCCATAGTTATCGTCCGGTAATGACGGTGCCAAGCTGCTGCAGGTAGGCGACCAAGGCGTCAATTTCCTTAACCCCCTCGGTCTGCTGTGCGGCTGTGGCGATGTCTTCATTACTGTAGGGCACGCCGAGACGTTGCAGTGCGCGCAGCTTGTTGGGTGTTTTGGCGCTCTTGACGCGATCTTCAAATAACCAGTTGAAGCGCGGCATATTCGACTCCGGCACTACCGAACGCGGATCGAACAGGTGCGCCTTGTGCCACTCATCGCTATAGCGTCCGCCGACTCGAGCCAGGTCGGGTCCGGTGCGTTTGGAACCCCACTGGAAGGTATGGTTATAGACCAGCTCGCCTGCTTGAGTGAATTCGCCGTAGCGTTCAACCTCGGCACGTAAGGGTCGAATCATCTGCGAGTGGCAGTTATGGCACCCCTCTCTGATATAGATATCACGCCCTTCTAACTGGACCGGTGACAAAGGTACTAGACCCGCGACGGGTTCGGTCGTGTCTTTGAGAAAGAACAGCGGCACGATTTCAACCAAACCACCGAAGCTGATCGCGATAGCGATGAAAACAGCCATAAGGCCAACATTCTTTTCTACTTTTTCATGTTTCATGATCGGTATCTCTCCCTTATGCGGCGGTTTGTGACGCATCAGCGCTACGAATGGTTTTCCATACGTTGACTGCCATTAAAATCATGCCTGATAGGAAGATCAGACCCCCAATGAGTCGCACCACATAGCCCATCCAACTCTGCTCAACACCCTGGACAAAGCTATAGGCCAGCGTGCCATCGGCATTAATGGCGCGCCACATCAGGCCTTGCATAATGCCATTGACCCACATCGAGGCGATATAAAGGACGGTGCCGACCGTGGCGAGCCAAAAGTGAACGTTTATCCAATTCACACTGTACATCTGCTCCTTGTTCCACAGCTTGGGAATGGTGTGGTACATCGCGCCGATCGTGATCATGGCAACCCAGCCGAGGGCGCCGGAATGGACATGGCCAATGGTCCAGTCGGTATAGTGAGACAGGGCGTTGACGGTTTTGATCGCCATCATCGGACCTTCAAAAGTCGCCATGCCATAGAAGGAGAGGGAGACCACCAAAAAGCGCAGAATAGGATCGGTGCGTAACTTATACCAAGCACCAGAGAGCGTCATCATGCCGTTGATCATACCGCCCCAACTCGGTGCCAGCAGAATCAGGGACATCGCCATGCCCAGGTTTTGAGCCCAATCCGGTAAGGCTGAATAATGCAGATGGTGGCCGCCGGCCCACATATAGACCGAAATTAGGGCCCAAAAATGCACGATAGACAAACGATAGGAATAGACCGGGCGCTCGGCCTGTTTCGGCACATAATAGTACATCATGCCTAAGAAGCCGGCGGTTAAGAAAAAGCCGACGGCGTTATGACCATACCACCACTGCACCATGGCGTCGGTTGTACCGGCATAGGCCGAATAGGAATGGGTCATGCTGGTAGGCATTGCCGCGCTGTTGACAACATGCAGCACCGCCACGGTAATAATGAAAGCCAGAAAGAACCAATTGGCGACGTAAATATGCGGCATCTTACGGTGCATAATGGTGCCGACGAAAACGGCTAGGTAGGACAGCCAAACCACGGTGATCAGAATGTCGATCGGCCAAATTAATTCAGCGTATTCCTTACCGGCGGTGAGGCCCAAGGGCAAGGTAATCACCGCGGCCACAATGACCGCCTGCCAACCCCAAAAGGTAAAGCTCGCCAATCGACCAAAGGCCAGGCGCGCTTGGGTAGTGCGTTGCACCACATAATACGAAGTTGCAAACAGGGCGCAGCCACCAAAGGCAAAAATGACGGCATTGGTGTGCAGCGGACGCAAACGACCAAAGTGGAAGTAAGGCCCAAAATTCAATTCAGGAAAGGCCATTTGAGCTGCAATAATGACACCTAACAGCATGCCAACCACGCCCCAGACGATAGTCATAATCGAGAATTGTTTAACGACCTTATAGTTGTAGGTTTCGGCAGATTGAGAAGTTTGAAGTGCAATACTCATGTATGCGGTTCCAATCGTTATTGGCAGGGATAGGCGTTTGCGCGCAAGTATGATGCCAGCATCTGCCCAATGCAATTGACCTGAATCAATATTTACCTAGGTGCAATGGATACGAGAAGGGGTTTTAGATAGATCTGCCAAGGAGTGCCGCGACGCTATGATTATGGCACTTTTATGCTCATCAAAAAGTAGGATGACGACCGAGCATGACTCGGTTTAGTTAAGGGTTTCGGGTTCTCTGCAAGCGAATTTGGTCGACGTGCTGACCTCGCTGTATTAGCGACTGTGCGCGCGCATCGAGCGAAAGACCCTCGCGCTTATAGTTCAGATGGACGGCCATATTGCTGGCACAATAGCCCTTGTAGGTAATTAGAGAGTCGTTATCTGGAGTTGAAATAAGTAGTGCTTGAGTAACGCCTTCCCGTGCCCTAACCGTGACCGGTTGCAGATTGCCGAGAATGAATTCTAAACCGAAGATGATCGATACCTCGGTTCGTTTTAGCCAGCGCACTAGGCCCAAGGATCCGCTGGTGTCAAACTCTGGGTAATGCATAACCACATCGCCGACCGAGACCAAGCCGATATCGTCCTTAATAGCCGCAATCCTCACGCAAGCGCCAATTTTACTTCTGTTAATAGTATGGCTGCTAATGAGCCTAGAGGGCGTTGCTTGGGGTGAGCGAAGGTATCGGTAGATGGTGTTCAGTCCCAGAGCAGTGTTTGCAGCCATCAAGCAGGGCGCGCGATCATAGCGTCGGCTAGAGGCCTGCCGCCAGGCAATGAGCGCTTTTTTTAACGCCATAAAGGCATCGATGTTATCCGACTTTTCCGGAAAGCCAATGCGTTGGGCGGCCGTGCCAGTGCGCAGTTGCGTCATATTCTGTCGAGCTTGGTCCATCAGGCCTAAAGGGTTCAATACTCGAACGCTGTGACTACCGGCCAAGGCCTGAATCTCTTTCGATGATTGAGCACCGAATGGCGAGTTCAAGTCGATATAGAAGTTGTGACCATGAAAGTCCCGGTTCTCCTGCCGGCCGAGCTGGCCGCGGTATGACCACTTGCGCAAATAACCCTCAAGCAGACGCTGTTCTTCATCGTTCAAATGCTCGGGCTGGGCCGCTTGAAATAGTAAGGCCTGCTTATAGCGACTCTCAATATCGCGATGGTCCGGTTTATTGCTTTGAAAGTCAGTTAAGAGGCGCGACTCAGCAAATTGATAGAGGCGGTTTAACTCAGCCCATAGCCGACCCGGCTGACTGCGATGTTCTGCGCTGAAGTCCTGCAGCTGTTCCGCTAGAGAAGAGATTGCCCAATAGACAATATTGGCCAGTTCCTCTTTTGAATGGGGAGCCGCGTCGCGCAGTAGCAGCTTTGCCGCAAAGGCAAATTCACGATTAAGATCGGGCAAGTCGCGCCGCTGCCCAGTCGTCAGGACGATATCACCGCACCGAACCTGGCCTAGGAATAATAGGAAGTGATTAATTAAGCCTTCGGTCAGGCTCAGGCGGATATCGCCATTCAGGGGTACACGGTTAAGGTTGCGTAGCGTTGCTAGGATCTTATCGAATTGATCGGCAAAGTCGTTCAGGTTAAGTATCTGATTGACAAATACATCGCGGCATAGGGCTATAGCATCTCGGCTAATATAGAGGTTTTGCTTGGGTAGGGTCAGGTGCAATGCGGCGATACTCATGGGTCACTCCTCCAGAGTCGACTTGCTGGCTAATACTTTAGCGGCTTTAAAAGACGGCGCTTAAGTTAAAGTATTAGATGCGAACCGAGTCACACTTCGAACGCTGTATTCATTTATATTCGGAATTATTGAGCATACGGGTAATGTTTTGCAGCCTGAGCCTCAAATCTATGAGTATGCGAATTACGTCTAGGCCGCCCCCGGACGTTTGGCCTCGCAAAGCATAGAATTTACGGCCAGTTTTGGTATGCTGATCGAGACTAAAATGGAACGCAAGCAAGGGCAACTATGCAGCAGTGTTTGAAAGCCTGGGTGTTTGGCAAGGTTCAGGGTGTTGGTTATCGACTTTTCTGCAAACGCAAGGCGAAGGAGTTGGGTTTGCAAGGCTATGCCTTGAACCTACCCGATGGCCGCGTCGAGGTATTGATCTGTGGCGAGGAGGCGCAATTGCAGGAGATGATTGCCGCACTTTATATCGGACCGACCTTTGCGCAGGTCTTAGGTGTGGACGTCGAATCGTCTGAGCCGCAACGCTTGACCGGCTTTATGACCGGTGGCTGATTGGGTCGCCGATCTAGTCACTCAAACGCCAGAAGTTACGCCAATAGGTGAGTACCCGTTTCGGATACCAGGTTTGCCCGCGACTGCCGTTATAGCGGGCCAGGGCGCGAACTAGACTGCCGTCTTCGATGCGCAAGTAATGCGCCAAGATAGTCGTGCCGTAGCGCAGGTTGGTGGCGGTATCCATTAGGTTGTCATTTTCGCGGCCAATTTCTTGTTTCCAGAACGGCATGATTTGCATCATCCCGCGCGCGCCGGCGTAGGAGATAGCATAGGGATCAAAGGCGCTCTCAACCTGAATCAGCGCTAAAACCAGACCCGGCTCGAGCCCCGCCCGCACCGCTTCTTGGTGAATCTGGGTCAGCAAGATAAGGCGTTGTTCGGCATCCGGCAGCCACCTGGTCAGCGGCTCTGACATGCTGGCGAGCCAAACTTGCCCAATATAGGGGTCTGCAAACGAGTTTGGCTGATTCAGCGCGCTGCGCAAAGCGGCTGCCAACTCGCTGTCGTCGGAGTCCGCCAGGGCGAGATTGCCCGCGAGGGCGAGGACAATGGACCCTAGCACCACGATAAACTTAGAAAATTTAGCCATTAGACGCATTTTTAATCAAATCAATCAGTTATATAGTAACAGATATGAGGGTTTGGGCACGGACAGGTTATTTCTTGCGACGTTTACTTGTACACTGCACACCTTTTTGCGAATTGACTACTTGGATCGGGAAAAACCATGCGAAGCCTGTACTGTGGAGAGCTAAACAGCTCTCATATTGATCAAACCGTGACCGTTTCTGGTTGGGTTCATCGTCGTCGTGATCACGGCGGCGTAATTTTCCTCGATATGCGCGATCGTGAGGGCATATTGCAGGTGGTGTTTGACCCGGATGCCGAAGCCAGCTTCGCGACCGCCGATAAGGTGCGCAGCGAGTATGTGGTTGAAATTACCGGGCTGGTGCGCGCCCGGCCAGAGGGTACCAGCAATAAAAACATGGGTACTGGCGAAATTGAAATGCTTGGTCGCAGCATTACCGTGTTAAACAAGGCCCAGACGCCGCCGTTTCCGCTCGATGGTTATTCGGATGTGGGCGAAGACGTTCGGCTTAAATTCCGGTATATGGACTTACGCCGCCCGGAAATGCAGCAAAAGCTGATATTGCGTGCGCGCATCACCTCGGCTATCCGTCGGTCCTTGGAAGATCAAGGCTTTATCGATATTGAGACCCCGATCTTGAACCGGGCGACGCCTGAAGGCGCGCGCGATTATTTGGTGCCCTCGCGGACCCATGCTGGCTCGTTTTTCTCCCTACCGCAATCGCCGCAACTCTTTAAGCAGTTGCTGATGGTGGCCGGTTTTGACCGTTATTATCAAATTGCGAAATGTTTTCGCGATGAAGATTTGCGCGCCGATCGGCAGCCAGAATTTACCCAGATAGACCTCGAAACGTCCTTTATGGACGAAGAGGGCATTATGGGCATTACCGAAACCATGATCCGCGAACTGTTTAAGAAAGTACTCGATGTCGAATTTGACGATTTTCCGAGAATGGCTTTCGCCGAAGCGATGGAGCGTTACGGCAGTGATAAGCCCGACCTGCGCATTCCGCTGGAGCTGGTCACGGTCAGCGATCTGATGGCAGGCGTAGAGTTCAAGGTGTTTTCTGGCCCGGCGATCGACCCGCAAGGCCGTGTTGCCGCCTTGAAAATTCCCGGCGGTAATAGCCTGACGCGTAAACAAATCGATGATTACACCAAGTTTGTCGGTATCTATGGTGCCAAGGGCCTAGCCTATATTAAGGTCAACGATCTAACGGATCTGGAAGAGGGCCTGCAGTCACCGATTGTGAAATTCTTACCAATCGAGGTGCGCAAAGCCTTATTAGAGCGGCTCGACGCTCAGAACGGTGATCTGATCTTTTTTGGTGCCGATAAGGCCAAGATCGTCAACGATGCCTTGGGTGCCTTGCGTTGCAAAATTGGCGCCGATCTGGACCTTTACACCAAGGCTTGGGCACCGCTTTGGGTGGTCGACTTTCCAATGTTTGAGCTAAATGGCGACGTGCGTCTGAATGCCTTACACCATCCCTTTACCATGCCGTCCTGTACCATTGAAGAACTCAAGGCCAACCCGGAGGCCGCGTTGTCGCGCGCTTACGATATGGTCCTGAATGGCATGGAGCTCGGCGGTGGATCCATTCGTATCCATAACGAAGAAATGCAGAATGCCGTTTTTGATGTTTTGAAAATGGACAAGGAAGAGCAAGAAGACAAGTTCGGATTTCTTCTAGCAGCCCTGCGCTTCGGTGCGCCACCGCATGGCGGTCTGGCGTTTGGCTTGGATCGTCTGGTCATGTTGATGACTGGATCGGACTCTATTCGAGAAGTTATTGCCTTCCCGAAAACCCAAACTGCGGCCTGTGTTATGACTCGTGCGCCGAGTCAGGTGGAGCCGGAGCAACTGAAGGAATTGCATATACGCGTTCGCAAAGCCGCTTCGGACACCTAGGTGAAGCCGAAGCGCTGCTGAAATAGATGATAAAAGGAGCCTTAGCGCTCCTTTTTGCTTAGTATTTCAGGCAGCATAACCGACCGCTGACCTCCAGCGGCGCAATGGCAATAGACCCCTTACTAACAGGATAGATCCTTGACGCTTATATTGGGAATAGATCCGGGCTCTCGCAAGACCGGCTTTGGCATTATTAATCAGGTCGGTGGCAAAACCGAATATGTCACCAGTGGCGTGATTCGAGTGCATAAAGAACCCAATATGCCGGCACGTTTGGATCTGATTTTTTCCAGTCTTGCGGAAATCATCACCGAATATGGCCCGAACTGCATGGCGATTGAGGAGATTTTTATGGGCCGAGGGCCTGACTCGGCGTTAAAGCTGGGTCAGGCACGAGGCGTTGCCATGGTGGCGGGCACCCAATCCAAGTTGGAAATATTTGAATACGCCGCCCGCAAGGTTAAGCAAGCCGTGGTCGGCAATGGCAATGCCGACAAGGATCAGGTGGC
>Ga0307488_10004187_pt1 | contig 12057 bp, 9 predicted proteins | sample SB02metaG_FD_202248 | JGI IMG/M metagenome (GOLD analysis project Ga0307488, IMG submission 202248) | Sea-ice brine microbial communities from Beaufort Sea near Barrow, Alaska, United States - SB 0.2 | ecosystem: Environmental > Aquatic > Marine > Coastal | place: USA: Alaska | collected 2017-05-06
CGCTCGCATAGTTCGAATGCTTAGTCTCTATTAAGATTCCTGCCAGATGTATAACGCAATCGGCGCCCGCTAACACTGACGCGAGGCTGTCGACATCGGCATAGGAAATGACGGCGGGTGTAATGGAGGCGCCTTTTGGCAATGATTCAAATGCGGATTTGGACCTTACTCCGGCAATGATTTCTAAATCTGGGATTGTGGCAAGTTGGATTAATAAGTTTTTCCCAACACTACTATTGGCACCGGTTATTGCAATCTTCATAAACTGTTTTGTGTCCTATTAAAAATTAATTTTCACTGGGCCAACTAAGGCCGGATGGGGTTTTGGATTTCTCTACTACATAAAGCCTTCGGGTTTTGTCTCGACAAATTATGACCCTCTATGCCTGAGAGATTTATAAATAGCCATAAAAAGCTGTATTTGGGGTGCAAAAATTTTGACTCTTTAACCGATAATTTGGCCTCTGGGCTTCGTTAATTCCTATGGCGCTTAAATCTGCTGAGCAAGAATATTGAGTTTTTTGCTGCGTTGCAATTTTAGAGCAGAAGTATTGATAATTTGGCTAAGCTCCTGCGCGTTGTTTGCAGCTTCTATACGACTGTTATCAACATTTCCATACAGTGTGTTACGCATCCGAGGCGTGCGGTCTAATTTGACTATTAGCTGTTCCAGCATTACTGGTGACCATTCTTGGCCGTGATCAGCTCCGGCGGCTCTGGTGATGCTTTCGTTCATTAGAGTTCCACCAAGGTCATTGGCGCCAGAATTTAAACAGGCTTGAACACCGTCGTATCCCATTTTCACCCAAGATGTTTGAATGTTGGGGATTAAGTCATTAAAAACAAGTCGAGAGACTGCGTGCATCAAAACGGATTCTCTGAAACTTGGCCCTTTACGAGACTTTCCTTTTAGATACATGGGCGCTTCCATAGGCACGTAGGGAAGTGGGACAAATTCAGTAAAGCCTCCCGTCCTTTGCTGTAAGCATCGCAAATGCAGCAGGTGAGCGGCCAGATGTTCGCTAGTCTCAACATGCCCATACATAATCGTGGAGGTGGTTCTGAACCCTACTCTATGAGCGGTTTCCATCACTTGTAACCATTGCCTTGAGTTGAGTTTGTCTGGGCAAATTTTGGCTCGAATATCATCGTGAAGAATTTCAGCTGCGGTTCCGGGGAGCGTGTCCAGGCCTGCGTTTTTAAGTTTAATCAAAAACTGTTCTAGGCTTATCTCTAGGGTTTTAGCGCCTTGCCAAACTTCAAGAGGGGAGAACGCATGGATGTGCATTTTCGGTGTTGCTTCGCGCACGGTAGCCAGGATGTCGAGGTAGGTTTGGCCGGTGTAATCAGGATGGATACCACCCTGAAGACAAACTTCAGTGGCGCCGCGACTCCAGGCTTCTTGGCAGCGTCGCGCGATTTCCTCAGCGTCGATGTCATAAGGTTTTCCACGCAAATTTTCGCTGGCTTTGCCTTTCGAAAATGCGCAAAACTGGCATTTGAAGTAACAGACATTGGTATAGTTGATGTTTCGATTAACAACGTAGCTGACGGTGTTTCCGCAGAGCTTGCGTCTAAGTGAATCTGCCTGCTGGGCAATGTAGCTGAAGTCAGGGCCGCGAGACTCAAAAAGTCGTGTTATCTCGATTTTCGTAAGCTCGTCTTTGGCTAAGCACTTTTTGACAATTTTGATGACATCTTCGCTGACAGAAGCTTCAGAAACTGGTTTAGCGAGTAACTCTGTTTCGATGTAGGGTGTGGCGCTGGATTCACCCGTTTGCCAGTTATCTCGCTTAGCGAAACCGTCGGCATCGGTTTGGCGCAAGACTTTAGGTCGAACTTCATCAGAAATCCACGTTTCGGCCTGCTTTATATAAGCGGGGTAAATGGTTAAGCGTTGTTCAAGAAATTTGTCGGCAGCAGCGGTTTCGTCAGCAAGTTTATCCAAGTGTGGCCACGGCGCTTCAGGGTTTACATGGTCGGGGGTTAACGGTGAAACGCCGCCCCAGTCATTTATGCCAGCAGCAATCAGTTTTGGCAGCACGCCAGGACTTAGGTTAGGTGGTGCCTGGATATTCATTTCTGCGCCAAATATCAATCTCGCGACGGCGATAGTCCAAATTAGGTCTTCTAAATCTGGCTCTGGTGCCAGCGCCATTTTGGTTTCTGGTTTGGCTCGGAAATTCTGGACGATGATTTCCTGAATATGGCCGTATTCTTCATGCAGCTCTCTGATCGCTAGAAATGACTCAATTCGCTCGCGTCGTGTCTCGCCAATACCTATTAATATGCCTGTGGTGAAGGGTATTTTTTCTTCGCCTGCTAAGCGCAGTGTTTCAAGTCTGACAGCGGGGTCTTTATCTGGCGAACCGTAATGAGGCATGCCTTTTTCGGTCAGGCGGGTAGAGGTAGACTCGAGCATTATGCCCATTGACGCGCTAACGTCGCGCATTTTTCGCAGCTCCAGAGCTGTCATGTTTCCGGCATTTATATGAGGCAGTAAGCCGGTTTCAGTTAAAACTCTCTTGGCAACAGCGTGAACATAGTCAATTGTATTGTCATAGCCTAGTTCTTGCAGTGCCTCCCGTGCTGCTTTGTATCGCAGCTCCGGCTTTTCACCTAAGGTAAAAAGAGCTTCTTGGCAGCCCATCTTGGCCCCTTCATGACACAGTTCCAGCACCTGTTCCATGCTTAGATAAGGTTGGCCTATATGTTTTGGGGTCTTTGCAAAGGTGCAGTAATGGCAGACATCGCGACAAAGCTGGGTCAGCGGTATAAACACTTTGCGGGAGTAGCTGACTATATTGAGGTGATGCTCATCTCGAAGTCGTGAGGCTTCTTTTGCAAGGACGTTAGTATCCTTGCGCACAGCTAATGCCAACGCCTCTGACTTAGAAAGCTTCTTATCGTTTCTGTTGGAATGTCCCAACTTTACTCCTCTGGCGGTTGCCTTTCATTTTTTTTCTGAAAGCAAGACTAACAGCCTAAAGAGCAAAAAGAGAGTAGTAAAACCGTATTTTTGGTGATGGTCCGCGGAACTGGCAGGGTACTAAAGCCACAAGTTGAAGCGGGCGTGGCAGCCTAAGAAAAGAACTGAGAAAGTGTGGGAATAGGCCAAGGAAAGATAGAGTTAGTGAAGTAATGCGAGGGCCAGAAGAAGTCTTGGTCTCGGGCCTTATTCAGACTGCTTGTTAATTTCATTCGTCGTTAAGAATAAGCACAAGGTGTTAGCAAGATGTTTTAGCAGTGCTTGGCTTTAAGTAAATGTCATTTTTTGTTGCGACAGCGATTGCAAAGACCTAATGGGGTTGCGCAGGAAGCTTTGTTTTTGTCATTGCCTCTACCCTTGACTCTTTTAGCGATGGGGTTAGGTATCCCATTTAGAGTCCTTGAGCATACCCAAGAGCACTTTGAGTTGCAGTAAACGGTCAGCAATGGAGTCGGGAAGCTCTGTGTCCATTGCAACATCAACAATTTTATAAGCGGACCGTTCTGCATCGGCATTACTCTGGCCGCCAGTGCTCGTATTTCTTTTTTTCTGGACAATGGTCTTGAATCGACTTAAATATCATGCACTTAGAGTGAAAGTAAACTCAAATGATATAGTGATTTTCTTCAACGAGATCAGAGACTCTATTGTGACCGAATGATGTGATACTCGGTTTGGCGCGGTTGAATATACTCGAAAACCTCGCCATCAAAAAAGCCATCCTCTTCTAATTTCATTCGTATCGGTTTGGCACTCCATTCGGGGATGTCTACTAATGCGGTCAACTCGATTGAATACGCTGTATTCGCTTTCATAGGATAATCACCGGTGCCTGGCACCCCTTCTTGCTTATCCCACATGCCGATAGTTGTGCCGGCAGCATGGCCATGAAGCCCAATAGGGTGGGTATAAATAATTGGTCCGATGCCTCTTGCCAGAGATTCATTGCGGGTCATTTTAAGGATTTCGTTTCCAGTTCGACCGACTTCAAAGTTATTGGTGAGAATGTCTTGCAGGTCATTGCCAGCTTTTAAAGCGACCTTCAATGATCGGGGCGCATCATTCTCGCCATCATTCAGTATGTACGCATTTTGCTGAGTATCGGTCTGCAAATTGAGATAAGAGATGCCAAAGTCGATATGGACATGGTCTCCTTTGTATAGAATTTCTGGGTCGAGATTATTAGCCGTAATGTTAGCAACCGAGTTATCTGATCTTTCTACTTCAATGCTGGTATGAAACCATGTGCCTAGGCCAAGGTCGGATACTCGCTGGCGAAACCACCACTCCAAATCCGTAGTGCTTGTTTCACCGGCGCTGACGACTTCGCTGGAAAATCCTTCCTTGATTATGCTGTAGGCAATATCCATCACATCTTTGTAAACGTCGATTTCTTCTGGAAGTCGGGTTTCAAGCCAGCCTACCGCAACTTCTTCAGCAGACACGATACGCTCTCGCAGTTGCGGAGACAGGGCGTTGCTAAAATCACGCTGCTCTGAAAATGTCAGTCCGTCGGCGAGAGCATATGTGTCTGAGTAATTTAAAGCTATTTTTTGAGGATTAAACTCGCCAAGAATTTTTGCTATACGGGCGTATTGATCTGGCTGTTCCTCTGGGTTCCAAACGCCGGGAAACAAATCACCGACGGCATATCTGGCAACTGCCATGCGCTCTACACCGCCAGCATCACCGTGATCGATAAAAAGTAAAACCGTTCGCCTGCGAGCATTTAGCCAAGTCGCTGGCAGCATAGTCTTAAGGACAGGATCTTCATTGTATTCTCTGGCAATTATTACCCATGCATCCACTCCAGCTTGGCGCATAACCAGTGGTACAAGTTCATCGAGACGTTGTTTAATGATGCTGTTAGTGATCTCTGCTCGTTCTCGCAGTGGTAGCACTTTTTCAGCCAATGTATCTGCAAAAGACTGTGTAGCAAAAGAGCTTACTATACTGGTGAGGGATATAATTTTAGTTATCCGCGCGATCTTTCGTAGAAGCATAATTAGAGGCCCAGACTTAGCTAAAGTAGAAAGTCATATTTGTTAGGATTATTTGGATTAATCGAGGTTACCATTTATAGGCGGGGGAGAGAATATGGGCGGGGAGAGAAAGCTATAGGGAAGTGAAGTCTGTCACGGATGCGTATTAGATGCGCTAGGATATCTAGAGGTCATGTGTCAGGTGGCTTGGTTATTAGAAGGGTAGAGCTTCTAGAAGGACTAAGTTGTCGATTGACCAAGGATCTGCGCACTGAAAGCTGTGCCCCTAAGTCATAAGCAACTTATCAGTGCTGATGACTCACGGGCACTTATTCAAATTAGTCGCGGCATAGGGCGAGCTGTTTTGGGCCACAAGGTTGTAGTGTATTGTTGTGAAAGCCAGCTTCAGCTGGCAATTCTGAAAATGGCGGTATGTTCGATTTCGGCGACTACTTTTCCTTCGACCAACATGGCAATGTAGAGCTTTAGGAATTGATGAGCTTTTCGTTCCCACTTATCGATTGGTACTGTTTTTATCTCAATTGACTGACCAGCTAACAGCGGGGCACGTAATGTGATTTTGCTGCCGGTGTGGATCCATGCCGGCAGGACAAATAGCCGCATCAGCGCTTGGTTACAGGCATCAAGCAGGAAGTAAGGATGGATGTGTCCCGCGCTGCCTTCATAGCAGGCTGCCCGGTCTCGCTGAACAGTGACATGTTCTTGATTTTCTTCATGGCTTGGCTGCCATGTAAAGGCTGGGGCAGGTTCTTGTAGAACGATTAGATCCCACTCGATCTCGGCCCTAACAATTTCTTTGTGTTCGCAGACCATAGCAGCAAGTGCGTTTACCGGGGGCAGCTCGCGAGGCAGCCATGATTCCAGTTTTGCCAAAAGCAGGCCCTTCTCATTGCTCAGGCTGGTTACGCAATTACGCTTGCTCGTTTCAGATCTAGATTCTTCAGTTTTGATGGTAAGTAAGTCGTCTTGGTAAGCTGGCTTTAAGAAAATGACATCCATCATTCCCTGTTTAAGAAATGCTGGACCGAATGCTTTAACCAGCGGTTGGGTTAGATAACCAAACACATTGACGCCGCTGACGAGTGCGCCTGTGAATCCATATTTTTCAGCGATTTCATCACTGTGAATACGGTTTTCTGATTCTTCAGCATCATTCATTGCCAAGATTTGTTGATTAGAAATTGTGGTCATCTTTAAACTTCTCGAGATGCATCGTGTGAAAAACGGATAATATCAGTAAAGTGGAATAACTGAGAGCTGTTGTGGTGGGTATAGAAAAAATGAGCGCTCCGCGTAAGGCTTACCATCAAAAAGGCTAGTCTAGGATGTCTACAGTGCCCAGTTTCCAATCAAAACTCTGTTGCCGATCGATAACTTTAAGTTTGCGCAAGAATTAATTCAGCGGGAGATTGGTAAGAGTAGTTTGTGTAAGGCGTTACTGTCAAACATTAGGAGCGAGCAGCCTTCTAATCAGCGAACTGGCAAAGAAATATCTTCGGCGAAAGGGCGTGCTCCATAGTCTTCATTTTTGTAGATTGAGCGACCATTAAGTGTCGCGGATCCTTTGCTAAGTAGGGGCTGCTGATTGTTGGCCAGTTCAAAGCTGTCGCTAGGCGCTAATGTTTTTGCTTCCCCAGTCTGGCTGAGCTTCTCGACCACCACCGATGTTATGTCTATGAATGGGGCTGCATCGCTATTACCAAGCGTAAAGTCCATTGCCTAAAGAGTTTGTCCTGAAAACCTTCAGATAGGATGAAAGATTTGAATGTTTCTTCTGAGAATATACACAAGGTTATAGGAGAGGTCGTGCTTTCACACTTGCATTGCCAGTCCCACGGCCAGTGATGACAGCTATCTCGCCAAGGATGTCGTCAGCTTGAAGCTTTCCTTCTTTGTGAGGTTGGCTAACATCATGGAGGCCTACTTCGTAGTAGCCGGTCAGAATCAGGTATATATAGCGGCAGGTGGTGGTATTTTGGAGAAGGATTAGGTTGTTGCAGCTGTAGCGTCGAATTTCTTCTTCGGCTAACAAGCTGCGCATCCACGTGTTTGGAAAGGGGTGGCTCAGTCATTCGGCGAGATAATGATTGATCTGAGAGGTGTAGATGGTCGAATTGCCTTCTAATACTGTGTATCGGTTGCCCGATGTTGCAAGAGAAAATGTGGTGTTAAATTCATTGGTAAGCTCTTCCACATCTATAAACACTCCGGGGTCTTAGGCCGATTAAATTGCATCAGCGGGATCTTCATGAATGGCACCGGCACCTCCCTCTGCCAGCAGCAGTGCGTAGCTGTCACCATAAAGGCGTTGTACATTTCCAATAATGCTTTTTCTGACAAATCAGCGATCGCCCATGTCTCTAATTAGCAGTCATCGAATGATTGTCGCCAACTGTGCATATTCCCCTCTCTATGCCTTTGTTTGTGGTGGACAAATGGCGTCTGTGGTTGAGATGCTTTGAATGGTAACCTGAGGCTCAATTGTGAGGCCAAAATAATTGAGACGTTCGCCAGGGCGGGCTTCGACAGGTTGAAATGTTCTGAGACCGCATCCACAGCACAGCACAGCCCCCAGCCCACAAACTTCTTTTTTCATGGCTATGTAAAAATCTCACAGGTTGTTATCAGGTCGATCTTGTGAGGTATGACCATTAGTGGAAGCAGTGATGAGTGGTCGTCATGTAAATGGGTTAAAAACACAGAGGCTGCCTGATTTTGAGAAATGCCTTGTGTAGAGAAGTGCTGATCTAAAGAGGCTACAGTATTTATTAGCACGTGCTCGCTGTTGTAGCACAAAGCTAAACCGGTCCATGGCTCAGTTGGCATGAAGACGGAAGCGTCGCTGAGTACTTTAATGCCAGTTTTCACAAGGCCTCCAGGGATGTATTCTGCGCTACTTGGTAAGGGTGGGCGATGATGAGGTCTTTATTAAGGTCAATGCGACTAATCGACGCGCCTGAGTCGATATCGAAAATATCAGAGTCCGTGTGGCTAATTGTTAGATCGCCGACCTTGGCGCTGCCGTCTATCTATATAGGACTGGAGCTTGAAAAGGTCTTTGACAGGGAGGGTTTAGCTATAGCTGTCTTTTAAGGCGAGTTTTTTAGATGCCGCCAGCCATTCTTCCTTGATTTCAGTTTCAGTTTCAGTGACCCAGATTTCGATCTCTCGCCGAGTAGAGTTATTCTTAAAACCTCAAAGCCTGACTATGTCGGCAGAATCGCCGATGGTGTTGATTTTTTCGACCCTGTTCTAATATTTTGGCTACAGATAAAAAGAAGGGCAGGGGATTCAAGGCTGTTTGTGAGTGAGCCGCCTTTTTCTTTCACGTCGGGCAGAACGAGCGTGTCAAAGTTGCGAGTACCCTGTAGCAAAAGGACTTTAAGAACTTCTGGCGTTTGTCCTATTGGGATGCTGCCATTGTCGTGTTCGAATAACCTACTTCCAATATACGGTCGAATGGCGATGGTATTGCCAACAAAAGCGCTGGCAGGAAAGCTAGGGTGTTTGTTAGCTATCTATGTCTTTAACCCAGTCTTATATTTTTGATGTTACCGAGCTTAGATAAGCTTATAAGTTTAGATTACAGTTTGCCCCCGACCCTGTGGAACTGAAAACAGGGGCATATTTGGGGTTTAATTCGGCCCTCGCGGTGTTCTTATGAAAATTTAATATAAAATATAATATATATTAAAATCAATGCTTTACAGCTAATTTTTCGCCTTAATAATAGGGGGCGCGGTCGCTTGCTAGTTTCTGCCCATTCCATGAAATTCCTCATTAGGGCGAATAGCAGCCATATTTGCTATCCGATTGGAAAGAGCAAATAGCGCAGCGATTGCACCAATATCCCATATCTCATCAATGCTGAACCCTTGATTAATGAGGTGTCCGTGATCTTCTTCATCAACTAGTTCCGCGTTCCTTGAGACCTTTATCGCGTAATCCAACATATGTCTCTGTCGCTGATTGATGTCTGCCTTCCGATAATTTGTCGCCAGTTGGTCTGAAAGCAATGGATTTTTCGCACGAATGCGGAGTATCGCCCCGTGGGAAACCACGCAGTAGAGGCATTGATTTAGCCCCGATGTAGCCACTACAATCATTTCCCTCTCGGCCTTAGATAAACCCTCGTCTTTCTCCATTAAGGCATCGTGATAAGCAAAGAAGGCTCGAAATTCATGCTCTCGGTGAGCTAAAGCCAAGAAAACATTGGGAACAAAGCCTGCTTTTTCCTGCACTGCAAGAATGCGCTCTCGAATGTCTTCTGGGAGGTCGCTAATTTCTGGGACTGGGAACTGGCTTAATTGATCTTTGCTCATCTTTTTCATACCTATTGTTTGCTGGGGTGGTAAATAAACTCGATATGATTGGGCCTTAACTCTTTGGCCATCATTTATTTTGCGAGAAGCCTCCAGTAATGTGCGGCTTAAGTCGCCGGATGCGGTCCGCGTTAGCTGAGACCGATAGCTTTGTGGTTGTTCAGCTGCGGAGGTTATGTCCACCGCAGCGGAAGTAGGTAACTTGGAATTGAAAGCTATGAAAGTAAGTAATTAGGTTAAAATATTTATATAATTCAATAATATGTACTTCTTTATTAATGTTTTTTAATCTCTTCGGATTCGTATAGCTGAAGGTCTTGGCCGACAGTTGCTAGTAGTGCCATAGCAGCGACGAATTCACTAGAACCTGGGACTTGAAAATGTCTTTCTAAATCTTCCATGGTGTCCCAACGCTCCACAAACAATAAGCGATTGGGGTTTTCGGCGTCTATTGTGACTTCATGGCTTAAACAGCCAGGTTCCGAGCGCGACCTGCCAACATGGGCTTGGCTATGACGAAGGGCTTCAGCCCGCGAATTTTCTCCAACTGTAACGCTGCCTATAACTAGAATCATGTTTAAATTCTCACCATAAATTATTGTATTATTTACTTAAAACTCTATTTACCATGGGTTCGAATTCTGCCAGTGTCATCGCTTGGTAGTTATGGTCAAACGAAGGCATATCGTATTTTTCTATGAATTCCAGAGCATGCTCATAGTGTGGGCTGTCTTTGAGCTTGTCTCTTGCATTTTTGTTCTCACCGATGTGCTCAAAGTAATAATAGCCTTGAAAAATTGGATGTTGCTCCAGCATCCAATGATTAGCATTGCTCACGAAAGGTTTGAGGATGGCAGCGGCTACAGCGCCATGGTTGTAGGTCCCCAGTGTGTCTCCGATGTCATGGAGCAGAGCGCAAACTACATACTCTTCGTCCTTGCCATCATGATGGGCCCGCGTTGCAGTCTGCAGGCAGTGCTGCAGGCGATCAACATTGAAACCTCCAAAGTCGCCGTCGAGCAGGCGTAAATGATCTAACACGCGGCTCGGCAGACCCTTAGCAAAGGCATTGTAGCTTTCGATTACGGCATCAATATCTTCTTTAGTGCAATCGTCAAAACGAGTGAAGGTGGCTTGTTTATTCATAGCTATCCTTTGTCTGATGGCCTGCCTTAAGGTGCAGTATGTTATGAAGCAAGTTTTACAGGTATTGTACAAGAAAATATCGCCCGATCATGCCTTTCACGCTGAGCTCGTTACTTTTATTTATTACTAGCCATTACCGCTTCAGCTCGGCCGCTTTGCTAGAGGCTATAATGATGAATTTGTGCTGATACCAGGTGGCTGATACCAGGTGGCTGATACCAGGTATATGGCAGATATGTGATGGAGTTAGTGGCTTCGGGTTTTTGCGATTGTGTTATGCCTGAATAGAGGACTGGGAAATATTATCTTCCCGTTATTCTTCATATTTTAGTATATTCGTTTATTAACAATAATCTATAGCCTTTACTTAATGTAATGCTTTTCAAACTGGATGCCGCTATTTTAATAGCGGTCTTCGAGCTCGTTGGTTTTTAGCGTGGGTAAGTTGCTTGAAACAAGGGGCTTATTTGCTAGGGTTGTTGTTGCTCAGTTAAAAGGGAGTCTCTTAAGATGGCGGGTAAAGAATTGAGTCAAGATCTAAGTGCCAAAGTAATAGTGGTCACCGGTGCCAATAGTGGAATTGGTTATGAGGCTTGCAAAAATTTCGCCAGCAGGGGGGCGACCCTTGCTATGGTTTGTCGCAGCAAGGAAAAAGGGCTGTCTGCGCTTGAGAATATCAAGGCCTCATCTAGCAAAGCTTCGATCAGGCTTTTTGTTGCTGATTTTAGCTCACTTGAGAGCGTGGCCAGAGTTGCTAGAGAGCTAGTAATGGCCTATCCGGTTATAGATGTGCTTTGTAACAATGCTGGCGGGGCAAACGGCCAGCGGATCGTGACCAAAGAGGGCTTTGAAACGACTTTAGTGGTCAATCACCTAAGCGGGTTTTTGCTCACTAAATTGCTTATGCCGGCGATTCTAAACGCCGGGAAAGGAGAGCCTTCTAGGGTGGTGTTCACAAGCTCACTGGGGCATAAGAACAGTCCACTGGACTTTGACGACCTCAACTTGGAGAAAGCTTACGGCAGTCTCAAAGCCTATGGCCGCTCAAAATTAATGAACTTGCTGACCGCTCGCTCGCTAGATCAAAAGTACCGGGGGAATAACGTTATCGTTAGTTCCTTTCATCCAGGTGCTGTTAGGACAGCGATTTGGGGCAAGGGCGGCGCCTTGGCGAAAGGGCTTGGATTTGTTATGTATCCCTTCATGTGGAGTATCGAAAAAGGAACGGACACTTTTATTTGGCTGGCAAGCTCCAATGATGAGGCAGTGAAAAACGCGAACGGAAAGTACTTCTTCGATCGTGGGAATCCAGGGATAGCGGTATTTGCAACCGACGCGGTGTCTGAACAGCTATGGCAGGTGAGTGAGGGATTGGTTGAACCTTGGGTTTTGGAGAAAACGGCGACAAGTGAGGGCCTCTAGATCTATAGAATTCAGCGCCTACTGAAAGGTCTTTCATTTGTTCGGGTCTCTTGCCGGGTGTTTAGACGCAGTGTCAGGGACTTACGTATTATGGGTTTGACAAGAAATGAGGTAATCAACAATGAGTGAAAAAAAGATCGTCGGCTCTTTATTTGAGAATATCGGTGAATCCAAG
>Ga0307488_10004188_pt1 | contig 12055 bp, 16 predicted proteins | sample SB02metaG_FD_202248 | JGI IMG/M metagenome (GOLD analysis project Ga0307488, IMG submission 202248) | Sea-ice brine microbial communities from Beaufort Sea near Barrow, Alaska, United States - SB 0.2 | ecosystem: Environmental > Aquatic > Marine > Coastal | place: USA: Alaska | collected...
TTAAGAGTGAAATTATGAGCCTTGATCTTGAGCAGTGCGTCCTAGTTCAGCGAGCTATCAATAATGGCTGGAGCTACGAAATGGTCGCAAAGAAGTGGGGTGTCGAAAGGTTCCATGTGACGTTGATCGTTAAATGCGGGAGAAAGAAATTCCCATTAGATGAATACCTTCAAATTGATAACCCTGACTACCCACGCAAAACACTCGATGAGCCAGTCGGCGCTTGGGACGTAAGACTCAGCATGAAGCTAGCTAAATTGCCTATGAGTCAGTGGGCCGCAGCAATATGAGCGAAGTGGTTTTCAGTGTAGATAGCAAAAACGTATCAGGCATGATTCAACAGATCGTTCAAATGATCAACAAAGGGCTGTTCGTTGGCCCAGTGGAGGTTGTGCTAAGGCGTAAAGCTAGATCAGTCAGCCAGAATAATAAGCTCTGGCCTATGCTAACTGACATAAAAAAACAGGTGAATTGGTATGGAGACAATCTCGACACTAGCGACTGGAAGGTCATGTTCATGGCATCGCTCAGTAAGCAACGCGCTGTTCCGGGTATCGATGGTGGCTTTGTTGGTTTGTCTGGCAGAAGTAGTCGGCTAAGCAAGGAAGAGTTCTCGCAATTAATTGAGGTGATCTACGCCTTTGGATCTGAGCGCAACGTGGCATGGTCAGAGCCATCATTACAAACCTATTCAAAATACAAAGAGGCGGCTTAATGGACGATCTCGATAAAATTAGAACCCGCTCAAAAGAGTTTATAGGGACTTTAATTCGCCGCCGCATGAAAATGTATGACAAAAAAGAAGATTTAATTAATGCCTACTCAACTCAGTCTGATATATACCGCTATTCATTCCAAATCGCTACCGAAAGTATTATATGCGCGGCTTTAAAGAGTGCTGGATTCACCGCAAAAGAAGTATATGACCTTATTCATGAAGTGCGAAAGGCTGCCAGAGAGTCGTTAGAAGAATCGTTAAAGGCAGAAAAAGGCAGAAAAAGGCAGAAAAAAGCGGTATCTAAAAATGCAACGGAGGCGTAATGGGAGCGATTAAAAGAACACCCGCAGACAAGGCATTTAGTGACTGTGTTAGATCAGCAGCCGAGTGGACTTGTGAAAGGTGTCACACCTACTACGAAGAGGGGCGAAGAATGGGACTTCATTGCAGTCATTATCATGGCAGAGGTAAGTGGGGCATTCGTTTCTGTGTAGATAACGCAGAGGCGCTTTGCTATGGATGCCATCAATACCTGGGGGCTAATCCTAACCTTCACTCAGCGCACAAATTAGAGCTATTAGGGCAAGGCGCTATCGATATTCTGCGAGAGAAGTCTAACGACACTTCATTGGGGAGGTCAGCTAAACGTGAAGTCAAAGACATAGCCAAGCATTACCGGCAAGAATTTAAACGCATCTACGATCTACGGGCCGAAGGTGTAGCAGGCAAGATTGAAATCAATAGTTGGAGTTGAGCGATGGCAGCATCAAAGGCAGTGAAAAATACATTAGTCAAAGTAAAGGTTAAACACACGGGCAAGTTTCCACTTCCAAAGTATGCCTCAACTGGGGCAGCAGCAATGGACCTGGTGGCTGAAATAGGGCGGTCCCAGCATATCATTCAGGGTAGTAACCAACTCATACCAACGGGGATAGCTGTGGGCGTACCGAAAGGTTATTGCTTTAAGATTTACGCCAGGTCTGGCATTGCTGATAAACGCGGGCTAGCACCATCGAATGCGGTAGGCATTATCGATTCAGACTATACCGGACAGGTATACGTTTCATTGGCTAATCACTCAGAAGTAACGCAATACATTGAGCCTGGTGAGCGGATCGCTCAAATCATGCTTGAAGAAATCATTCCGTTTGAATGGGAGCAAGTAGATGAGCTTGAAGCAACAGATCGAGGTATCGGCGGGTTCGGTTCAACTGGTGAAACGGCGACCGCGTAAGCTGCTTAATGAGCGCTACAACTGTGAGATGGCTGAAATCTTAGGGTTGTTTGCGTTAAGGGGTTACACCCTGCGTGAAACAGCAGATCGTTTAGAGATTAAATACTCAACGCTAAAGACTCAAGCATGGGAGTTAGACATTAAATTCACCTCTGGACGTTCAGCAATAGACCGGAAGCACAAAGTCACGTTCCAAGGACGGGAGATGGGCATTAAAGAATTAGCAGATGAACACAGCATGAACTGGCAAACGCTGTCAGACCGACTACGCTACGGCTGGACCGCAGAAGAGGCTGTGACCACACCAATACGGATGGGCAACTGGACGCACCGTGAAGGGACTGACAGAGAGCCCACGGGTACAGACGTAACATCAATATGGCTAAGAAAGGCGTGGAAACTATGAGTAGGCTTATAGAGGTTAATTTACTTGTAAGGAATAGGAATAGTCAGAACAACCGTGAGTTTTACAGGAAGGGAGGGGCTATGTTTCTAAACAGAGATCATATTATCTCCGCAGTACAGGTAGAGGGAGAGAATGCTTACTTTGTTTGCATGGCAGGAGTAGCAGAGGGTAGGTCTGACACTGTAATTATTGACCGTGAATCTATGTTTAATGTTATTGACGGGCCTAATGATGAGTGAGGGTTGCGTTAAGCATAAGCATTATTACCACTTTTGTGATGCCTGCCTTAAAACAAGATTAGGTGAAGGGAATAAAGTTATGAGTAAAGAAAGAGTGTATGGGCAAGACGTTGTTAACCAAGGGGCAGTTTTTGTCTCACTATTAGTAAAAACCGTGGTTGATATTGACCAAGGCAGGGATATGAATGAAGACGATGATCTCATTATGTCACTAGCAATGGAGTGGGCCGAGCAATACGTTGACCCAGGTTTTTATTCAGACATGGTTGAGCATTAACTAAAGTAGTCGGGAGTAGTAGATGCCAAAAGGCAAGAAATACGGGGGTAGGGTAGCTGGGACTCCCAACAAGAGCAGCCAAAGCATTATAGATAAGTTAGCAGCCCTTGATTGCGATCCGTTAGAAGGGATGGCAACCATTGCTAAGCTGTCTATGGAAGCTAAAGACTACGCGACTGCGCTCAACGCATTGAAAGACCTAGCTCAGTATGTAGCGCCTAAGCGTAAGAGCATTGAAATGACGACTCATGTGACCTATGAGGACCGACTACGCAGTATGTCAGAAGATGAGCTTAATGAAGAGTTGAGAGGGATGGAGATTGACCCAGCTAACCTACAGTAAGCAAGACTATATCCTATTAGCCAGAGAGCGCATTAGAAGACAGCAGGTTTATCGGTATAGAGAGATATTCCCTGACTTGTACAAGTTCCAGGCTGACACTGTGCGTTTTACTAAGACTAAGACGGCGGTATTACTGTGTGCTGCTAACCGAATTGGCAAGACTTACTTGGGCACTTACATTGACTCTATACACTTGATGGGTGACTACCCTGACGATTGGGATGGCCATGAGTTTGAACACGCACCGACTTGCTGGCTGCTTGGTTACTCAGGGGAGAAGACGCGAGACCTATTACAGACCGCATTGTTTGGCAGGCTAGAGGACCGCGCATTCTTAGGTGGACTTATTCCTGCTGAACTAATTGTGGATTATGTATCGATGACAGGCACATCGGGAGCTATGCGAGAGGTGAGGGTTAAACACACATCGGGCGGCGTATCAGTCTGCCAGTTCTGGTCCTACACGCAGGGCCAACACGCACTGATGGGTGACTCTGTAGATTGGTATCACATTGACGAAGAACCCAAGGACCAGGCCATCTATCCACAGGTGGTGACAAGAACACTCACAGGCGACCAGGGCAAAGGCGGCAGGGGCATTCTTACATTTACGCCAGAAAACGGGCGCACTGAAACTGTGATCTCATTCATGGATAACCCAGGTGAGGGACAGGCATTTGTGCAGGCTGGCTGGGATGACGCGCCACACCTCTCAGAAGACGCTAAACGACTGATGTTGGATCAATACCCTGCCTATCAGCGTGACATGCGAAGCAAGGGGATACCAATGCTAGGACACGGGCGCATCTATGACCTCGATGAAGACTCAATCAAGTGTGACCCATTCAAGATACCGGATCATTGGTTCGTTATTAACGCGATGGACTTTGGTTGGGAGCATCCACAGGCGCACGTTCAGTTGGTTGAAGATAGGGAGAGTGGCACGTTCTACGTTACACAGGCATGGAAAGCGAGTCATGTTGCACCAGAGGTAGCTTGGGCGACTATTAAGCCTTGGTCGCTAGGTGTTCCAACGTCATGGCCTTTGGATGGGTTACAGACCGAGAAGAACGGCACAGCTAACCAACAGAAGGATTATTACTTTGATGCTGGGTTCGACATGCTCCACAAACATGCGTCATGGCCTGATGGTACGAATGGAGTGGAGGCTGGCTTGTATGAGATCCGTGACTTGATGATGAAGGGGCGCTTCAAAGCTGACCGAAATCTCAGAGACTTCTTTAATGAGTTCAATCAATACCACCGCAATGACAAGGGCAAGATCAGCAAGACGATGGACGATCTGCTTGATGCCATCCGCTATGCCTACATGATGAGGCGTTACTCAATCCCGTGGGGTGAGAGGGGTAGCCCAGCACAGTCTCAAGTCATAAGTTCATTCTAATAACCGTGTACAAATCACTCAAGGTAAGCCCAATGGACATAATACCAAAGACCCCGAAACAAGTGAAAATGGATTGGGACTACTTTGCTAATGCTATTGAGATTGTAGCTCATAAAGCTAAGGAAGACTTCACACCAGAGCAAGTGTATCAAGCTGCGCTCAGGGGTGACGCTAACGTTTTTCATGTCAAAGAGGATGGCAGCAAGCGAGGGATATTAGTGCTGACTGATCACATTGATATGTACACAGGTAAGACTGTTTTGCATGTTGATATGGTTTATCTCACTGGCCCTAGTTTGATCGCAGGAATGACTGAACTGTTAAACATTGTAGCGAGTAAGTATGAGTTTGATCTCATTGAGTTTAGAAGCCCACGAAAGGGTTGGTTTAAATATTTAAGTAGGGCTGGCTTTAAAGCTGGAGCAACATTTACTAGGAGAATTTAGCATGGGTGGAAGTAGCGATGGCGGTGATTCAGGTGGCGGCGGTGGCGGCGGCGGTGGTGGTGATAACAAAGCTACCCCTAAAGCTAAGAAAGCTACACCTAAAGCTAAAAAGAAAAGTAATGGCTCTAGCAAGTATTTCAAAAGCACATCAACGCCTAAAGCTAAGACCAAAGATACTGGACGAGGCCGTGGTGATCAGTCGTATGACAAGCAGAAAAGAGAAGCTGCGCCTGCTCCAAAAGCAAAACAGCCTAATCAAAACAATCGAGCTAATCTACCTAGCACTCTTGCTCGACCCGTCACATCAACACAGTCTGTTGCTAAAACTACACCACTACCTTCAAGCAATGTATCTAAGGCTGCGCCTAAAGTTACACCTAAAGCAGCGCCTAAAGTCACACCTAAAGTTGTAGCAGCGTCAACGGCCATCACTGCGTCAAATAAAGAGATAGAAAAAAAGGACACAAAGCCGTCATTATTAGCGGTTAACCCAGTTGAGGCTCCATCTAAAATCAAAACTACGATGGGCAAAGAGACTGATGGTTATGGCGTTAATGCGGCAGTTACTGCTGGGTCTGCCTACAAAAATAATTCCCTTGCTAAGAAAACAGCGCCAACCCCTAAGCCTGCTCCATTAGCTGATAAGGGCATGGACAGCAGGGAGGCGGCATACGTTAAGCCAGCAGTGCCCAAGGCAAGCGCACCATCTGTTGCTGTTGCTCCAGAGGCTAGAATAAATCTATCCAAGGATAATAAGACGGTCGCTGCTACACCTAAATACGATCAGGAGTATTGGGCTGGAAAGAGGGCGAGTGGCGTTAGTCAGGCCGATATGAAAGCAGAGCAAGACTCTATTGGCATGAAGAAAGCCTACTCAGGTGACAAAGTTGTTACTGCTGATATGAAGCGTAAAGCATCCGATGATCTAAGTCGTGTTACGGGCTCAATGGCGACAATTGAAAATGGCGGTGTCACTAAGACTGAAAGCGAGAAGTACGGCCTACTTAATGAACGCCAAGACACGACCTACGATTACAAGGGTGGCCCATCAATCGTCACTAAGGCAAATGACCCTAGCTTGTTCGGCCTTAACTTTGGTGATAAAGCCTCAACCACCTATGTTGATGGCACTGAGGTTGCAACTAAGACAGGCCGTGATCCATTAGGTAAAGATGCCAAAGTCACTAGGCCAGAGGGTTTGGCTAAAGACATTAACGACACTCAGGACATTGACCCAGTTAAAGCGGCTGAGGAAATCACCGACATTGATAACCAGATCAAGGCCGAAACTGACCCCGTTAAATTAAAAGCACTCTACCAGCGCAGGCTTAGATTGATTCGCATGAGCAGAACAAACACTAGGTTTGCTGGGCTATTAGGTGAGGCTGACACTAAGAAGTCTATTCTAACGAGTATTATGTAAATGAAAGAATTTAACGTATCACCAGAATCATTAATCAAACGTTATGATCGGCTCAAATCCGACCGTGTTAACTGGGATCAAATGTGGGAAGAGTTAGCGACCTACCTAATGCCTGGTAAAGTGGACTTTATATCAACCACCACTAGAGGCACTAAACGCGCCGCTGAGGTGTATGACTCCACAGGTATACACGCATTACAGATTCTATCGGCATCGCTTCACGGGTCGCTTACAAGCCCATCAACTAAATGGTTCGGCCTACGCTTCCGTGAAGACGAGTTAAATGAAGATAAAGACGCTAAAGACTGGCTAGAGCAGTGCAGCAAATCCATCTTCCAAGAGTTTGGTAAGAGTAACTTTTCAACAGAAGTCGCCGAGTCTTATCAAGATATGGTGGGATTTGGCACAGCCTGCTTGCAGTTTGATGTCAAAACTAAGGACGCCCAGTTTGATGGCTTTAACTTTAGAGCTTGTCACCTAGCAGAAGTGGTTATCTCTGAGAGTGAAGAGGGCCGCATTGATACCGTGTTCCGTAAGATTAAACTCACTGCGCGTCAAGCAAAACAAAAGTTCGGTGATGATGCTGGCGACAAGGCAATCAAGGCGCTAGAGAAAGACCCCGATAAAGAATTTGAGTATATCCAAGCTGTGTTCCCCCGTGAGATTGAAGGTGAGGTTGCGATGGTTGCACCCCCTCACATGCGTCCTTGGGCCTGCTACTACATTAGCGTGATTGATAAAAAGATATGCAAAGAGTCAGGCTATTACGAATTACCTTACATGGTTCCACGTTGGGGTAAGACCACAGGCGACGTTTACGGGTTCGGTCCAGGCTGTGTTGCTCGACCAGACATTAAGACACTGAACGAGTCTCGCAAGCTAGCAATGAAAGCGTGGGAGAAGTCAATTGATCCCCCATTGAAAGCACTCCAAAACGGCATCCTTGGCAAGATCGACATGCGCCCATCCACAGTCACTTATGTTCGTGATATGAATAGCCTTGAGCCTATCGTCAACGCCACTAACTGGAATGCTGACCAGCTAATGCTGGGTGATGTACGCGCCTCAGTACGCCGTATCTTCTTCTCTGACCAACTGGAGTTGAATGAAGGACCGCAAATGACAGCCACTGAGGTTCAGGTGCGCTATGAGCTGATGCAACGCTTACTTGGTCCTACCTTGGGACGCTTACAGTCAGAGTTTCTTAACCCAATTGTTGAGCGAGCTTTTTATTCCATGTTGCGTGGTAATGCGCTGCCACCAATGCCCGAAGTATTACAACAAGCTGGAGGTGATCTCGATATTGAATACGTTGGGCCATTGGCTCGATCTCAGAAGATGGATGAAGTCACAAGCATCCAACGCGCAATTGAAGGGATCATGCAGCTAGCTCAAGTTAACCCTGACGTATTAGACATTGTTGATGTGGATAAGGCAGGACGCACTATCTCAGACCGATTGGGTGCGCCTGCTGACATTCTACGGGGTGATGAGCAAGTCGGAGAGATGCGTCAATCACGACAGGCACAACAGCAGCAACAGGCTGAGATGGAGCAGGGCCAGCAGCAAGTGGCCGGCGCACAGCAAGTAGCGGATTTGGAGCAGACAGTTAATGGACCAGTTCAGTAAAGACGTTAAAGAATTATTCAACAGTAAAACCGGCCAGCGAATGTTGGCCAATATGAAAGTGGCCTATGGGGATCGAATCTCGTTCTCTACAGACCCATGTGAAACGGCTTTTCGTGAAGGTCAGCGTAGCATTTACTTAGAAATCACGAACATCGTGGAGAATAAACATGAGTGAAGAAGCAGCAGAAGTAGTAACAGAGTCATGGCATTCAGGCTTATCAGATGAATACCGAGGCAATGAATCACTATCACAGATCCCAGATCTAAACACCCTGGCTAAATCTTACCTTGATGCACAGCAATACGCTGGCGGTTCAATCCGTATACCAGGTGAGGATGCCTCAACAGACGACTGGACGGCGTTTAACTCAAAGCTAACCGATAAGGTTCCTACCCTATTAAACCTCCCCAGCGATGAAACTGAGGCTCGTAACGCAATGTATGCCCGACTTGGTCGTCCTGACACAACAGACGGCTACAAGGTTGAAGGGGCTGACCCTGAGTTCTTGCAATGGGCGCACGACAATGGCCTATCCACTGCTCAGGTGAAGTCTTGGCAGGAAAGCACACAGAGCCAGTCAACCCAAGCTGACGCAGATAGTGACGCAGACATGCAAGCGGCTAACGACTTACTCAAGAAAGAGTGGGGCCATGCCTACGACACTAAGTTGTCACAAGCTAAGAATGCGGTAATGGCTTATGCCGACTCTGAGACGCAGCAGTTCCTTCTTGATAGTGGCCTAGCCAATAACCCAGGCATGATCCGATTGATGGCTGGCATTGGCGCAACCCTTAACGAAGAGCAGTCTGCTGGTATTGACTCAAGCTCAAAGTTCACGCTATCGCCTACCGAGGCAATGGATCGGATTGGAGAGGTCAGGCGCAACACTGAACACCCGTACAACGTTCAAAACCACCCCCAACACAACGCCGAAGTGGAGAAGATGCAACGTCTTTATTCGCAGGCATATCCAGAGCAAGGATAGTTTTAATAACCGTGTAGGAAACCGCGATCATCTAATTCATAGGGTAGCTAAACACTTAGTCCTGTGGGTTAGATGAGCCGTTTCTCATCTCGTTGAAGCAAACGTTATTGCCAGTTAAGAGTCCGTCTTTCGGGTAGCTCGATGCGCCAATTTCAATTGCCAATTCGGAGATAACTCACATGGCTAATACAATCACACAAGCATTTGTCCAACAGTTTCAGGACAACTTAATTCACTTAGCACAACAGAAGGGTTCACGTTTGCGTGGCTCTGTAAATGAGCAGTCCGTTACGGGCGAGAAGTTCAACTTTGAACGCTTAGGTACTGTTGCTGCCGTTGCTAAAACCACACGCCACACCACCACCCCAGTTTTGGACGTTCCACACAGTCGCCGTACAGCAACTATGTCTGACTTCCATTGGGCTGACTTGATTGACGATGAAGATAAAGTTCGTATGTTGATCACCCCTGAGTCTCATTACGCCAAATCAGGCGCAGGCTCTATGGCTCGTGCAATTGATGACTTGATCATCGCAGCAGCTTTGGGTAACGCAGTCGATGGTGACGGTTCAAACGTTGCATTGCCTAGTGGTCAGAAGATCGCTCACGGTTCGGCTGGTTTAAGTCTTGCCAAGCTAATTGAAACGAAAGAAATCTTAGACGGCAATGATGTCGATCCAGATGACGAGCGTTTCATTGTTCTTGGTTCTAAGCAGATTTCAGATTTGTTGAACACGACTGAAATCAAGTCCTCTGATTACAACTCAGTGAAAGCTCTAGTACAGGGTGACATTGATACGTTCATGGGCTTTAAGTTCTTGCGTTCTGAGCGCCTAGCTCTAGCCACGACCACTCGCTCATGCTTCGCGTTCACTAAAGGCGCAATGGGCCTTGGTATTGGTTCTGACGTTAAGACTAAGATCGATGTTCGTCCTGATAAGAGTTATGCCCATCAGGTGTACTTGTCATTCGTAGCTGGCGCAACTCGCGTACAGGATGAGTGTGTTGTACAGGTTGATTGTACTGAATCTTAATCAGTAAGTAGCACCAACAAGGGGGCTGAAATATGCCCCTTTTTTTTAACTAGGAGTTTGTATGGCTAGCGAAGTTTCAATATGTAATCGGGCTTTGGCTATGATCGGTGCAAACACGATTACCTCCTTGCAGGACGGCTCAACTGAGGCCAACGTCTGCAATGCTGTTTATGCTGATGGTCGTGACGCAGTGCTTAGGGCTTTTCCTTGGTCATGCGCTATCCAGCGTTCTACATTAGCTCAACTTTCATCTTCACCAGTTTGGGGTTTTGATAAGGCATACAGCCTACCTAACGACCCTTATTGTTTAGCAGTTTTGGATTTAAGAGAAGCCTCACAATACCGTGTCGAGGGCCGCACATTGGTCTGCAACACCGAAACGGCAACCATTAAGTATGTTGCACAAATTACCGACCCCGGCCAATTCGACCCATCGTTAGTCTTTGCACTAGCCTGTCGAATCGCTGCCGAGGTTGCATACGGTCTGAGTCAGAATCGCGCATTATCCAATGATATGTGGGCTTTGGCTGAGAAAGCTATTACAGAAGCATCATCATACGATGGGGCAGAGGTAGGGCGAGAGGACATTACTGCCACCTTATTTGAAGGGGTTCGCGCATGAGATTGACCCCAATCATCAATAGCTTTTCATCTGGAGAGCTATCGCCACGATTGATGGGCCGGACTGACTCACCAAAGTACGCTACTGGCTGTGAGGTCATGGAGAACTTTATGGCCCTGCCTCACGGTGGAGCCAAGCGCAGGGGTGGTACGCGATTCATTAATGAAGTGAAAAACTCAACGCACTCTACTCGATTAATCTCTTTTGAGTACAGTGTTGATCAAACCTACGTTTTAGAGTTTGGCGATAACTACATACGCTTCTACACCAATGGCGGTCAAGTTCAAGCTAATGGCTCAGTGTATGAGATCACTACAGCCTATACACATGATCAAGTGGGTGAGCTACAGATTGCCCAAAACGCAGACGTTATGTGGATCGTTCACCCTAGCCACAAGCCAAGAAAGTTAACCCGATTAGCCCACTCAAGCTGGACGCTCGTTGATGAAGACTTTAAGAAAGGCCCATTTTTACCCATCAACCAGACCGAGACACTAACCCTTGCCTTTGCTGACACGACTTCTGCAACTCAAAATATCACCGCTTCATCTGCTTTATTTGACAGCGGCCATGTTGGTATTGATTTTCTTATAGACACTAACCCCGGCAATGCAACTGGCGAGGTCGTATGGGTTCGCGTGAATAGCGTTGCATCTGCAACCGTGGCCAATATTACCGTTAAAGATTTGGACTACATGCCCACTACAACTGATGCCACAAACCTATGGCAAGAAGGGGCGTTTAGCAGTCACAGAGGCTTTCCTGCCGCAGTCGTGTTCTATGAGCAGCGCCTTTGGTACGGTGGCACATCACATAAGCCACAAACCTTATGGGGATCAAAGCCCGGCATTTATGAAGACTTTAATCTTGGAGCTAATGCTGATGACGGCCTTAGCTATGCGATTGCATCAGATCGTGTAAACAACATCAAGTGGATGGCGGCACAACGGGTACTGATTGTCGGTACATCGGGCGGTGAGTTTAGAGTAACAGGCGGTAATGAGTCTGCCATCACGCCAACTAATGTCGATGTGCGTAGACAAACCTCCTACGGGTCTAAACTAGGCCACCCAGCCTATGTGGGCTCAGACGTATTCTTTATTCAACGATCAGGCACACAGGTGCGTAACGTGGCCTATAAGTGGGAGAGCGATTCATTCCAATCGGATGACGTAACCTTCTTGGCTGAACACATCACCACAGGTGGATTGACAGCACTGGCCTACTCTAATGTTCCTGACTCATTACTGATGGCACTACGCACCGATGGCGCATTATTAATGCTGACCTATG
>Ga0307488_10004190_pt1 | contig 12052 bp, 3 predicted proteins | sample SB02metaG_FD_202248 | JGI IMG/M metagenome (GOLD analysis project Ga0307488, IMG submission 202248) | Sea-ice brine microbial communities from Beaufort Sea near Barrow, Alaska, United States - SB 0.2 | ecosystem: Environmental > Aquatic > Marine > Coastal | place: USA: Alaska | collected 2017-05-06
CGTTAACAGTTACCCCTGGGTTTGTTCTAGAGGGTTTTGTTCCTACTTTTACTTTACCAGGCCAACACTTTGTGTTGCTACTACTTGGTACATACTTTTTCATTAAAGGTGAATTCATAATTATTTTCGTTTTTTAATTGTACGTTTTTTAGAACTACGTAAACTTGATGATTTTGACTTTGTTAATCCTGATCTTGAAAATCTACTTTTTTTAGAAGATTTTTTAGCCGGAGGGTTTATATCCCATTTAGAATATCCTAAAAATCTAGCAACTCTTTGCCAGTTTTCTAAGTCTGAATCACCTGAAGCTCTTAAATTTTCTATTTTTATAAACAACCTGTCTAAAGGTATGTTTGTAAAAGCTGAAACAACTTTCCCAGAAGCTACGTAAGCTGGGTTATCTAACGACAACCCTTCTTCATACATTTTATCTTTATCAAAAGTGTAAGACTGTAAAGCACTATAAAATTTTCTTAATTTAGATCCAACAGGTGGAGAAAAATTAATTGCCTCTAACACGGTATAAGTATGGTTTGGTCTAGGTTTATTTTCTTCAGAAGCAAATTTTATTAATATATTTTTAATAGTTGCTACAGCTGCTCCACCAATACCCATACCTTTCAATATAGTATCAGCAGAACTATTCATCATTCTAATTTTTTTGTTATCTATTTTTTCATCATCTTCATCTCCAAGCAAAGAAGCAAATAAAGCATTTTGTAAACTTGTGAATATTAAGTTTTGTATAGCTGTATAGTAAATAATTTTACTAATATTAGTTTTGTCATCACCTCTTCTATTTATTAAATCTAAAAGAGCTTTCTTGCTTAATCTCATGTACTGCATTGGTGTATTCTGAAAAGCTAATATAACTCTTCCTAATGGACCAGCTTGTTGCTGTGATATTAAATCTGGTCTTGAAGACTGTTGAGTTTCTTCTGCTATTTCTTGAAAATCAATAAACGCTTTTGTTTCAGCATCAGCTTTAGACATGCCTTGTTTTATATAAGTTTTTACTCTATTTCTATACATTGCTGCTCCACCAGTTGCAATAGCAAAACTATCTGCAAGCTGTGTAGGTAGAAATCCTTTTTTAAGTAGATAAGATATAAGTGCTTTTGCTTTATTTTTACTGTTAGCAACTGCGCTAGCAATTTCAGCTTCATTTATATCACTTTGTAAACCTGATCTTCTTTGTTTTAAATAATCAGAATTCCATAATGTTGAAAAGTCTGTCCAAAATTGAGTTTGGTTTGCAAAAGCCGAAGCAGCACTTATTATACTATTATCTGACCAATTAATAAAGTTAGTCATAGATAATTGCTGTAATAAAGCTGAACGTGTATTAAAGAACATGATAGCACCAACAGAATTATTAATCCAATCCATAAAACCATTAACAAGTCTTCCTGCACCTTGACTCCTGTTGGTTCCATACTCCATTCTATACAAAACATCTTCTAAGGCCTCTCTATAATTAGAACCATACAATGCTTCTAATTTATTTAGATTTGCTTCATTAAACATTTCGTTTTTGTTAACAATCCATTCGGCTAAAAACTTTTTTCTTGATATTTTATTAGTAAGATCATTTATGTCAGAAGCTATGTTCCCTACTTGCCAATCAGCATCTGGAGCAACCCATTCAGTAGTGATTTTAGGAATTAAATTTAGTTTATCAGCAAATGATTTTAATTCAGGATTATTTTTAACTTCATTATATAGTTCTTTTATATCTTTTTTAGATAATCCTGGTATGTCTACACCTGACTTAGTCCATAAATAAACTCTTACAGCTGTATCATATGTAAATCCACCAGTTGGTATTTCTTTACTTAATAACTTTTTAATTTTAGGATATTGCTTTTTTAAAGCAGTATAATCATTTACTATTGTTTGCTTTAAAGAGTTTATGTTACCTATAGCCCTAGCAAAAGGTCTAAATAATGTTTCTTTAAACATTTGTATCTGTGCGTCACCAACTTTTCCTTTACTTAATAAAGAATATATTAAACCTTTGAAATCTTCAGCCGAAGGTGGAATAAAGAATTTCCACTTACCTATTTTAGAACCTAAAGCTCTAGCTTTTGCTTTAGAATAAGTGTAGTTAGCGTTTACACCTTTAGAATCTTCTATAACACCATTCAATTCTTTACTTAAATTTAACGGCTTTGAAGCTCTCACCTCTGATCTTTGCTGCTCTACTTCAATATCTAATTCATTTAATTCATTAATAATAGTATTAGTAGATAAAGGTTTACTAGATTTAACGGTATTAGAAGTGTCTAATATTTCTGCATTCTGTTGTTGTGCCTCTTTAACTTCTTGACTGTTTTCTAATTGAGTAGTTAACTCTACAGCAGTAGCTTGAGAATTGCTATTATCTGTTTCGTTATAAACTTCTGTAGCTGTTTCAGATATAAGTGTATTGTATGTTTCTCTTATGCTAGGATTAGATATTACTTTTGATTTATTATCTTTAACAATTTGCAAGCTCTTAGGGCTTATACTTGTTTTTAAAGCTGTAACTAATTTTTTAACTAAATCTTTGTTATTTAAAACTTCTTTTGATGCTAGTTTGTTTAATATAACTTGATCTAAAGTTGTACCATACTCAAACATAAAGATGTCTTTAGCTATACCAGGTATAACTTCGGTAAATCTAATCTCAGGCATCATGCCAAAGTAGTAATCAGGTGAGTTACCTGTTCTTCCCCAAGCACTATCAATAAGCATTCTGTCATTTTCATTTAATAAAGTTTGACTGTAATATCTAGCTATATCATCATATTTACTATCAAAATTACTTTCATTCATGGCTTTAAAAACATTTGTTGTAAACAACATTAAAGCTATATCATGTTCTCCATGAAATTCTTTAGGTACAGCCATTAACTCTTTAATATCTTTTTTAAGTTTAGTTAAATTTTCATATTTAGCTTCTAAAGCCTTTTGAATACCTTTTTGTTTAGCTACACTTAATTTGCCTGTTGATCCATTTAAATATTTAACTTCGTCAGAAGTAAGACCAAATTGATCTGCAATATAATTTCTTAAAGCTGGACTACCTGTTTTAAATGTTGTTTTACTAGGGGTTAAAGACATAGATTCAAACTGTGCTGATCCTCTAAAAATTCCACCACCAAAGTTTGTTTGCATTCGCATCCATGTAGTAATGAATCTACCAGCTTCCACACTTTTATTATTTTTATTATAAAAAGTATTTATACTTTTCAAAACATATTTTAAAGCTTTTTTAGTTTCTTTAATGTCTATTTTATGAGCAGCTAATATTTTTTTATAAGCACTAACCAACGCTTTGCTAGACATTGGATTTTTTAAATTTTCATTGCTAAGTTTTGCTAATTTATTAGCCACTTCAGGTGAAAAATTAACTTTGCTCCAATTTATCCCTGATGATTTAGGAGATATTTTTCTAGATTCTTTAACTTTTTTAATTACATTTTTAATCTCATTTGCATTAGCGTAAAAAGAAGATGTTGCAGTACTATTTTGAAAAGAACTTAAAAACATTTGATTATCTAAAACTTCATCAGGTAATTTTTCCAAATAAGAAACTAAACTTTTTTCAAATTTACCTTTGTTTTCATTTCTTAGTTTAATATCTTTTGTATTATACTCATAAGAACCATATTTAGTTAAACCAGTTCTTCCTAAAAATCCATTCCAATCCGAATCATAATCTAACTGTTGATTTTTATTAACACCTTCTTGGTCAGCTATTTGTTTGAAAGCTTTAGGGTTTATTTGTAGGTTGAACGGAGATAAAACTTTATTTATTAAACCAACTACGCCTTGTAGTTTTTCTTCTGGTACATTATATTTAGAAGACATTAAAACAGCCGCAGCTTCTGGAGCAATACCGGATTTAACAGCATCTAACATGTTTAAAGAAAGCTCATCTATTGTTGACTTATCTAAAGTTGTTGTTAAAGGTATTGTGGCTTTTACAACGTCAAATTTTCTTTGTTCATTACTGTTAGGATCTATAGAGGTTTTTATTTGATCAAATAAGTTTTCTAAAGCTATTGCTTCATTAACCTTCATGTCTTTGGTTAGCGTTGTAACATTTTCTTCTATATATGTGTCTAAAGCTTCTGATGTTAAACCTGTTGCTATTTCTTTAGCTAATGATGTTTGTCTTTCTATTAAAGTGTTTTGACCCATGTCAGGTCTTTGAATAGTATGATATGAACCAAACGCTCCTTTTTTAGGTAGCGTAACATTAAATATACCTGTTCCTGGATATGTAACCTTACCAGTTTCTTTATTAACTTTTTTATCTTTTTCTCTACCTGTTTTTTCTATTTTAAATAAAGTTTTGTATTTTCTTTTAGCTGACGATAAAGGTATAGCTTCTACAATTTCTTTAAAATTATCATCTAAATAACTTTTGTATTCAGGGCTAACAGTAACCACACCTCCTGGTTTAGATATTTTACCCATACCTTCTTTTACAACTTTAAAAAGTTTTTTATTAATGACTTCTTTAAGTTTAGCAATAACTATAGCAGGATTAAGTTTAGAAATAGGGATAGATCCTATAACGTTTTTAACCTCTGATTTAACTGCTGATATTATATCCTTGTTAATACTTTTTAATGTAGAAAAAGGTTGAGCTTTTCTAATTTTAGTGTCTTCTTGAGTAGGCGTAGGATCACTTTCATCAGCTATTTGACCAGCTCTTTCATCATCCATACTAGTTGTTTGAGCTTTATCACCTATTTCTTCTTGATAAAATTTTTGTCTTTTAGGTTTAATATTAGCAAATACAAATGTTGAAAATTCTTTACTAGAATCATATCTTCTAATTATACCTGGAAAATACTGATCTACAAAAGACACAGCTTCAGCTCTACTTACAGTTCCTTTATTTTGTTGAAAGGCTAAAGCTTCTAAAGCTAAAAGTTCATATTGTTTTTTTAATTCTTTATTTTCTAAATTACCAGACTTTTTTGCTTCAGCAGCTAAAGTGTTTAACCCTATTGAAGATTTAGCTTCTAATGATGTTGATTTTAAGTTTCTAGTATTAATTTTACCTTTATTAAAAGCTTTAGAATATGTTTTTAAAAATTCAAAAGCTGATTTTCCATCCTTAATTTCAAACGATTCAATTTCAGTCTCTGTTGCGCCAAAAACATATAAAGCATCTTTTATTTTTTCAGCAATATTGTTCCAAAAACCTTTGTTTTGGTTATCCCATTTAATAGCTCCTGAAGCCATTTCATCACTTAATATGTTTAAGTATTCTTCAGCTTGAATAGCAGGAGTTCTGTCGCTATATTCAGCCATTCTTTTATCAATTCTATCTTTTACACGGCCAGATATAATACCAGATCCTTTATCAAACTCGTCGGTTATATAATCTTGAAGATTGCTAGAAATCTCCTGTATCTCTTTAGTATCAAATTTATTAGCTAAAACAGTATGTAATATTTCATGAGAAAAACTAGTTAGAGCGGATGTATCTCCTGTTTCTAAATAAATACGTCTAGCGTTTTTTTGAGCATCTTTATTTAAAATAAATTTACCCCCGTCGTTAACAGCCGTAGCACCTTCTCTAAGTTGCTTTAAAGCACTATCACTGATTCCTTTAGTATTTTCTGGATCAAGGTTTTCTATAGCTTCAAAGGTTAACCCAGCGCCAGCTTGTCCTAATATTCTTTTGCCTAGTTCAAATTGTCTGACATTTAAAGCTTCTAAATCATTTTTAGTTTTATAACTATCTTCTATGTTTTCTATGCTTCCGGTTCTTTGTATAGTATTTAATTCTTGAGATATTTGTTTTAAAGCATTATTAAGAACGCTAGCATCACCACCTGATTTTTTAATTTTTTCTTTAGCTTTTTGCAACTCTCTTTGCTCTTCAATTAAACTAGATAATCTAGATTTTATTTGTTTGTTTTTTCTACCATTTTTAATAGTGTTTAATGCTCTAGCAGGTAAAGACATGTCACCTCTCATATTGTCAAAAGCTTGATTAGCTTCATCTGCTACAGTTGCATTGTCTTTTATTTTATTATAAGTGTCTTGATCTATAAGTTTTTGATCTAGCATTTGCTGAGCCCAAGTGTTTATTCTTTGTGGACTCTGGTTTTGATCTACAACAAAGTTTAAATTAGTTGCTAATTTATCTGCTAAACTTTTCTTATAAGCATTAGTACTGTTATAAAATACTTTTCCAGCAAGTTGAGGCGTCTTAGAACCAAGACCACCTAGTGCTTCCATCGTGATTTCATTTAAGTTTATTTCTTTACCAGCAACTATATAGGCAGAACCTTGAGCAGCTGCTTCACCTATCGCTTCTATTCCAGGCTGCAGAACAGTGCTTTCAGCTAATATAGCAGCGGTTCTTCTACCTGTGCTAGCTAAAGGGTTAACAAAATCACCAGCAAATTTACCTCCTAAGAAGTCTACTAACATAATAGGAATTGCTCTTGATATACCTATTTTTCTACCTTCGGCCCACACTTCAGTATCACCTAAAGCTCTTTCAACGTCTTTAGGGTTTTCTAAGTCATAACCTTTTTCTCTTATAGCTTCAAAAATTGAATTCCCATATTCAACAGCACCATTAGTTAATGCCATACCTATGTTTAAACCAGCTAATCCTCCGCCTAAAGTACCTACAACACTACCCGCTGGACCAAATGAGCTACCTAAAGCAAATCCTTTTACACCACCTGCAGCTATAGCTGATGGAACTACATATCTTCCCGTAGAAACCATTTGAGACAGACTATTACCTACAAGTGAAGCCATTATTTCCGGACCCGCAGCAGAACTCATTAATAAACTAAATTGCTCAGTAGATAAAAACTCATCAGAGTTTCCAGCTGATGTAAAAGCAGCAAATTCTTTACTGTTTAATAGTCCTTTTTGAAACTTAGTTTCTCTAACTATAGTACTTATAACTTCTTTTGTGTCGTTAAGATCATTTGTATTTAAAGGTCTACCTAAATCATAAGAAATTAAAGCAGTGTTTAATTTACCATTACTCCATCCAAGTTTTAATTCATTTGAAACTCCTTTCCAACCTTCAGCATAAGCTGCTTGAGCATTTTTATTTTCAATATTACTATAAAAAGTTTTAAGAGAGTTTACATCTTTGTCAAAAGATTGTAAAATATTATAACTTGCGCCAGCATCTTTAATTAATCTATTAGCTTTATCAACTTCCTCTTGACTAGAGAATTCATAATCACTAAGATCTGCTAGTCCACGACCAAAAAGTCTTTTTGAAATTGAATCTATTTCTTTTAATTCTTCGTTAACAACTGTTGCGTTATAAGACAATTCTTTTTCACCCTGCTCTAACTTAGCTATGACCGCTGAATCATAGCTTTTGTTTATTTCTTTCATTGTTTTGTACAATGGGTTGTCAAGCAAGCCTTTTTCTTGTTTTTCTAAATCAGCTTCTATTATTTTGATTTCTTGTTCTGACTTTAAAGCTCCATCTTCATTAAAATATTCTGGAAAATCTAATCTTTCTTGCTCTGTGCTTTCGTAGTCTGGTGTAAACTGACCACCTACATCGTAAGCAGGTTGATTCCCAGTTCTACTTTGAACTCTTTTTGTTCCTTGAAAAAACTTTCTTAATTGTTCTTCTTTATTTTGCACAGTATCCAGTCCAGCACTTACTTCAGTAACCTCATCGTAGTCTACTTGCATTATTTCAGCTCTTTTTCTTTTGTAAAATTCTTCTGATTGAGCTTTGTTTTTGTTTAAGTCTTCAACTGTTTGATTTTTAAATTCTATAGACGAATCCAAAGAAGTTTCTTCCAAGGGTAATTCCATATCGGATGCTATTACACTCCCTGCAGGCACATCCTCCACTACAGGTTCTTTCTTTACTGGTTCAGAAGCTTTTAATTCTGCCGCTGGATATTTAGCTAAAAACTCATCTTTATCTTCTTGTGGCCATTTAGAAATGTCATATTCATAGCCGTCAACTATATAAATTTCCATAAATTAAATTATTTTTTTAAGTCTTGTAATTTTCTTTGATACTCTTGTCTCAATTGTAGATTTGATTTTGAAGACCCTGTATAACTTGGTTCTCTTTGTTCTTTTTTAATATAAGCCTCTTCACCTGTGTAAGTATTTCCATCCCATTCATAAGTCATAGTTTCAAACTTTTTTACTTGTTGCGCCTTGTACTCTGGAGATTTTTTTCTATCTCTTTCTCTCATGTCACCTTCTCCTCTAGCCGTACCTAACTCACTAGTTTTCATATCAGCAAAAGCTGGAACAGTTTGAATCATTATTCTATAAGCGCTTTCTGGATCTAAAAACTCAAGAGGCCTTTCTTCGTTAATAGATATAAAATTAGAGTCAGGATTTGCACTAATTTGTTTATCTATAAAGTCATAATCTCCATCTGAATCAAAATTTTCATTTGGAAAAGCTGTTGCAAAATCTTCTCGATCTAACGTTCCCACCCATTCTTTGTATTCATCTTTAGGTATTATATCCTCTCTAAAACTTCTACTACCTATTTCTCCATAATCTAAAGCCGTTGTGTTTGCTCCATCCATTAAGTAATCATACAAACCAACATCAACCCCTTTTGGACTTTGAATAGCTTTATCAATAACTCCTGCTAATTTTTGATCTAATTGTAATTGTTCTTGCTGTTCTTTTAAAGCTTTTCTGTCTGCTATACCAAGTGTTTTAGGTTTCTCAACCTTTTCACCTGGCATTTGTTTTTGAAGCTCTATAAATTTTTGAGCTGTTAAAGCTTTTTTATAAAGATCTAAAGATTCTTTATCTAAAATAGTATTTTTTTCTTCACCAATTTGTAAAGAAATTTCCTCTGGATACATCCCTACTTTTTCTTTAAATATTTCTTTATCAGAATCAGACATTTCTTCTAATTCATCATCTACGTATGACTGCATGGTTTGTAATCCAAGAGATGAATCTCCATCAGCTACACTACCTTCATTAGTATAACCTACTATTGTAGCTTGAAAAGTAGGATCTAATGCATTATACATTTTATCAAAATCTAACGATTGATACCTTATTTCATTACCGTTAGTGTCATAACCTGATGTGTATTCAACTTTTCCATCGTCTGTTTTTATAAAATCTTTAAAACCTTCAGAATTAGTATTTAATTTATTTCCAGCTATATATCCAGCCTTTTGAAGAACGTCAACAACACCATCTTGCATGTTAGGAACTGTAATTAAATTGTTATTTAAATTAGACATGTCATATGTTCCTCCATCTTTAAAACCTGCAGTTAAGCTTAAAGGAGCATATTGTCCATCTTCACTTACTTGCCCTCCCATACCTGTTATAGATATAGCTCCACCACCATTGCCTTTACCCATACCCATGAAATCTCTATATACTTCATGTTTAAGAGAAGATAAAGATAATCCTCCTACGTCTCCAGCTTTACCCGGTCCACCGTTAGCTTGTATTGTTTTTTGCATTTCAGCAAAACTTTCTAAATTATTAGTCATACCACCTCCTAAGAAAAACTTGTCATAAACAGCTATTTGAGAACCTAATTTTCTTCTTTCTTCAGGATCATCTGACCTATCGCGTTCAGCTTTCAGTCTAGCTCCTTCATCTGCCCATTGATTAAATACTTTTGTTACTTGAGGACTTATGTCAAAACCAGCATCATCCTTAAATTGATCAGTTGCTGTCCAGGATTTTTGTTGATATTCTTCATTATATTTAGTTTGAGAATTTAAAAAATCTTTGTTAGCTTTTTTATTAGCTTTAGCCTCTTCTCTTTGTCTTTGACCTAAAGCTGTTATAGCACCACCTATACTTTGACCAAAGCTCGCCATTCCTGCAGCTCTAATTCTAGCGCTTTCTGTATCTACTACTGTTGTTGGATTTTCGTATGACATATGTATATTTTTATTATAACGTACCCACGTACGAGCCGGCTATATTACCTAAACCACTCATTAAACCCGCTTGACTAGAGGCTTGAGCTTGTTGAGCAGCAACTTGTTGTTGCTGTGCACCTGTTATTTGAGATGATACCCTGTTTAATTGTTGCATCTCTCTATTTTCTTTTTGACCAAACACAAATTGTTTTCCGGCTACTTCACTTTGTTGCATTCTTTGAGCTTCACTCATTTGAATATTTTGAACTCTTCCAGCTTCACCCATTTGAATTTGCTCTAATTTAGCTTGACCCTCAGCTTTAAGTTTTTCATTAGCGGCTTCTTGAGATTCAATACTAGCAGCAACACCTTTTTTACTTTGTAGTGCAGCTTGAGCTAATGCGGTTGCTCCACCAGCACCAGAACCTGTAGCTCTTAAAGTATCTAAAGTATTTGCTAAAGCAATATCTGTTTGTTCTATTTGCATTTCTGCAGCTTGGGTGGCAACACCTAAATTAGCCATAGTGTTGGAAGCCATACCACTTAAATCTTTAGCCATTGCAGAAATATCTTTTACTCCTTCGTAAGGATTAATTATAGCTTGTCTGTTTTTTTCTAATTGGCCTAATTTAGCTTCTAATCTAGCTGCTTTTTGAGCTGCTGCTTTTTCAGCACGCCTTCTTTTTCCACCTCCAAAAAGACTACCTATTAATTGTATACCAGCACTAATACCAACAGCAGCCAAAGGCGCTAAACCCATAGTAACTCCATAAGGATTGCCAAAAAACCATTCGTATATTTGTATTAAAATTTCTTCCATAATGTTTAGTATGATGATTCCACGACGTTAGATGCCACGGAAAATAATTCTTTTTTAATTCCTGAAGTGTTAAATTGAGTGAGAACTGGTATTTCCATTTTAACAGTTGCAAAAAAACCTTTGATACCAGTCATCGAACTACCAAATACAATTTCACCAGCTGCTGAAGGTGAGTTGTTAATAAGGTTGGCAAAATATTTACTTTCTTTTTTCTTAAAATTATTAGAAAATAAATCGCCTTCTAAGCCAGCTAAACTTGTTTGTGGTTGATATGCACCTATTGGTAAAGTTACATCACCAGAGCTACCTACCATGCTTTTTAACTCCCAATAATTTGATCCTTCGTAATTAATTGTTTCAAATACTTTAACAGCGGATGGTTGAGAATTTAATACGATTGTTACATCTGAAGCATAAGTGATTCCATAAAATTGACCGTAACCACCTAAATAATGTTGATATAATTTACCAGTATTAAAAGTGTAATATAAGTTGTTTAAACTAAAAGCTTGACTAGGTTTAAAACTTAAAAAAGTTGTCCAACCTAAAACATCTTCATCAAATGATAATGTTTCAAAGCTAGCGTCAGTCTTTTGTATAGAAAGGATATAATTTTTAGTACGGTTATCCCATGATCCTATTAGTTTGTCTACATTAAGAGCACCTAGTTCATCTCTAAAAAAATCATGCATACCATAAGAAGATATTTCTGTCATACCGTCTCTAGATAATCTTAAAACAGCACCTCTTGATCTATCAGTAAAGTACTTTCTATAACCATACACAGCAAAGCTTTCAGGGTTTGTACTAATACCATATTCACCAGCGTAAGGAACTATTTGCCCTATAACTAAAGGAGTCGATGTTATAGCGGCAGAACCTTCAGCCGAGTATATAGCGTCTTTATCTATTAAAGCTCTACTAACTTTGTTTTCTTGAAATATAATTAAGTTAGTATCTTCAGCATATAGTTTTTGTATAGATCCATTTGCAGGATCAGCACTTTTAGTTATGTCTGTACCAACTGAAAATTGATTAGTATTGTTTATTCCAGTTCTAGAGTTGAATAATCCAGAATATATAAGAGCTGCAATTCTATTTTGTTGTCTTGTTGTATCTTCTACTAAATATGCTTTAACTCCAAAGTCAACAGTTAGATTATTGTAACCTCCTCTAATTCTAGACTCTTCTTCATACCAAGATGTAACAGGGTCATTAGTAAACTCTTGCGGTATGCCAACATCACTAGCTTTACCAGTAAAAGTTAAATTGTCAGCAGTGGTTATATTTATACTAGATGTATATGTTAACGTTTCGTCCACTGCTAAGGTCGCAACTTGATTTAATTCAAAAA
>Ga0307488_10004191_pt1 | contig 12052 bp, 16 predicted proteins | sample SB02metaG_FD_202248 | JGI IMG/M metagenome (GOLD analysis project Ga0307488, IMG submission 202248) | Sea-ice brine microbial communities from Beaufort Sea near Barrow, Alaska, United States - SB 0.2 | ecosystem: Environmental > Aquatic > Marine > Coastal | place: USA: Alaska | collected...
CATGTTGTCTAGTGTCACTACCACAATTTGTACATCTATAATAATCAGTAACGATAGCAACTAATATAGTATCTTCCTGACATTCTTCACAAATACCATGGACGGTGTCTATATTGTTAAATGTTTTAAATTTATTATCCAACTACTTTTCCACCCTCCCATTTCATATCAGGTAAACCTTCGGTATATTTTTTACCGTCAAAGGTCAGCACTTGTTTTCTGTTTGAACCAGATTCGTGATAGCTTATGTGGACCCATCCGCCTGCAGGATCATCTTTGTCAAAATATTCCATGATCAATTGGTCAAAGTCAACGTTGTTTTGTAGCCAGTAAGCTGTTTTAATGTTGGGCACGCCAAATATTTCCAGGTCGACCGCCTGGCCCTTGGCATGCTGCGATGTCTTTTTGCTGCCGATGGCTTCGCAAAGCGCCTCTGAGCGGTATCCGCTGGTAATCGTAACTGGTTTGTCAAAGTGTGCACGTAAAGGTTCTAAAATTTCATAACACAAATCACCTAAACTTTTAATCTCACCCGAACCTGGAGTATTATCTATACCCTTACGTTGAGCTGTCATAGAATTGGTCATCTCTTTAAGAGTAAAGTGTTTTGAAAGTTGCATGATTTATTTTAATATTAACTTTTTTATAGACAAAGATCCATCTATATTTTTCTCGACCTCAGCCATCGACTTTATGCACTGGTGATGTACATTATTTCCTGTTTCACTTCTCTTGGCATATCTTTTACCTTTTAAACACATTGCCATTGAATGTTTACCTGTATCAGGATCAATCTGAATTCTGTGTTCTTTGATCTCTCCATTAACAATCATAAGAAGAGCCACTACTTCTAAAATCATATTATCTTACCTTTGTTTTCACCTTGCTTGATGACATATTTTTGTGTACCATGTTTTCCAGTTTCTACTTCTTTTTTTAAATTTTTTGCTAGACTCGCAGCTTTGTTCTCTTTGTTTATCTGTGCGATGTGATCCAATACTTTTCTATTGATACGTCCCGTTGCCATTTGCTCTTACCTTATCTTTTAATTCTTCTATATCTTTTAATGCTTTTTCTAATTGTTCTCTTAAAAATTCTATGTTTACTTTGTTAGTCATATTCATCTCTTGAGTCTCTTCCATCTTTTCCACAGACTTGTAAAGATCTTCTAATAAAAAATGTTGCTCCTGGTCTACAGGTACTTGTTCAGATTTTTTTAATAAATCATTTTCAAATAACTCACGTGAAGTCTCCAGTGATACCAATCTTGAAGTTAGCTCTGTGTATGCAAACACACCCATTGCAACTAAAATTATTAGCGATGCTACTGTTTTCATAGGCATCTGTACTGCAGCCGATTCTGATATGTTTAATGGTTTAGTCATTTTTTGGTTTTGGTAGAGGCAGTATATAGTCTTTTGGTGGGATTTTCAATTTGCTTTTCTTAGGTCCTATAAGCTTATCATTCATTAATTTGACGTCAGGGTTCTCTTTTTTGTAGCCATCTTTCAAATCATCCCACAAACTTTGTGAATCTGAGGGTCTAGTGTTGTTTCCTGTTGCAGCAACACCAACACATTTAGATACTAATAAATTAAAACTAGGGTTGTGTTTTAATGTAGGATTACTGTTAACTCTTCCACACATTTTCATAAGTTCTAGCTGTTGTTTTAGCTCCATGTTTTCTTGTTGAACAGCTTTAAATTCATCAGTGCATGCTGAACCTAAATAGTGTCTCCAAGTTAAACGTAACGATCTATCATCAGAAGGATTAGTATAATTATTATCAGGATTATTGTGTCTGTACCTAGACTCATATTCCCTCTGTTCGACTGATACGCTAAGATCACCAGTGCTACAAGTATTAGTACCATTATTAAGATACTCATTTCTACTGTGTGCAGGTCCACCAAACAATGCTAATAAAGTCATCATCACAATAAGTATAGCTGTAAATCTGTAATCCATCCTGCAATACCTCATTGTTCATAAATCCTATCTGTTTAAATCTTTAATATCATAGTCATGTTCTCTGACTTGATCTGCTAGTTGTCTGTATAAATTTTCTGCCATTTGCCACGTAGATTCTGCAGAAGTTAGTCTTGTGTTTTGATCTACAATTTTATCTTCTGCAACTTTTAAATCTCTTTTAAGATCTACAATTTCTTGCTGGTTAGTATTGATAGTATCTGTAAGATTAACAATATAACGAACGCCAGTAAATGTACCGACTAGCACTGAAGCTACCACAGGTACTAATACAAAATTTTTTTTTAACAGATCTGCTAAATTCATTATCTAGTCCAAAATAATATTCTTTTCCACCAAGAGTTTCCTGGTGCTTGACCCAAACTGCAATCACAGTGAGCACACTTATCAATGCCTTCATGTATATGGTGACTTATTTTATGTCCGCAGTCATCACACATTTTTGCTTGTGGTTGTTTAATCATGTTTCTTCTCCTCAATCTCGTAGAAAAATTTATCTGTATCTTCTGTTTTCCATCCACCAGTGTCTTCTACATTCCACTCGTTAGTTTGGACCTTCCAGTCAGGAATATTATCTTTAACTGTAAATGAAGGTAAGTCCCAGATACATCTATTGTTTGGCTGGGCAGCATAATTACCATCTTTTAAGGCTATTATGTGAGCACACTTATGTTCGTGTGGTATTTCTGAATGATCAGTATCTATTATATTACCATTAGGATGGGCCCAGTCAACTGTAAATAGATAGGACCCATGATGCCATTTTTTATCTTTACCAATATATTTTCCGGAAGCTGCGCTTAGAATATTCCAATTAGTAACAGCAGGATAATAACTAAAAGAATTCCAAAGCTCCAATTCATCAAGTCTTCTGCTCGGTACGTCTTCGATTTTGAAACCACGTTGAATAAATGCACTAAGAGGGAGGCGATAAAAGATTGCGCCATTTTCCATAAGTGCGTGCCATAAGATAGCACGACCCCCCAAAGAGCTAAGACCAAAGATAATACAGTCTTCAACTTCTCCATGATGTTTTTTAAGGTCATATAAATACTCCTTTTTTATTTGGGCGTATTGTACAGGAATATTTGCATTTAAGTAAGCCATAATTTATCATTTTATTTGGCCCCAATTAGGGCCAGATTCGTAATCTACTTTGTTAGGTATTTGCAACTTAACTGCATTTTCCATAACACTTTTAATTTTATCAGCTTGTTTATCTGATTCAACAGATATATCCAACTCATCATGTATCTGTATATGCGGTGTAATACCTTCCTTATATAGCTCTAACATAGCTTTTTTTGTCATATCAGCTGCCGATCCTTGTATTAATTTGTTTAATGCTTTGTATGTAAATGCTCTACGACTATCATTTTCATGCCAATAGTTTTTTTGTTTGTTTCCATCTTTGTCTATAACAAATTCACCTTCTTCATCCTTTACGTGAGGACCCATTGATTGTAATTCTAACATTCTTTCATGATCTTGAGGGGGTATATACTTACCCCAATCATTACCTTTTAATACAGGTTCGTATTTAGGAAATCTACATTTTCTATTTAAAATAGTTTTAATTTTACCATTACGTTGAGCTGCAGTCATAAGTTTGTTTGTTAGTTGTTTTACAAATGGAACTTTACTGTGATAAATATCAAATAATTCTTTAGCCTTATCTTTACTTACACCTAACTCTGCTTCAAGTTTTGCTTTACCCATACCATAAAACAAACCCAGGTTAATTACTTTAGCTTGGGATCTAGGAATCTTAGCCATGTCTGCTACTAGTTGGTGAAAGTCAGCATTAGGGTTGTGATCATAAGAATCTGCAATTTCATTTACAGATGCAAGTTTAAATCTTAATGCATATTCTGTAACTAATCTTGGTTCCTGTTGCGAGTAGTCAAACGTACCCCACTTACAACCCTCTTCAGGTATAAACAATGATCTTATTAATGGACCTGTCTCTGGATCTTTTGCTGGTATCTGTTGTAGGTTAGGATTAGAATAACTAAATCTACCAGTAACTGTACCTCCATCATCAGATCTAATTTGATTTATTTCTGCATGTATTCTACCATTATGTTCATGTCTTAATATTGTATCTATAAATGTTGTATTGACCTTGTTTATTTTTCTAGCTTCTGCTATCATCTTAATTGTAGGATGTTCATGCATCGAAAGGAAATTTTTAGTAAATGAAGGCGCACCAGTTTTTTCAGTTTTGTCAAAAGGTAAATTTAATTTTTCAAAAACTTTTTGGATACTTCTTGCGGCCCATATCTGAGTTTCTATTCCTGTGTCTATTTTTATTTGGTGTATCAATCGTTCTTCTTTTCTGGTCAGTTCTTTTTTTAATTGATTGGCTTTTGTCACGTCTACCCGCACCCCTAGGTAACGCATATCGACTAAACAAGGAAACAGATCAGTCTCTAAATTAAATATTTGTTGACAGTCTTCTTCTATTAATAATTTTTTTAGGTGTTGCCAAAGTTTAAAAGTTAACTCTGCATCCTTTTCTGCGTAAGTTCCAACTTCACTTGCAGGTAGTCTCCACATGTCAGCTTTAGGATCTAATCCTCTTGACTTAGCAGCTTCATTCAAAGCTTTTTCATTCTTACCTTCACCTAAATAAAACCATGACAAAGCATTAAGTGTGTATGCAAATCTATTCTCATCTAAAACAGAGCAGGCAATCATAGTATCTACAATTAAACCATTGATTTTTATACCTAAATTACGTATCCAACATACGTCATACATTGCGTTATGAAATATTTTTGTAGCTGGACATTCACAAATATCTTTAAACCATTCTAGAACTGTTCTTCTGCACATGTTAGGAGCTTCAGCATGGGCAATAGGAAAATACCATTTGCCATTATATGTGGCAACTGCAATACCAACTACTTCACCATTACCTGTAACTGCACCAGAACCTTTTGATTTTAAATCAGGATCTCTTGTCTCTAAGTCAATTGAAATTTCATCATAGTCTCTTAAATCAGGAAACTCTGTGGGCATTACCCATTCAGTTTGTATTAGATATCTAGGTACTTTCATTTTTTCTTTTTAAGATCATTCATTTTTAACATCTCTAACTGACAGTAGTGTACAATTTTTTTAAGATCTTCCACTCCCCCCTTCCGTTGATAACGACAAACGTACTTCACAACATTGCCCTGAAAGAACGAGAGATCATTTTTAGAAATAAACTCGTAAGGTTGAATAGGAAACTTTGTGTAGTGATTCCCGCCTACCTGGGTGTATTGTGGAAATGATTCTTTAAATATATCTTCTGCTGTCATAGTTGATACTCCTTTAATATTTTCTTTGCTTTCAATTTATATAAGTTATTTCTTGCTCTTGTGGTACCCACATACCATACTCTATGCTCTTCATCTTGTTTGTCAACACTTAGACGAATACTTTTTTGTACTTTAGATCCTTGGTGTAAAGATAATATTACATTATCTTCTTCACCGCCTTTGGCTGCATGAATTGTAGACAACCATACCCTTGCTTTTTCAGAAAGTTTTTCACCCCCAGAAATTATATTACGGATATAAAGTATTTCTTTCTGATCACCAACGAAGATATCGTACCAATTTTTTTCAGGATTCCAATTTCCACTAGGAATATATTCTCTTACATCATTGATTTCTTTTTCTTCAAGACTACCTTCTCTTATCCATTTAGTATAAGCCATCGCTGCATTATATATTCCAACATTAAAACTTTTACCTTTGTTAGTTTGATAATAAATGTTTTTACTTTTAAGTTGTTTCATTATTTCTAACAAGTTACTTTTAGTTCTAGTAAGAATTAACCACTTATCTTTAGTTAAATCAACTTGGCCTAAATTACTTATGTGAGATGCATAACCTTCTTCCTCTCTTGGTAAATATTCTTTGTGTTTCCTGATGCCTGCTATACGATCTACTGCTATTTGAGATTGTTGTTGAACAGCTCTAGATACTCTTCTTGAATATCTTAAAACTTTTTCAACAGCAGGTTCTTTAATAAATCTATTTACATCAGCTCCAGCCCAGGCAAAAATGGCCTGATCATCATCACCAGCTAAATACATATCATCACAATGTTCTTTTAATTTATCATATAGTTTCCATTGTAATGGAGATAAATCTTGTGCTTCATCAATAAAAATGGCTTTAAATCTAGGTATTTTGTTAGACTCAATAGCTTGAGTAATTAAATCATTAAAGTCTAATAAATGATTTTTCTTTTTATATTCCTGTAAATTAACATCAATGTGCTTGAGTGTAGGCCAGTATATTTCTTTTCTATTATGTTCATTTAAATCGTATTCATCTCTTATACTTATATTTTTATTAATAGCTCTTTGTATCATTTGAAAATAAGGATTGTTGCAAGTTAAAAAATGACTTTGTTCATCATTATATTTGTCAGTAAAACTAACTCTTACATTTAACATCTTACCTAAATCTTCATAGTGATGTGGTTGAATAATATCTTCCTCAGTTTTATTTAATAAATGAAAACAGAATGCATGAAGTGTTTGAAAGTATGGCACTTGTTTTTCATCCACACCAATTCTATTTCTAGCTTCAGTCGCAGCCTTTTTAGTAAATGCAAAGTAACCTATTTTATGATAAGGTGTACGTGTTCTAACATAAGCATTGACTCTACGAATTAATCTAAATGTTTTACCTGTACCTGGTGGTCCATATATTTTAATTGTCTTTTTCATCAGATTTTTTAAATGTATCGATTAATGATCCTTTGTATCCAAAGTTACCATGATGAGTTGTTACTCCATCTACCACTGCATAAAATTTATGACCTGCATTTCTTGCTAAGTTACAAAAAGATACGTCTTCTCCAAACCAATGACCTTGTTTAGAATCAAATGTATTTTCCCAAAAATTATACATATATTTTTTAGCTTCATCAGATATACCATTAGCTGAATTTATTTTTAAGTCAGGATGTTTTTGCATTAAAGAATCATACACTGTTCTTTTAATTAAAGTTAAACCTGCGGGTCCACCTATAATTTCTGTCAGACCTAATTTATCTATACTAATGTCATTAAAATTTTCAAAAGCTACAGAAAATTTAACTGTATTATCATGAGTCTTTTTTCTATATGGAACACACGCCATATCTTTATCGGCTACAATCATTCTGCCTACATCTTTAGGATCAAATTCTACATCAGCATCTACAAATAACTGATAGTCAAAACCAGATTCCATAAAAAGTGCTGATAATATATTTCTTCCATAACCTACGTAAGGACATTTAAATGTACTTACAGTAGATTTTATTTTCGCCTGAGTAAATTTATCCATTAATTTTAATAATGATAAACATGTTGATACTTGCATGGTGTCATAGGTAGGCATACATACAAATACACTTGGTGCTTTAGTTGTCATACTATATTCTCCTTATCTTCTATTATTATTTTTTCATCTGGTATTTCTTCTTTCATCAAATCACCTGCAGGTATTTTTAAACACCTGACGGGTGGAAATGACTTCTCACTTTCTCCTTTTGGAAATCTTTTTTGAATACCAAACTCACCTTTGAAATAAGTTTTAACCAGAGTTCCAGTTCTTGGTCTATCTTGGTTCCATTCATTTCTTTTTATTTCCTCATAGAATTTATCATAATCAAAGTAATAAAATTCATCATCTTTTAATACAGCACCACTTTTAAATGAAGCATATGTTTTTGCTTCGGGTCCGTTAACATAATCTTCTAAATATTTCTTAAGCATTTCAATAGGATTAGTACCAGCAGGGGGTTTAATATCTTCTTTAGTGGCCCATAGAGCGTCCAGGATAGGCTGATAGTCATTATTCTTAATGATAGGGGGAAAGATAGATGTTTGATCTGCTATAAGCGCTCTCATCTCTTTCATTTCTGCTATCTTTTTTATATGTTTTGCATGAATTTGAACTACTTTACTGTCTGATAGTTCTACATTAAAAAAATATTCTGGGTCAGGTTTATAATCTATTTTAATTAACCCTGATATCTGAGGCCAACTACTTTCTTTATGACTACCAATACCAAATTTTCTACGTAGACAAGTTCCCTTTGCACAAAAAGAAGAGATAGGTAAATCATGACAGGTATGTCCCGCTGTATCTTTGTCCCAACTTTTTATTTTTTGTTTTACTTTTTCATCACCCCAGGTTTGATCATACTTAATAAAATCTCTAGCAGCATCTAATAGTTTAGTCTTCCAATCATCTTTATGTTTCTTTTTAACAAACACCATGTAGTTAAATAAAAATCTATCTCTTTCATCTTTTAATTTGTTTCCTGATTCCTGAACCTGTTTACATATCATCTGTAAACAGGGAGGACCATCCAATAAATCTTCGGGACCACCTGTTAATAGTTCTTTAACTTTTTTATTTGATACTTCTTTTAATGACTCTTTTGTTTGTAAGTTATCTTTTACTACATTTATAAAATCATCAAACTCTAATTCTGTTCCATCAGGTAATAATGCTTTACGTTCTTTCTTCTTAAAATAAGGTAAGTTAATAAATGATCCAGAAGTTCTAACATTATCTTGGTTCATTCCTAACTGTGTTTGTTTAGGAAATATTTCTGTCTTAGATGATAGACCAAATAAAAATAATAAATTTTGTAAAAATTCTCTAATTAAAGTTGCAGGTACTTTTTCTGCAGTAAATACATATATGTGAAGTCCATTACTTTTTGATTTAATTGGTACTACAGGAAGATTATTGTCTTGTATTACTTTTAAATAATGATGTATATCAAAGCTAGAATAATCTGATGGATCAATATCAATAGCACCAAAGCTAGCCATACCATTATCATCACACGCTTGAATACCTATTGCACGTTTACCTGTTAAGTGATCTTCATAATCTTGATCAGATATATTTCTTTTAGACCAGCCATAATCACCTGGATCAAATTTTAATTTGTTTGTTTGTGGATCATGGTAACCATTATTAACATTACAAAAACCAAAGTCTCTATCTAGTCCACCAAAATATTTTCTAAATTCTTTCATAATTTATATGGCGCCTCCAGTCTCCCTTCGGCGCCATTGTTATAACTAGATTACTATACTATGTCTTGTTGTTTTTGACCAGCATCATATTTAGGTTTAGCAGTTCCTTTAGAAACTTGTTTCTGAAGTTGCGCTGCTATCTCATAAGTAGATGCATCCTCTTTATTAGAAACATCAAGGTTTCTTACTCTTGATGGTCTATAGACATGCCAGCTTTTGCTGCCAGAAGTTTTACCCATTGTATTTAATTTATATACAGCTGAATAAGTTGCTGGATTAAATGAACCTTGATCATCTGTGAATCTAAGATTCTTGATAAGGTTATTTAGTTCCCTCGCTGGAGATAGATTAGAAGATCTCATTGGGATCACTGCAGGTTTTAACTCTTTATCTACCATCGCTAGCACATAAAAGTATGCAGTCTTCTCAACATAGTTACCATTAGGTAATCTATATCTTCCATTTCTTTCCTCAACAGCATCGGCTGGAATCTCTAAATGAGTTCCTACTGGAGCTGAAGCACTATCACCTCTCTCCTGCCATTCAGGATACCTAGTTTGAGCATGAGCGATTATGATATCTAATCCCTCTTGTCCATCTATAAGTTTACCAAACCCTGATGCATAAATCATACCAGGTTTAGCTCCTTCTACATGTTTAGCGTCTCTCTCATTACACTCTGGTGAAAGTTGATGTAAGATTTTCAAAATCGGTGTTGATACGTCATCTGATTTTATTTCTTCAGCTCCTTTACCAGAATCTCCTCTGAGATTAATAGTTGCTAATGCACCTGCATTAGCTTTTTTTGCTACTTGACTTTCCATATATACTCCTTTGTTAGTCTATTGTTTTGGTTTGTTAGTTATTTTCGTTTGATATCCAGCAAACGTACTGAAATACTCTGAAGGAATCTTACCACCACGTGAATGGAGATCCTCCAGAGCAACTCTTAAGGTCCCAGCATGAACAGAAACTTTTTGTTCCGGATCATAACCTTGACCTTTTGCAAGGGTAGCATATTGCTCCGCCTTGTTATCTTCGTCCCGGCCGAACCTCACTGTAATTTCATTTTTTACAATGTTGCCCATACCGTTATCTCGAAGCCAGTTATATGCTTCTGGTCTTTTAGCTGCGTACGCAGAAGCAAAAAATTTATTAGATACTTCTATTTCAGAACCATCTTTTAATTTCATAGTTTTAAGATTCATAGCATTCATCATGTCAGGAATTACAACTTGAGAAAAATGTTTTTCTCTATCTTCTAATTCTTTTATCTTACTTTTATGATTATCTATTTCTTGTTGAATGTCTTGTAATGTTTTTATGTGTTGGGAAAGTTTTTCCGGTTCAGTTTGAGTCACCTGATCAGGCGCATCAGCTCTTAGATTTATCGTCATGTTACTCCTTAATAGTTTAATAGTTTAAATTTATATTTGCACTATTTTATATATAGGATAATTTCTATATGTCAATACTAATTTTGAAAAATATTTAATTCAATTGGATAATAAGAAAATTGTCTTCTATCATATTTTAACAATTTGAATTTACCATTAGTAATATCAGAAGCCACTGCACACACTACTCCAATTATGGCAGGGTCGCCATAAAGTAATAAGTAATCATTGGTTGTAAAATCTTTTAATGAGTTTTTTATTTCCATTACCATTGGTCCTGGTGAAAATTGCATTTGTTTTAATCTTGGAAACATAATCTTAATTTCGCCATACTTTAATGCAGGTGTAATATCAATTTTAGGTTTACCACTATCTCTATCTACTGGTATTTCTTGAACTAAATATACTTTTGGTTCGCTCTGGGTAGCTGTGGATTTATGATGATCTTTTATTAACATTGACTTTATTCTTTCAATGTAGTATATACCTTTTTAGAAAGATAAGTAAATGTTAAATTATAAATATAAAACTGAGCCTTACGCTCATCAACGTAAAGCCTTAGAACGTTCTTGGCAAGAAGAATACTTTGCCTATTTTATGGAAATGGGTACAGGTAAATCTAAAGTATTAATTGATAATGCAGCCATGCTTTATAATCAAGGGAAGATAAATGGTTTGCTTTTAATTGCACCTAAAGGTGTATATAAAAATTGGTATGAAGATCAAATACCTACTCACCTTCCTGATTATATAAATAAAAAAATTGTTCTTTGGAAAAGCTCAGATAAATCTGGTGAACAGGTAAAAAAATTAAATACATTATTTCAAACTGGAACTGAATTTCATATTTTAATTATGAATGTTGAAGCTTTTTCATATGATTTTGGTAAAGAGTTTGCACGTAGATTTTTAGACTCACATAATGCGATGATGGCTATTGATGAGTCTACTAGCATTAAAACACCCACTGCTAATAGAACTAAAAATATTTTAAAATTAAAGAACCTTGCTAAATACAGGAGAATCTTAACAGGTTCTCCTGTTACTAATTCACCTTTAGATTTATTTAGTCAGTGTGAATTTCTTGGTGATTGGCTTTTAAAAACAGATAACTATTATGATTTTAGAGCTAGATATTCTGTTATGAAATCTATTAATTTAGGTTCTCGTAGTGTTAATGTGGTTGTAGGACATAGAAATCTTGGAGAACTATCATCTCTAATAGAACCTTTTTCTATGCGTGTATTAAAAGATGATTGTTTAGATCTGCCATCTAAAACATTTATGAAAAGAGAAATAACAATGACTCCTCAACAAGAAAAAATTTATAAAGCCATGAAAAAATATGCTATGGCAGAGTTAGATGGAAAAAGATTAACTACTAGTAATGTAATGGTTCAGCTGATGAGGCTTCACCAAATTACTTGTGGTCATTTTACAGCTGATGATGGAACTATACAAGAGATACCTAATCATAGAGTAATAGAGTTAATGGAAATATTATCTGAAGTAGAAGGTAAAGTAGTTATATGGTCTAACTATCAAAAAGATGTAGATACAATTATGAAAGCTATTAGAAAAAAATATGAACGTAATGATATTGTTGTAGACTATTATG
>Ga0307488_10004193_pt1 | contig 12047 bp, 23 predicted proteins | sample SB02metaG_FD_202248 | JGI IMG/M metagenome (GOLD analysis project Ga0307488, IMG submission 202248) | Sea-ice brine microbial communities from Beaufort Sea near Barrow, Alaska, United States - SB 0.2 | ecosystem: Environmental > Aquatic > Marine > Coastal | place: USA: Alaska | collected...
AACAACCACTCGACAGACGTTGAATTGACAAGCCGATTCCGCGCGTCTATATGAGCATTCCCACAGAAGAAAGGTCATGCTCCGATGTCGGTCGAGTGCTTGTTCTCAGCGACCCTCCTCCCAGGGCATCAACGCGGCGTTCCACCTGACCGCCGTGTTCACCGGTGCGTACATGATGTACGCGGTGTTCCAGCAGCGCAGCTTTGGTAGGCACTCAAGGATAGAGCTCACCACGTCGTCAACGCAATAGTGCTCGCCACGTCATAGAATGGCATTGAACTGATGAAACCAGGGTTCAAAGTGCATTTGATGACGTGGCGAGCATTATCTGAGATTCCCTAAGATTCGGCCTGTTCAGCATCATCAGCGCGTACTGCGTGGTGATCGCCGTGATGAGCGACACGGCGCTAGCCGCGGACCTCTGGCGCGGCGCCGCGTCCGCGGGGGCCGGCGGCTGGAGCGGCAGGGGGGATTATCGAGAACAAGCACGCGACAGACATTGAATCGCGTGACTGTGTCCGCGCGTCCATATGATATGAGAGTTCACCTTGAAGGTAGGGCATGTGCCAATATCGGTGGAGTGCTGGTTATCAGTGACCCTCCTAAGCGGCTTTCAGGCGGATGCGGACGAGGCGAAGGCGGCGCGGCACCAGCAGCGCACGGTAAGGCGGCGCAGGTTCATGGCGTCTGGTTCCAGCAATTGAAGCTATGATGTGATGCACCGGTTTCAAACATGTATTTCCATTTGAAGTTGCGGCCCTCTTGCAAGGTGGTGGGAACGCGCGCGCTGCCCCTGATGGGCGCCGGCGCCATGGTGTCCGGCGGCGCCGCGCTCTCCTGCCTGGCCTCCGACTTCCCCGCCGTTCAGGCCTTCGGTTGGGCGCTGCAGCTTGCAACGTGTTGAATCCAGCGTTGAAAGCGCCTAGTTTAAGCGCTTGAAACTAAAATATAATAAACTGCCATCAAGTTTTGCCCTCAATTTCAACTTGCGTCGCTACATGTCGGCCTGTTCTCCGCCTGCATCGCGGTGGTGAACTTCCTGTGCTCGGCTATCACGCTCCCTGCCACTATCGCCGTGGCGTTCCAGAACTTTGGCCACTTCCCGTTCCTCGGCTGCATGGGCGGCAGGGACTTACACCTACACTCGTCCACTTCTCGGCTTTTGAGTGAGCAGCTTTTGAGGGACACGTTGGGTGTTCTGCAGTATATTTCAGTGACAAGAATGGCTTAGATTGAGCTTGGAAGTGGACGAGTGTATGTCCCTCATGGGCGGCAAGACGCAGCCGCAGAAGCCGGCGGCGCAGGTGGCGCCATCTCCCGGCAGCAGCGACATGTCGATCGTCGTCGTGCCCAACGGCGCCCCGACGGCGATGACCATGCAGTCCGATGACGACGCCGCCGCCGCTGCTGCTGTCGCCGCCGCCCATGCCGCCGACGAGGCCGACGCCGTGCGCCCGTTCGATGACCAGACCCCGCTCCTGCCCGCGTCCCCCGCGGGTGCTGAGCCCCCGGCCCCCTCCGAGCCGCCGCCGGTCCTGACGGACCTGACGGAACCGCCTGTCCTGACGGAGGAGGAGAGACAGCGCGCGGCGGCTGCGGAGAAGCTGCAGCTCAACTCGCTCATGGCAGCGGCAGGGGCTTACACTCCTCCACTTTTCAGATCAATCTGAAATCTGAGACGTTTTTGGTCACTGAAACACTGAAATCTCCCAACGTATCCCAATCCCACAAAGAGTGCTTACGTTGAACCGAAAAGTGGACTAGTGCTACGCCCCTGGGTTATGGCGGAGCTGGAGCTGGCGGAGGGTGACTCGGACCGGTTTCTGAAGGAGGAGGAAGAGCGCGCGGAGCAGGCGTCGGCGGCGGCGCGGCGGCGGCAGGAGTCGTCGGCGAACCAGACGCGGCTGGAGGGCGAGATGCGGAACGCGCACGCGGCGACGGAGGAGGCGGGCCGCAACGCGGCGGCGGCCAAGGTAGGCCAGTGACGTGGCACTGATATGGTACTGATAGGCACTGATGTGGCACTGATGTGGCACTGTTTTGGCACTGATGTGGCGCTGATGTGGTATTTCGTGGCACCGATGTGGCACTGACATGACACGGGTGTCTGTGATGTGGCAATGATGTGGCAATTCCAGCGCTTGAATCTACAACACGATGGGCCGCTTTCGAAGTATGTTTTCAATTGCAACTTGCGTCGCTACAGTACGGCGCGCGCCGAGGTGCTGGCCGCAACCAACGCCATTAACGCCGTTGGTGCCGGGGAGGACCCGCTGCCGGGCAGCCTGCGGGGGAACGCAGCGGCGGCGGCGAGCGGCAAGCGCCCGGGGCGCAGAATGCCCGGGCGGGGCGCCTCCGCGGCGGCGCCGGTGCCGCCCGTCGGCGCCGAGCCCGCCAGCCCCGGCCCCGGCCCCGTCACCGAGGTAGAGACTAATGTAAAGTGCTTGCCACGTCATCAGACGCATTGTGGACCGTAGTTGCATGAGTTCAACGGCATCCTATGACGTGGCGAGCACTATTCATCGGTCCCTGAGGATATAAACAGTATCATATGACATGGCGAGCACTATGCATCAGTCCCTACATTGAGGCCGTGGAGCCGCCGCTGTACCCGGTGGACCCGGCGGTCGGGTATCCGAGCCACCCGAGCCCGGTGAAACCCGTCAAGGGTGCGGCGGCGGCGGAGAGGGTTGACAACGAGTCGGAGTTGGTGCTGTCGCAGGCCATGGCGGGGGGGATTATTGAGAACAAGCACTCGACCATCGTTGAATCTTCTCCTCCTCCTCCTCCTCTTCCTCCTCATCCTCATCCTCCTCCTCCTCCTCCTCATCCTCCTCCTCATCTTCCTCCTCCTCCTGCTCTTCCTTCCCCTCCTCCTGCTCCGCGTCCGCGCGTCTGTATGAGCATCCACATTGAAGGTAAGCCTTGCGGGCTCGTCCGATCTCGGTCGAGTGCCTGTTCGCAATGACCCTCCTGCAAGGCGCGCATGCACAGCGCGCAGGCCGACGCCATCTTCAGCGTGGGCGGCGGGGTCGGGGGCGGGCCCGGCATCAGCTTCGGCGCCGTGTACGCCGCACTCCTGGACCGCTTCAAATGGGGGGTCGTCATCGCTATAGCAGTGTGCATGGCCGTGCTGCTATCTACGGCGGTGGAGGTGGACGCCGACACCAGCCCGCCCGCCCTGTTCCCCGCTGGTAGGGGTTGATGGATACTGCTGGCCCGTCATACGGGACGGATGAATAGTGCTCAACACGTCGTCTGATGAGGTAGATGACATCCCATGACGTTGTGAGTACTATTCATCAGCTCCCTACCCGCGGGCAACAACTTCCGCGATGTGCACGCAATGCGCGCGCCGTACTACAGCCGCGGCGGCACCTCCGATGCCGCGCTGCGCATGCGCCTGGCAGGCTGCTGTTCCTTCACCCCAGATTGATCCCCGCTTGACCCAAGGTTGACCCCGTGCTGGCCACAGGTTGACCCTGTGTTGGCCCCAGATTGACCTCAGCTTGACTTCAGGCTGACCCAACGTTGAACGCTTGGTTTCAGTGCTTGAAGCTAAAACACGAGGAACCGCTTTCAAACTTTGCTTCAAAATTCAACTTGCGCCTCTACAGCTTGGTGTGGGGCATCAGTCCTACCACGCCCATCGACCGGCGCGAGTACCCGCGCAAGACTAACCCCACGGAACTTGGCGACATCGGCGACGCGAGCTGGGCCAACACCACGCGCATGTCCGTCGGCGCCCGCTGCTTCCTGGTGGGGCGGTGCAGGCTGACCCCATGTCGTCCCCGTGTTCACCCCATGTTGTCCCTGTGTTGACCCCATGTTGTCCCGGCGCTGCAGGTTGACCCCATGTTGTCCCGGTGTTGACCCCAGGATGTCCCCGTGTTGACCCCGTGTTGTCCCCGTGTTGACCGCGCTTGGTCACCGCGTTGAAGTTATGATATGATGAACCGCTCTCGAACTTTGCTTTGAATTTCAACCCGCGGCCCTACATTCTGGATCTGTGCAGCAAGGCGGAGGCGAAGGACAGCTCGCGCGCCACGGGCGGGGTGTCCGCGGGGTACTCGGCGGACTGCTGGATGCGCGACTTCAAGGCCTTTGTGGACGCCAAATCCGCGGCGGGTTCAGTCGATCAGTGCAATCACACGTTCGCGGGGTGGGACGACATGACGGGGTGCCCCGCCTCCTGCGACTGTGCGGTAGGCTGGTGCAGGTGCAGGTTGAACCCAGTGGAGGCCCGTGTTGAAAGGGACTGCTTTATACAGCACTGGAAAGTTAAAGGTGATGGAACTGCTTTAAAATTCTGCTTTCAATATCAAGTTGCGGCAGTACAACGCGGCGGGGTACGGCATCTCCAACGGCGACGGCGCGGGGACCGACCGCGGGTGCCGGCTCGAGATCGAGGCAGGGGCGTTCTCGAGCACAAGCACTCTACCGACGGTGACTCTACTCCTATTCCGTATATTCTGCACATCTGTATGAGCATGGGTCATCGAGAACAAGCTCTCGACCGACGTTACATCGACGAACCGAGTCCGCACGTCTGCACGAGCATTCACCCTTAAGGTAAGTCATGTTCTTATCTCGGTCGAAAGATTGTTCTCAATGATCCTGATGCTCGGCGCAGGAGAAGAAGTGGTGGGAGGCCATCTACGCCTTCCTGCGCGACGTCCCTGATAACTTCGACCGGTAGGGCCGTGCAGGTTGACAGGGCTTGGAGGGTTTAGGGTTACCCTAAACCCTGAACCCTAAACCCTAAACCCTAAATCTATGTTGAAAGCGCCTGGTGTCTGCGCCTGCAACTAACATATGATAATACGGGTTTCAGGATTTTCTTTCCATTTCAACTTGTGGCGGTACCGAGCGGTATTCGCGCATGATCGCGGGCGAGAAGCTGGGGCAGGCGGACCACCAGCGGTGGAAGGAGGTCATGCGGGAGGTGCGCCAGTGCCCCGCCGACTCCACCGGTGCCCTGCAATGGCGCTACACGTACGCCGACATCCCGCTCACGTCGCGACACGACGTGCCGGCGTCCACGGTAGGACAGTGCTCCATCCATTACTTATCCGTTATTCACTAGATTTTGGGCCATCAGAAGCCCCTGATGGACTTTTAGTTGGATCCGGGTTGACCGCGCTTGGTTTCAACGCTTGAAGTAAACAAACGTGATACAAGCTTTCTAACTTTGCTTACAATTGCAACATGCGGCGCTACACCACGGGGCTGCGCATGGAACGTGCGTGGGAGGCGTGGTGGGCGGAGAAGTATGCGGACGGCGCAGGCAGGGGCTTATACTCGTCCACTTCCAGCTCAACGCGAGCCGCTTTTGTCACTGGCATCCTGATTCCACTCAGCGTATCCCACGAAAAGCTTGTGGCGTTGAGCCGAAACGTGCACGAGTGTAAGTCCCTGGCCGCGGGGGAGTGCAAGAAGGTGGGCGCGATGTGGTCGGGCTTCGTGTACACGCCGACGACGGAGGCGTGGGGCTGGGAGGGCGCCTCCCCCGGTGACTGGTTCAACGCCATGGACGCCGTCTTGCTGGACGTCACCAAAGTGGTACTCATCGGTAGGGCGGTGCAGGTTGATCCCAGGTTGACCCCATGTTCACCCCGTGTTCACCCCAGCCTTTCGCCCCAGCTTCACGCCAGCTTGACCACGCTTGCTGTCATTTCAGCGTTTGGGGCTGCACTGTGATGAATCAGTTCCAAAGTTTGCTTCCATTTTCAACTTGCGCCGCTACACATCGGGCACCTGATCATCGCGGCGGCGGTGACGGTGCTGACGCGGAGCCTGCCGCTGGGCGTCACCGCCGCCGCGGCCACCGGAGTGGCGGAGGCGTGGATGGTGTCATTCGTGGTGCTGCGGGGCAGGGGCTTACACTCGTCCACTTTTCAGCTCACCCTGAGCCATTGCCGACCCAAAATACACCCTACACACCCCCTAATACCCCCTGCCACCTCCTAAACACCCCCTAAACACCCCTTACATGCACCCCCTGTCCCACAGAGAGCACTTAAGTTGAGCTGAAAAGTGAACGAGTGTAAGCCCCTGCTGCGGGGCGCCAAGCTGGGCGCCGTGGAGGCCATCATCCTGTGCATCGTCCCCGCCGCCACCGCGCCGTGCCTCACGCACGCCGCCATGGCAGGGGGGTATTGAGAACAAGCACTCGACCGACGCTATATCTCCTCCTCCTCCTCCATCTCCTCCTCCTCCTTCTCCCCATTCTCCTTTTCATCCTCGAGTCTGTATGAGCATTCACCCTGAAGGTAAGTCGTGTTCCAGATGCGGACGAGTGCTTGTTCTCGATGACCCTCCTGCCCGGCGTACGCGCAGTGCGACCTGCCGGCGCGCGGCGCCCGCGTGCGCGCCATGCTGCTGGAGACCGGCGCGGCAGGGGGGTCATTGAGAACAAGCATTCAACCGATGTCCAATTACCTCATCCTCCTCCGTGCGTCTGTATGAGCAATTAACTAGAAGGTCAGCCAGGCTCTGATGTCGTTCGAGTGCTTGTTCTCAATGACCCTCCTGTGCGGCGCCGCTGACCGCCGCGGTGGCCACCATGTGCGCCACAGCTGCGCCCTTCTGGGGTCTCACCGCGCCCGTCAAGGCAAGGGGGTTACCTCGAACATGCACTCACCCGACGTTGAACCTCCTCCTCCTCCGCCTCCTCCGCGGTCAGTATGATGGGGTTCTGGAGAACAAGCACTCGACCGACATTGACCCTCCTACTCCGCCTCTGTATACTCCCAGCGTGTATGTATGAGCGTTCACACTCAAGGTAAGCCGTGCCCCGATCTCGGTCGAGTGCATGTTCTCAACGACCCTTCTCCAAGGAGACGTCGGTGTACATGTTCCTGCTCGCCTTCGGCATCATCGGTGCCTCCGCCGTGTTCGGGGGGATCGTGGCGGCGACGGCGCCGGGCCACGGGCTGCTGGGCAACTGCTGGAAAACAGAGACGCGGGACGACCCGCGGCACGTCAAGGCGGCGGACGTCAAGCTGGCGGCGGGGGCGTCGCCGGCGGAGCTGCCGGCGTCGGAGGTCGACGGGAAGACGTCGACGGCGGAGCTCCACGAGATGGATGAGCAGACCGGCGGGAAGCTGGCGGCGGGGGAGCTGAACGGGAACAGGGATGTGAATGGGTATGGGAGCGGGGAGCTGGCGGTGGCCGACATCGGGGAGGAGGAGACGGAGGAGAAGTCGGAGAAGACGGAGGAGAAGCCGCAGCCGTTAGGCCGTTTCGGTCTCCCGCAGTTCTAGAGGGCGAGACACACGGGGGCCGGGGCGAAAGCCGCGTGCCTCCTTCAACACGCGGGGGCGCTTCTTTCTATAAAGGGTGAGAGACGGGCGGCGAGTGAAGGTAGCGGCGGGGAAACGGGGTACAATTGGCCGTCGGTGCGTGCTGAGCGGGCCTGTGGCGCGGAGAGGTTACAAAAAACAACAATAATCAGCAATAATGGCCATGGGTGCCACGGGTGTACATAGCAAAGGCGTGTTAATATTTATTTATTTGCTTTATGTGAACTGCACTGTACCTCTCTTCCACCCTTTGCTCCCGCGCCCATCACCTACCCCCAGGGGGTTGCCCGCGCCAAGCGCCCCGTTTACAACTTCCGTGTCGATGATGTTTTGAAACCATGCGTCGCGCTCAAAATGTGTTTGCATTCTGTTTTGCTTTCACTCACGTTCTTCGAGCCCCAAGGCACTCACATTCTTAGCTTTAGACACTCGCCTTCGCCGTTTCAAATGTGTTTGCATTTAAATGCTCTCCAGAAACCTATTTGAAGATATTGGACGGAAGATGGCGTTCTATTTTCCGTCACTGAACGCGTGCGACTGCTACATCGTTACGAGTATCCGTACGACCTGCAACGTTGGCTAGATAATTAAGGGGCTTTACCCATTTCTACAATCCTACTCTCCGCCCGCATGCCTCACATGACTGCGCAGTCGCCAAAGGTGTCCTCCTCCTTCTTGTAGTTCTGCAGGGTCACCTTCTTGTAGCGTCGCACGTTGAGATAAAACGCAAAGTCTGAATGCAGCTCATTACAAATTAGCTTCATCAGCTGAAACGAAGCGTGGTCAACCTGTGGTCAACATGCACTGCCCTACCTTCTTGCGCATTTCATCCATCACCTCAGCGCGGTCCATGCTGTCGCGGGCCTCCATGCTGCAGGGTCACTGAAAACAAGCCATCGAGGGTCTGATAACCCAAGAAACGCATCGACTCACCACAAACTTATCACGTGCCAACACTCTTACAGGAGTGTCACCCAGAGCAAGCACTCGAGCGATATTGGACAAGCCCGCATGACTTACCTCGAGTACGAATGCTCATACTTACTGACGATGCGCGGAGGAGGAGGAGGAGATTCAACGTCGGGCAAGTGATTGTTCCCAATACGTTCCCTTGAGGGTCACTGTGAACAAGCACTTGCAGCGAAATCGGAGCATATTGTCCTTCAGGGTGGATGGTCATACAGACGCGCGGAGTCGGCTCATGGATTCAAGGCGGTCGAGTGCTTGTTCTAAATGACCCCCATGCCTCGTTTTTCTCACCCGCCAGTTTGAACCCCTGCGTGCAGGGGCTCTCACGCGTCCACTTGTCGGCTCGATGTGAGCTCTTTTTGCGGCATATGTTGGAGGGGAGTCAGTGACGAAAACGGCTCAGGTTGAGCCGAAAAGTGGACGAGTGTAAGCCACTGCCTGCGTGCGCAGCTTCTTCATCCGCTCCTGCGTGTGTGAAAAGTCCTTGTCCAGATCCTCCACCATGCGGGCCTGCAGGTCCACCTCTTGCTAGTGAAGCAAGCTGAGATTGAAACCAAAGTGTGAAAGCGCTTCATCACACCTTACAAGGTTCGTCAAGCGCTGAAACCATATCTCAGGTTCGTCAAGCACTGAAACCATGTCTGCTTAGGTTTATCAAGCGCTGAAACCAAGCGCCGCATACCCAAGGTCAAGCCAGGGTGAGGGTGCAGCGCCCCACCTCCTCGTGGATCATGCTGCTGGTGGTCTTGAGCCGCGTAACCAGCGCGTCCAGGTCCACCATGGTTCGATCCTGGCTCTTCATCTGCGCGCGCTGCAGCCCCAGCAGCTGATCCGCCGACAGCCCCCGCTGTAGGGGCGTAAGTAGAAATTGAAAAGCAAAGTGAGAGCGCAGCTTACCATATTGTAGCGTCAAGCGCTGACACCGAGCGCGGCCATGCCGGGGTCAACCAGCACCACCCTACCCCGCGTGGCCGCCTCCTCCTCCGGCTTCTTCAACGTCTCCTGCACGTTGACATACCCCGCCCCTATCTTGGCGCCCAGCTCGCCGGCCGCCAGCCCCGCGCTTATGGCCTGGCGCATATTGTTCGCCTCGTCATCAAGCGCCCTTTGAGCCCTCGTTTCTTGAGTCAGATTCCGTCCTATAACGTGGCGAGCAATCACTATCAGGCCCTACTTGGCTGATCGACATGCACTTTGAACCCTCTTGTATTGAGTTGAATGGCATCCTATGACGTGGCGAGCAACATTCGCCAGGCCCTACCCGCGCTGGACTTGGCCATGTCGGCGAAGTGATTCAACTGCCCCATCATGCCCCCCGCGCCCGCCGCCGCCGCCGCATCCGCAGCCTCCGCGTCCCCCATTCCCGGCACGCTGCTCCCGCTGAAGCTGGCACTCAACCGCCGCGACTCGTCCCGGAACCCCTCCGTGTGCTAGGGCCTGCCGGACAGCGCATGCCACGTCACAGGATGCCATTCAGCTCCCCCAGTGAGGACTTAACATGCGTGTTGACGATGTAGCGCCCCCCAATAGCCTGGCACACATTGCTCGCCACGTCACAGGATGTCATTCAACTCAAGAAACCAGGGTTCAAAGTGCGTTTGACGACGTGGCGAGCAATATCGGGCAGGCTCTACCAGCATCTTCTGGCGCTCGGCCAGCTCCCGCGCGGTCGGGCTGCCGTCCGTCACCAGGTCCTCCAGGTCGTCCACGATGTCCTCCAGCCGCTGCAGCTTCCTGCGGCGCCGGGCGGAGGCGGGCGAGGGATGTCAGCGACGCGCCGTGAGCCGTGAGCCGTGAGCCGCGAGCCGCGAGCCGCGAGCCGCGAGCCGCGAGCCGCGAGCCGTGAGCCGTGAGCCGTGAGCCGTGAGCCGCGAGCCGCGAGCCGCGAGCCGCGAGCCGCGAGCCGCGAGCCGCGAGCCGCGAGCCGCGAGTCGCGAGCCGTGGCGTCAGCGGAGTTGGCGGGGTCGGCGAGGTATTGAGGGAGGCGGAGGGCAGGGTGGGTGTCGACGTCGTGTGGGAATGCAACACGGAATGAACGTTTACAGGAGGCACTCGCCTGCCCGTGAAGTCGAACAGACTGACGAGCAGTCAGAGCACCATTTGCTCGAGAGTTGGCTCTGGAGGTCGGCGTAGACTCGGGGCTTCACGAGCGGTGGTGGCGCGTGTGTGGACGGGCAGGCGCGCTGTTGGGGCGGAAGCAAGCAATTTGATGACGAGGCTCGAGGTGGTTTTAAGGGCTTAGGGTTTCGTCATTTTAGGGGGTAACCCTAATCTCATATCGGCTCGTCCTCGTCACAGGCTTCAAGGCTTTCACCTTCTCACACCACATGCGCGCGCACCACCGCGGTCCGACGCGCCCAACGCGCTAACAGAAATTGACACCAGCAGCCGTGTGGTCCGCCGCACGTCGCGACCGTGATGAGCGGCGCGCGGTGGTATAACTCTGGAGAACAGCTCGCTTACTATGATGCCCAACAACAGGGAGGCATGTTCGCTGTTGGAGGGGGAGGCGGAGGCAGGGGCTTACACTCGTTCACTTTTCAGCTCAACTTGAGCGCTTTTTATGGGACAGGGGGTGCGCGTAGGGGATGTGTAGCCCATGTCAAGGGGGTGTTCAGGGGTCTCTAGGATGCGCAGGGTGTTTTTGTGTATCAGACACGGCTCAAGTTGAGCTGAAAAGTGAACGAGTGTAAGCCCCTGGTCGGAGGAGGCGGCGGAGGAGGCGGAGGCGACTTAGGCGGCGGCGGCGGCGGCAGCGGCGGTGGCGGCGGCGGCGGTGGCGGAGGTATGCTTGCTGCTGCCTCACCCCGAGGCGGCGGCGGCGGCGGTGCAGCCGCTGACGGGCATATACCAAGAACTGCGGTGCAGTGCTGGGACTGGCAGACGCGTGGGCGCACCTGCACCTGGGGCAACGCTTGCCATTTCGCGCACACGGGCGGCGGCGGCAGCGGAAGCGGCGTCGGTGTCAGTGGAATGGGCGGCGGCGGCCGCGGCGGAAGTGGCAGCGGCGTGGGCGGCGGAAGCAGTGTTGTTGGGGGCGGTGTCGACGAAAAAACAAAAAGAATAAAGGTACTCGCACAAAAACGGAAGCAGGAAGAGACGCCGGCGCAGCCGATTGCAACGATGACCCAGCCGGAGTCGGAGGAGGAGTTTCTTCGTGCGTTTCGCGCGTTCAAGGCGCTAATGGGGCAGGGATGCCATGACGCCTTGAAGGCTGTGAGGACAACCGAGGGGGGACTCAAGGTCCACCGAGCGAATCAGTTGGGATGCACGAGAGGAGAGATCGAAGGCAGGGGCTTACACCCGTCCCCTTCTCAGCTCAACCTGAGCCATTTCTGACACAGAATACACCCTGAGCACCCCCTCTTACTCCTTAATACCTCACAACATCTCCTACACACGCCCTGAACAACCCCTAAATGCACCCCTATCCCATACAATGCGCTATAAGTTGAGCCGAAAAGTGGACGAGTGTAAGCCCCTGGTCGACGGGCACCGCGCGGCGCTGCGGCGGGCGGCGGCCATGGTGGGCCTGGCGGCGGGGGCTGCTCGAGACTTGGCCGCGGTGCTGAATGCGGCGGCCAGTTTTCCCGTCGGGGATGGATCGAAGAAGTTGCGTGCGACGCCGCCGCCGCCGCCGACGGCGGTCGCACCAGATACCGGGAGAACGGCGGACTCCTCGGCAGGGGCTTACAATCGTCCACTCTTTAGCTAAACTTGAGCGCTTTGTATGGGATAGGGGGTGCGCGCAGGGGTTGTGTAGCCCGTATTAAG
>Ga0307488_10004194_pt1 | contig 12042 bp, 7 predicted proteins | sample SB02metaG_FD_202248 | JGI IMG/M metagenome (GOLD analysis project Ga0307488, IMG submission 202248) | Sea-ice brine microbial communities from Beaufort Sea near Barrow, Alaska, United States - SB 0.2 | ecosystem: Environmental > Aquatic > Marine > Coastal | place: USA: Alaska | collected 2017-05-06
TTTAGCTAGCACTAAATTAGTAGTTCCACCACTCATAATAATTACCATTCCTTCATGAATTAAAGGAACAGTTTTTAAAGCCACATTAATTTTCTTGTTTTTATTAAAAATGGTGTCCTCATTATATTGGTAGAGTTTCTGAATTCTATTAACAGCACCCCCGTGTACTTTGGTAACTAACCCTTTATCCGCTAATTCATTTAAGTCTCTTCTTATAGTATCCTCTGAAACATTAAGTTCTTCAGCTAAGAAAACGGAAAGTACTTTCTGGCTACCTCTAACTTTGTCAATTATTTTTAGTTGCCTCTCCTTTTTTAACATGAATATTGATTTTTTCAAATATAATCTTTTTTATACATAAGCAGCATTTATGAGATCTTAAAATGCATGTTTATACTGATAAATGCACTTATATGCAATAAAGTATAATTATAGTGCATTTTTCAGATAACATAAATTTAATTTGGTATTATACTTATAAAGTATAAATTCATTAAAATTCGACCGAAGGAATGATGTTGTTATACCCTAAAAGTTGGCAGCATAAATTTATCATACTCCAACATAATACACTAAAAACAACATATTTAAAAGAATTTTTTATCCCTTTGCCCCAAAATATTTTAATATATATAATCCGGAATAAGGACATAACTTTTTGTTTTTCTATTTAAACAAATTATGCGCTATTAAAAATATTGCAATTTTTGTGATGCTGTTTTTTTAACTTAATTCAAATCTATATGCAAATATTAATAAATAAAAACGCATCTTTCTGCGCATTTGCAAGTATTTTAGGTCATTCGATTAAAAAATAAACCTATATTTGAAAATAGACTATTATTTTAAATCCATCTTTTTATGAAAAAAACAAATAAAAACTTCTCTTATATCAAGGGATTTCTATTTACAAGCAGTTTTTTGATGCTTATGATGCTAGCGCCTACATTACAGGCTCAAACAACCCCCTATATATTAGTAGGTACTATAACCGATAATATGGGTAACACAGTTCCAGGTGTTAATGTTCAAATTAAAAACACCTATTTAGGTGAAATCACTGACTTCTCTGGGGATTATAAACTAAAGGCTAACCTAGATTCAGGTAGTTATACTCTTGTTTTCAGAGCACTTGGATTAACAACTCAAGAAGTTAGAATTACTTTGGGGACTGAAACTGAAGTTGTGAATGATGTGGTTATGACATTGGATATTCTGGGGCTAGATGAAGTGGTCATCACTGGAGCAGGAGTATTGACTGCTAAGAAACAATTAGGAAATACTATTTCAACAGTTAGTGGTTCAGAAATTGCCGAATCTGGGGCAGTTGATATTACTGCAGGGCTCTCAGGGAAAATGGCTGGGATTCAAGTATCTCAAAATTCAGGTGATCCAGCAGGTGGCATTAGTGTTCGTTTAAGAAGTGCTAGTACGGTTAATGGAGGCTCTGACCCTTTGTATATTATTGATGGGGTAATTGTTAATAACAATTCTACGGATGTCTTAAATACAAGTAGTGTGGTTCAAAACCGAATGGCAGATATTAACCCACAGGATATTGATAGAATTGAGGTAATAAAAGGTGCAGCAGCAGCAGCAATATATGGATCTAGAGCTAGTAATGGTGTTGTGCAGATTTTTACTAAAAAAGGAAAATCTGGAGAACCCATAATTACTGTTTCTAGCAGTGTGAATTTCAACTCTTTACGAAAGAAACGCGATTTTAATGAAGAACCTTTTGATTGGGCGTCAAGTGATATTACCAATCTCGATAAAGTACCTGCAACAAGGTACGATTATCAGGATATGGTGTTTGAAAATTCAACGGGAACAGATAATTATGTTTCTATGGCAGGAGGAAATGATAAAACAAGCTATTTTGGTTCCTTTTCTTATTTGAAAAATGAGGGAATTCTAAAAACTACCAACTTTGAAAGACAAACAGGAAGAGTTAGAATTACTCAAGTAATTAACGATTGGGCGTCAGTTTCATTTGGAACTTTTTTTTCAACAAACAAAAGTAAAGATCAACCTAATGGAGGTTATGTAGCTGGAATATTACCAACTATACTGTTTACAAACAATACAATAGACCCAAGACCAGACGCAGATGGTAATTATCCAACTATGACTTTTTACCCGAATATTCTTGAATACATTGACACCTTTGATTTCAGACAAAAGAATAATAGAACCATTAGTGATTTGCAGATTAATTTAAGACCAGCCGATGGATTTAAAATAAACTTTATTCAAGGTTATGATAATTCAGAGTCAATGGGTGTTTCTTATATTCCTATAGGAACTACTACCATTTTATTAGGTAGCGCGAGAACATCTACAATTAGTACAACACAAATCAATTCCGATTTAAATTCCTCTTTTGATAAGAAAATTAGTAACAAATTAAATTCTACTACAACAGCGGGATTTTCTTGGCAATCAGATGAAACTATATTGCGTTCAATTTCAGGGGAAGGACTGGCAATAGGAGTGAAAACGACAAATGGTGCAGCTTCAATTTCTACTAATGAAAATAGAAGTGAAAGAACCTTCTGGGGAGGTTTTTTACAACAAACAATTGGTTTGGATGATAAACTTTTTTTTACTGGAGCAATTAGATTAGATGGATCTTCAGTATTTGGTAAAGATGAAAGAAATCAATTTTATCCAAAAGCGAGTATGTCTTATTTAATTTCAGAAGAAGATTTTTGGAAAAGCAGCTTAGGGAGTTCGGTTAATAGCTTTAAATTTAGAGGAGCTTGGGGCCAGGCAGGGAATCTAACGGCAATAGGTCCTTTTGATAGATTATCAAATTATGCAGCTACAAGCATAGACGGAAATTCTGGTTTAATTGCTCCTACACAACTTGGAAATGAAAAGTTAAAACCTGAAAGACAAACTGAATTAGAATTTGGTGTTGATATGGGACTGTTTGATAATAGAGTAGGTATAGAACTTACTTATTATAAACAGGATATAGAAGATCTTTTATTGGCAAGAACACTCTCTCCTTCTACTGGTTTTGGTTCAAGGGTTGAGAATATAGGAACAATGTCAAACAAAGGTTTTGAAGTATTGATAACAGCTGTGCCAATTCTAACAAATGATTTTAGTTGGTCGGTCACTGGTACTTACTCTTCAAATAAAAATGAAGTAAATAATATTGAAGGTGAACAATTTGGAATTGGAAACTTCGGCTTTTCAGTTGCTAAAAATGGTCAGCCTCTAGGTGTCTTTTATCAAGGTTTTTATGCAAGAAATACAGATGGAAGTTTACTTTTAACTCCCGCAGGAATTCCCCAAAGAGAGAAAGGGTCTTATGATGCCAATGGGAATCCTGACCCTGAGAGAGATACATCGGGTCAACCCACTGGATCAAATCTTAGTAAAGTAATAGGAGACCCAAATCCTGACTTTATAGCATCATTAACTAATGAGATTAAATACAAAAACCTTTCTTTTAGAATGCAGTTTGATGCTGTACAAGGTGTAGATGTTTTAAGTTGGGACAAACGTATGTTCTATCTTTTTGGAGGTGGCCCAGCTACCGCTAGTGAATTAAGGGGTGAGAATATTAGAGGAACAGGGGCAGCCAAGTTTGGCATTGCAGAGTCTTATATTGAAGATGGGTCTTTTATCAAGCTTCGAGAGATCTCGACTTCCTATTTATTAAAAGAACCCTTGAAAGGAATTAACAGTCTTAAATTCACCCTATCTGGGCGTAATTTATTATCTATAGACAATTTCTCAGGTTATGATCCAGAAGTAAATATGGACGGACAGAGCAATGGTTCTAGAGGAGGTGTTATGGGATTAGTTCCTATACCTCGAGTAATTAAATTTGGTGTAATAGCTACTTTTTCAGTATTAAAATAAAAGTTATAATAAGATGAAAAATATAAAAATATTTACAATTATTGCTGTTTTGCTTACTGGCAGTGTTGTGTTTACTGCGTGCGAAACTGAATTTGAAAACCCAAACAACCCAACTGAGGAAGTTGTTTTAGGGACAAAAGCAGGGCTTTTTGCAATAGCCACAGGAATTAGACAATACTATTCTGTAACCGTATTAAGACAAGTGATTGAAGCACCAGGAATTACTACTAGAGAACTTGGAGTAACCAATACTTTTTTAAACATTAACGAATTGGCCAAAGGAGGTGCAGAATTGCCCGCGGAAAGTGGAGGTATCACTAACCCATGGGTAAATCTTATGCGCGCCAAAGGAATGGCTGAATCATTAATTAATGGCGCTAATACAGTTGATCTTTCCGCAGGTTCTAAAAGTGGACTTTTAGCCTATGGTAATTTGATTAAAGCAATGAGTTTGGGTTATTTAATTGAAATGTATGAACAAGCACCAATAAATAACTCGGCTGATGGAGCCGCTCAGTTTAGCGACAGAACAGCTGTATTGTCAAATTCCATTGTCTTGTTAGAAGAAGCACGAGATGTGTTGATAGCTACTCCTATGTCAGCTGATTTTAAATCTACTGTTCTTTGGCCAGAAATTAATTTACATAAAACAATTAATGCGTTTCTTTCTAGATATCAATTGATGGCGGGTAATTATGATGAGTCTATTACAGCAGCTAGTGCCGTATTGAATGATCCTGATGGGACTAATTCAATGTGGATATATGATGCTAACAATCAAAACCCTATTTGGAATAGAACAGTAAATTCTGACGATTTAAATCCACAATCTAAATTTGGATTATTAGGTGAGTATATTCCTGAGGCTGGTGACGGTCGTATTGACTTCTATTTAGGAGCCGATGCTGGTTTTGCCAATGCTGATGCTGGAGGACAAGCTCTTAGTGAAATGCTTGGTTTTTTTGGGACTAGCACGTCATCAATTCCAATATACCTTCCTGGAGAAATGCTTTTAAATAAAGCAGAAGCTTATGCTAGGAAAGATCAATTAGACAATGCGGTTACTCAATTAAATTTAGTAAGACAAAAGAATGATGACCCATTAGGTGTTAATGCTAACCTTCCTGCATGGACAGGTGACGAAACAAATAAGAATGATATTTTAGAAGAAATATATAAAAATAGATCTATCGAGCTATTTTTAACTGGGTTGAGATTTGGAGACAGTAAAAGGTTTCATCCAAATTTTGCAGTTCCTTCTGAAACTAATACAACCAATGAAAGGAATAGGAACTTCTATCCTTATCCAAGGATAGAAAGAGAGAATAATCCAAATACACCAGCAGACCCAAATATTTAATTAATTAGAATTAGTTTATGAATATAGAGCAGCAATCTGGTTGCTCTATATTCAATCTTCACATCTGAAATATATCTTCCTTAAAAAAATCTATTAAAATGGAAAAAGTTAGAACGGGTCTTGATATATTAACAAAAGATAATAATCTTCAAAAAACATTTAATGGTAATGTAGCATTAGTATGCCATAACGCATCCATTGATTCTACTTACACACATGCCATATTAAAATTTAAAGAAATGTTTGGCTCAAGATTTATTAAAATCTTTGGCCCTCAACATGGTTTTTCAACAGATGTCCAAGACAATATGGTTGAAACTGACCATTATATACACCCTTATTTTAATATCCCCGTATATTCTCTTTATTCTGAAACACGTATCCCTACGGATGAAATGCTGGAAGGAATAGATCATTTATTTATTGATTTACAAGATGTAGGATGCAGAGTGTATACATACATATATACATTAACACTTATTCTAGAAAAATGTGCAAATAAAGATATTGAAGTTATTGTACTTGACCGTCCAAATCCAATCAATGGTATTGATGTTGAAGGAAATTTATTAGAGCCAGAGTTCGAATCATTTGTTGGTCGTCATTCTATCCCAATGAGACATGGAATGACTATGGGAGAAGTTGCCTTGATGCATCAAAATTTATGGGCCAAAAAAAAGACCAAACTTAAGGTAATAAAAATGCTTAATTGGAAGCGGGAAATGTTCTTTGAAGACACAAAATTACCTTGGCTTTTGCCTTCACCTAATCTTGCGAGATCAGAAAGTGCATGCACTTTTCCAGCTACAGTATTATTGGAAGGAACTAATTTAAGTGAAGGTCGCGGCACATCACAAGCTTTAGAAATTGTTGGACACCCAAAGATTGAACCTTTCTCCTTTTATGAAAATCATTTATCTAAAGTTATTAAAAGCATAAAATTAGAAGGTTTTGTGCTTCGTCCCATGACGTTTCTTCCAACTTTTCAAAAACAATCTAACCAAGTTTGCGGTGGTTTTCAAATTCATATTATAAATAAAAAAGCATTTAAACCATGGAGAGTCGGCCAACTTGTTTTACGGGAATTTTACCATTATTTAGGAAATGATTTTGACTGGAAAAACCCGCCTTATGAATACAATTTCACTCAGCTTCCCATTGATCTTATTAACGGTAGTAGCAAATTAAGACATTGGGTTGAGAATAATGAAAATATAGACATGTTAGATTCTTTTGAAGACTTACACGATTATAAGTTACAACTTAACGAAACAAAAATCTATTAACATCATACTGTATTTTACATGAATTCTACACTAATCTTAATAATTATAATTTCTTATTTTGGGGTCTTAATGCTAATATCCCACCTCACATCCAAAAACGCAAGTGATGAATCTTTCTACACAGGTGACAGAAAATCACCTTGGCAAGTAGTTGCTTTTGGAATGATAGGTGCCGTTCTATCTGGTGTTACATTTGTGTCTATTCCGGGTATGGTTGGCACAAATTATTTTTATTATTTACAGTTTGTTTTTGGAAACGTTGTTGGATATATATTTATTACTTATGTCCTTATTCCAATCTATTACAATTTAAAATTAGTTTCAATATATACCTATTTAGAAACCCGGTTTGGAATTAAAACCTACAAAACGGGATCACTTTTTTTTTTAATATCGCAATCATTTGGAGCAGCCCTTAGATTGTTACTTGCTGCAAAAATTTTACAATACGCTGTATTTGATGAATTGAATGTGCCTTTTTACTTAACAGTACTTATTATATTACTATTAATATGGTTATATACGCACAAATCTGGTATTAAAACCATTGTTTGGACAGATATGCTTCAAACATTTTTCTTGCTTATGGCGGCAATTGTATCAATATATGTGGTTAAGGACTCTCTAAATCTAAGTTTTGCTGAAACTATTACATCTGTAACTAATCACAAATATTTTAAGGTTTTTGATTGGGATTTCAATTCAGGCAGCAACTTTTTTAAACAATTTATTTCAGGAATACTAATAGCTGTTGCAATGATTGGATTGGATCAAAATATGATGCAAAAAACTCTTACTTGTAAAAACAAAAAAGAAGCTCAAAATAACATATTAACTTTTAGTTTAATTTTAGCAGTAACTCAATTTCTTTTTTTAGGATTGGGTGTTATGCTTTACCTATATGCGGAAAAATTTGGTATTCAATTAGAAGTTGAAAACGGAAAATTTATTAATACAGATTCTTTGTTTCCGCTACTTTCTTTAAATCATTTTGGAGTTGTAGCTAGCATTAGTTTTATTTTAGGAATAACCGCAGCTTCTTTTTCAAGTGCAGATTCTGCCCTAACAGCCTTAACAACCTCTTTTACTTATGATTTTTTAGATATTCAGCATAAAAATTCAAAAGAAAAAAAGAAACTAAAAAACTACGTCTTACTGGGATTTTCTGCAGTTATTTTTATAATAATTATGCTCTTCTCTCAAAGTCAAGGAAATGTGATTTCAACAATATTTACTGTAGCCGGTTATACTTATGGACCGTTATTAGGACTTTATTTATTTGGTATTTTCACAAAAATAAAAGTAAAAGATGCAGCAGTTCCATATATATGCATTCTAATGCCAATTCTAACGTACTGCTTAAATTATATTTTCATAACCAAGTTCTCATTCGATTTAGGTTTTATGAATATTTTAGTAAATGCATCATTAACAATTTTAAGTTTAATTATTGTACAAACAAAAAATGAAAACCAAACTAACAACCGAACAATCTTCAAGTTATAATAATCTTGAAAAAATGAACACATTTGAGTTACTCTCAAATATAAATGCTGAAGACAAAACGGTTGCTTTTGCAATAGAAAAAGCAATTCCTTCAATAGAAAAATTAATAAATGTTATCTATGCTAAAATGGATAATGGAGGACGGTTATTTTATATTGGTGCAGGAACGAGCGGAAGGTTAGGAGTTCTTGATGCCTCAGAATGTCCTCCAACATTTGGTGTTTCAGATAATAAGATTATTGGACTTATTGCTGGTGGAGATTCTGCTTTAAGAAAAGCAGTTGAAAATGCAGAAGATGATGAAAACTTAGCCTGGACGGATTTACTAAAATATAACATTACCGAAAAAGATGTTTTAATTGGCATTGCCGCTTCCGGTACTACTCCTTATGTAATTGGCGGACTCAAAAAAGCTAATAAACACCACATTATAACTGGATGTATTGTTTGCAACAAATATAGTCCCTTATCCTTAGCTGCAGAATATCCAATTGAACTAATAGTAGGGCCTGAGTTTGTCACCGGAAGCACCAGAATGAAAGCAGGGAGTGCCCAGAAATTAGTATTAAACATGATTTCTACTGCTGTGATGATTAAATTAGGGAGAGTGAAAGATAATAAAATGGTTAACATGCAATTGTCTAATAAAAAATTAAAGAATCGTGGTGTTCTTATGCTTATGGATGAGCTAAATATAGATCAGGCTTTAGCTACTATGCTTTTAGAAAAATACCAAAGTGTAAAAAATGTTCTAGATAATTATAAAAATTAATTTTATTATATGATAAATTCCACTAAATATATAATTGGGGTAATGAGCGGAACCTCATTAGACGGGATTGATATTGTTTATGTAAAAATTATTTATTCTGAAAATTATAGCTTCGAAATATTGAATGCTGAAACAATTCCTTATAGCAAAGAATGGAAATTAAAGTTAAAAGAAGGCTTTCATTTATCGGGTGAAAAATTGGTAAAATTAGATGCAGATTATGGAATTTTTATAGCCAATATTATCCTAAACTTTATTAAAGAAAATATCGTTGAGAAACTTGATTTCATAGCTTCTCATGGTCATACCATTTTTCATAATCCTGCTGAAAACTATACTTTCCAAATTGGAAATGGACCTTATATCTCATCAATTACCGGCATAAAAACCATTTGTGATTTTAGAGTTCAGGATGTGGCTATGGGTGGACAAGGCGCACCTCTAGTTCCTATTGGCGATAAATTGTTGTTTTCTGACTATGATAATTGCTTAAATCTTGGCGGATTTTCAAATATTTCATTCTCGGAGAATGAGCAACGAATGGCTTATGATATTTGTCCCGTAAACATTGTCTTGAATCATTATGTTGCACCTTTAAATATGGAATATGATGACAAAGGAGCACTGGCTTCTACAGGAAATTTAAATAAAAAATTACTTGAAGAACTCAATTCTCTGGCATTTTATAGTGATGCCAACCCCAAATCTTTAGGATACGAATTTGTAGTTGAAACAATTTTTCCAATTATTGATAAGTACAATCTAAATATAAAAGACATTCTAAGAACATTTGTAGAGCACGTTGCCATACAAATTTCAAAAAAAATGAATTCAAATTCCAAAAAAACAATGTTGATTACAGGTGGCGGGGCTTTCAATACATTTCTCATGGAAAGATTACAGTCGTATACAAAAACGCAGTTGATAATTCCAGAAGAAACCATAATCAATTATAAAGAGGCTTTAGTTTTTGCTCTGCTTGGTTTTTTAAAAGATCAAGGAAAGATCAACTGTTTAAAAAGTGTTACAGGCGCAAGAAAAAATCATAGCAGCGGGATGATTTTTGAATAGTGAAGTTCTAGTAGTCTCAAAATTAGTTAATCCTATACTATTGGATGGCTAGTGACAATTTATCTGAAATAAGTTTAATTAAAGACGACGTTACCTGAGACAAAGTAATTCAACTGAAAACGATAAAAAAACATCATAAGTTTTCTCGATTTAAGTAAACTTTTTTTTGGAAATATAAATATATTATTTCAATGAAAATTTTAATAAAATGATAGATATTCTATGTTAATTAGGTCTCAAAGATATTTAGCCTTAGATGTTTTACGAGGAATAACCATTGCCTTGATGGTTTTAGTCAACAATCCTGGCAGTTGGTCAAGTATTTATGCTCCTTTTGAACATGCTGCCTGGCATGGATTTACGCCTACAGATTTAGTTTTCCCTACTTTTTTATTTGTAATTGGAAACGCCATGAGCTTTAGTCTTAGAAAATATGAAGAGAAATCTGAAGAGATTTTTCTAAAGAAAATATTTACCAGAAGTCTGCTCATATTTTTCATAGGCCTTTTTATGAGTGCTTTCCCGTTTGTTTACAGAAATGAAGTGGGAGAATTCATTTTTAAAGATATTTCTCAAATGCGAATCATGGGGGTACTACAGAGAATTGCTCTTTGTTATTTAATTGCCGGTTTAATGCTTCATTATATTAAAACCAAAGCAACAATCATTATAAGTATAAATATATTATTATTCTATTGGTGGATTATGTATAGATTTGGAACACCACCAGATCCTTTTAGCATAGCAGGGAATGCAGCACTAAAGTTCGATCTTTTAATATTCCATCCTGATAATTTATGGAAAGGTTTCGGAATGGCATTTGACCCTGAAGGACTATTAAGTACTTTGCCAGCCATTGTAAATGTGGTTGCCGGTTATATAGCTGGAATTTTCATTCAACGCTCCGGAAATTCTATACCAACCGTTTGGAAATTAGCCTTAAGTGGATTTTTATTACTGATCGTCGCAATATTTTGGGATCTATATTTCCCTATAATCAAAGGGATCTGGACAAGTTCCTATGTGTTATATTCAATAGGTTGGAATCTCCTTCTTATTGCTACTCTGATCTTGATCATTGAAATATGGAAATTTAAAAAATGGACCTATTTCTTTGTGGTTTTTGGTAGAAATCCACTCTTTATTTTTGTTCTATCCGGTTTAATAGCTTTGCTTATGAGCATTATCTGGATAGATGGAGGATATATAAAACCTTGGATTTATAACAATGCTTTTTTAAGCTGGCTTACTAAACACAATGCATCACTCGCTTTTGCCGTTTGCTTTATGTTGCTCATGTGGATTATTGGCTATGTGTTAGACAAAAAGAAGATATATATAAAAGTTTAAATTTTGTAAACCCTTATTATTGCTATAATAACCTATTATTGAATATGAAATTAATCAAATTTTACGTTTCCCTTTTTCTTATCATTAGTATCTGTTCTAACGTTTTTGCGCAGGAAACTAAGGTGAAATCACCTGAATTTTTAAAATTCACACATAGTGTTTGGGTGGATTCTGTAATGACCACTTTATCACAGGAAGAAAGGATCGCACAACTAATAATGGTTGCGGCTTATTCCAACAGAGGAGAAGAACACAGGCAAGAAATTTTAAAGCAAATAAAGGAGCAAAAAATAGGAGGTCTTATCTTTTTCCAAGGTGGACCCGTACGTCAGGTAAATCTGATGAACGAATATCAAGAAGCTTCAAAAGTGCCAATATTAGGCGCAATTGATGCGGAATGGGGAATTGGGATGCGATTGGATAGTACCGTGAGCTATCCTTTCCAGATGAGTTTGGGAGCTATCCAAAATGATAGTTTGATCTATTCTATGGGTGCAGAAATCGCAAAACAGATCAAGCGGGTAGGACTGCATTTAAATTTTGCTCCGGTAGTAGATGTGAATAATAATGCTGCAAATCCAGTGATAAATTATAGATCTTTTGGAGAAAATAAGCTGAAAGTAGCAGAAAAGGGAATCGCCTATATGCGTGGTTTGCAAGAACACGGAGTCTTACCAACAGCCAAGCATTTCCCCGGACATGGGGATACCGATACCGATTCTCACTACACTTTACCCAGAATAACACATTCCAGAGCAAGACTAGATGAAACAGAATTATATCCCTTTAGAGAGATCATAAAAGCTGGAATTGGAGGA
>Ga0307488_10004195_pt1 | contig 12042 bp, 17 predicted proteins | sample SB02metaG_FD_202248 | JGI IMG/M metagenome (GOLD analysis project Ga0307488, IMG submission 202248) | Sea-ice brine microbial communities from Beaufort Sea near Barrow, Alaska, United States - SB 0.2 | ecosystem: Environmental > Aquatic > Marine > Coastal | place: USA: Alaska | collected...
CGGAACACGGCGGCGGCGCGAGCAGCGCGGCGGTCGCGCCCGCGCCTGCGCACGCCGTCACCAGACCCGCCGCGTGCGTGTGCGCCGTCGCGCGCGACGTGGACGCGGCGCCCGTCAGCGCCTGAGCGGGAAAGTGCAACGTGGGCATTTGTGAGCAGACCTTCCAGCGAACGACCAAAACACCAAGAAAGCCTGCAAGACCTCGGGGGACGCGGATGTGGTGGTCCACGCATTGAAGCGTCCGCGCATAGGGCGGGAATCTGTGTGGGATGAGGCGCGCGCGAGATAGCGCACATGGCCGTGGAGGAGCGCGCGGGGATAGGGAGGCGGCGCTGGCGATGTCGAGCGAGCGCGAGAGGAGAGCGACGCGAGGGAAGACGACGGGACGCGGGTCTTTGAACGGACCAACCGCTTGAAATCTTGAAAATTGTGGGGGAGGAATGGTTGGCCGCTTGCCAGGGGTGCGTGAGCGATGTGACAGGCACGCACCTTGCGGCCTCCGCGCGCCAGGGCGTTGGTGACGCTGGCGACGTTCTGAACCACGACGTTCGTCATGGTGTTGTGTTGCGGTTTGTGAGATCCCTTTGGCGCGTCGGTCTCGGCTGGGTCAACTGACCGACTACGAGTACTACGTGTTTTTTGAGCTTTTTAAACCACGACACCGAGATCAAACAGCAAATGGAAGTACCACGGCGACGGCAAGGAGCAATGGAAGCACTACGGAAGACGTCGCGGGCCGCGTAGAGATGAGCTTCACGTCCAGAGGAGATCCCTTACGGCTGGCACAAAGCTGTGACGACCCCACTGGACCGAACGCAAAGCAAAAAGACGCGGGAGGCAAAATATCTGCCCCGTCATCGTCACCAAAATCAAATTCGCACGCAAATGTGCACCGGTACACACAATGAGGTACGCTCGTATGAGCAAACACTGACGGGTGCCCCCACGGGGACGTGCAAAAGGACGTCACTTGTGCAGTCGTGAGATTGTCCTTTCATCCTCTCACTTGGTTCAACACACAGAAGGCTGATGAGACGCTCCTTGTGCTCCGACTGTCGGCGGACGCTTCGGTGGCGCCGAAGACCATACCAGAAGTGCTAGTGTGGTGTTCTCGCTTTCAAACTTAGCTCTCATTCCAACTTGAGTCCCTGCATGTAGGAGGGAGCCTCCGGACTTGCGGGCTTCTACGTCCTGGCGGGTGGTAGCCTCGGTCCCTACATGGCGCCTGGTGACGGCGGTCGCCAGAAAACAAACGCAATGGACATACCAGTAGGAATGATTTCGATGTTTTTAAATAAATTGAACTATGAGTACTCAGGATTGAGTAGGTCTACCTCACTCCCGAAGTCTATGAGTAGCTAGCTCTTGGCAGTCCAAACAGCTGTAGTCGGCTTGATGTACAAATATGTAATGTTTGTCACACTGCTTTACATTTACAAGAGAACACGAGGCTTTGATCACCAGTTTTCGGCGTCACTTTGCATCGAAACCTGTCGGGGTCACTTTGGGGTCCCGCAGCCACGCGGCGATCACCTCCGCGTGCAACTCCGACACCTATGGCCAGCCGCATATGACCCGCCACGTCATCCAACGCACGTCAAAAGCTCGTTTTGTGATTTCAATGCCATCCCATGACACGGCGAGCGACATTTGCTAGGCCCTGCCAGCACCATGTGCCCGCCCGTCGGCGTGGCGTGCAGCGTGAGGTTCGGGTGCCCGCGGAACCGCCGCGTCCACAGGAACGGGTTTATGTAATCATCCTTGGCCCAGATCAGCAGCGTCGGACACCTCAGCTGTTGCGCCACCGAGTAGGGCCAGGCGAATGTCGCTCGCAACGTCATAGGGTGCGGAGCCATTCAACTCAAGGAACAAGGGATCAATGTGTGTCGGATGACGTGGTGAGCAATATATGCCAGGCCCCACCACCGAGTACTCGACGTCGGGCGACACCAGCACATAGGACCTGATACATATTGCTCGACACACCATCGGACGCTATTGAACTCACGAAACAAAGATTTAAAATAGATTGGATGATGTTGCGAGCAAAATGCATTGGATGACGTAAAATGCATTGGATGACGTGGCGAGCAATGTCTGTGAGGCCCAACGAGAACTAGCTTGGACACCAACTGCGGGTGCGCCACGGCGAAGCGCGCCGCCGCGCCGCCGCCCCACGAGTGGCCCGCCAGCACGAACGAACTTCCATCCTTCGGTAACACGTCCAACAGCCACTCCACAAGGCCTTCACCTTCGTTGGTTTCCAGCTTACCAGTAACTTGGGCATCTTCGAGGTAGCTCTACTCGTAGGTAGATCTATGTGGGATGACTCGAGTGCTTTCAGGACAAAAAGTGCCGGCTTAAACACGAAGGAGTGGAATGCAAGCCTCCGACCCTACCACTCCTCCCTGCACGCGTACTTGACGGAACCGAAGAGCGTGGTGGCGGTGCGCACGACGGCGAACTCGGACAGGCTGGGCGCCGTGCTGGCGTTGGAGTGCGGGTCCGGCAGCACCACGCGAAGCCCCGCGGCGGCGGCGAGCCCCGAGGCGCCGAACATGCGCTTCAGGCAGGGACCTACACGGTTCCGATGCCGACCTCGGTTTGTTTATCTCGCCACACACAGCGCACGACCATCCAGGCATACACTTGTTCTCATCAGCGCTCGACTTATTGAGCATCGCTGGGACAGCGAGACGGGTTCAGTTGGTTTGTCTTAGGGGACTGACCTGAGCTCAGACAGCTACGAGGCCCCTACCTCCCAGTCGGGGTTGCCGCTTCGCCCAAGCCCTGGCAGCGCAAGGAACGGGGTGCCGTTCTCGGGGCCCGCCACGCGCGCGCTCACTGGACCGGCGCGGGTCTCCAGCCGCGTGGACGAGAACACGGGTGTCTTCGGGCGCGGGGGCATTGGGACGGCGCTGACAACTTCGTACCAGAAGCGCCGCGACCCCCGCTGGGTGGCTGCGACGCGACGGGACCCTCACTTCGAGTACCTCTGATATGATGTCTCTCTGCGGCGCACGTCGTGGGGCGCGTGTCGTCGGCCGCGCGCGTGGAGGAGTACAAGCAGGGTGCCGAACTGCCGACGCTTGTTGGAATTTTGGCGCTCAGCGCGTCAGGCGGGATTTTTGGCGCTCAGCGCGTCAGGCGCAGCGTTTACTGCACACGCTAAGGCTCGAGTGTTGCGCGCCCAGCGCCGCCGCTGAGAGTTGGAGGCCAACCTATATACCCATACGAAGTGATGTCGTGAAGGAATTTAGCCCGTTCGATCTGAGCGCGAGGTTACATAGCTGCAACACTGGGCGTGTTGCAGGTACCCCAAGTTGGGGAGTCAGGGGGAAGGGGTGGGCGTGTACTCGCGTTGAGGACAAGGTGGGGGCAGGTGTGGGTGCCCCAATCAAGTCCACTTGTTTGGTTGATAACTGATGAGTAGATTTACGTACACGCACTCACACACTCCAATGAACGAGGCACGAAGCGTCAAAACACGATGGACCTTCTTGCTGCGAGAGCCATTCAGGCCGTTGCCGTCATTAAGTGGGTTGATGTGTTGCAGAATGCAGACGTCAAGACGGAGAGCGAACGGGAGCAAGGAAGGACGATCGGAGACGGACGGTGCGTGGGCGCCCAGGCGGCCAAATGCGAAAACCGATTGATGGCCTGGTGCCTCGCTTTCAGATTCACGATCTGTCGATGATAATACTTCGATAACATGTATATCCGATAGCTCTACACATTCGCCTCCCCCTCCTCCTCCTTCTCCTCCTCCTCCTCCTAAGGCCAGGTCTGGTCTGACAGTTTCCTCATGGTGTGCCAGCTGGCAGTCGTCACACGGAGTCGTCCTTGCCCCCGCCCCCGCCGCTGCCGAGGATGTCGCCCATCTCGCGGCTGTCCATCAGCACCTCGCGCTGGATGTCGCCCTCGTTCCAGGGGCTTACACTCATCCACTTTTCAGCTTAACGTAAGCGCTACCTGTGGGATAAGGGGTGCACTCAGGGGGTGTTTAGGGGGTGTTCAGGAGGTGTTAGGGGGTATGAAATAGTGATTAGGGTGTATTTTGTGTCAGAAACGGCTCAGGTTGAGCTGAAAGGTGGACGAGTGTAAGCCACTGCCTCGTTCTCCACGACGGCGCAGAAGGTGTACATGTTCTGGGAGATGCCCTTGTCGAACGGGTTCTTGAAGCGACCGTCGGCGTTGCGCAGGTAGTGGTACCGGTGCAGGTTCGCCAGCTCGTTCGTCGTGATGTTGCGGATCACCTGCGACCAGGGGCTTACACTCGTTGACGTTAGAGCTCAACTTGAGCAACTCCAGGACACATTCGTGAGTTAAGTTGTGTTATACGGTGGACAGAACAGCTCAAGTTGAGCTGAAATGGGAACGAGTGTAAGCTCCTGCCTGCGACAGCTGTGCTATGAGCAGCAGCAGCACGGGGAACAGCACGGTGCCGTCGCACACCAGGAAGCAGGGGCTTACACTCGTTCCCATTTCCGCTCAACTTGAGCTTACTTTGCCCCTTTCCGCTCAACTTAAGCTTACGTCATCCCCCGTATAGCCCAAATTAATTCGTTGATGTGTCCCGAGGGTGCTCAAGTTGAGCTCTCATGTGCGCGATGAGTTCCTGAATGTCCTCAAGTCGAGCTCTGAAGTGAGCGAGTGTAAGCCCTTGCCAGGAAGGCGATCACGCCCGTGGTGGACATGGAGGGTGGCATGGGGCCCGCCTTGGTGCAGGGGCTTACACTCGTCCACCGTTCAGCTCAACTTGAGCCATTTCTGACACCAAAGCACACCCTAAACACCCCTCATTGCCCCCTACCGCCCCCTGAACAACCCCTAACTGCACCACCTGTCACACAGAAGGCGCTTAAGTTGAGCTGAAGAGTGGACGCGTGTAAGCCCCTGCCTTGGAGTAGAGGCGCCCCACGCCCACGGCGAAGGCGACGGCCATGGCGATGGTCTCCAGCAGCAGGAACAGGATGAAGTCGCGGTGGTTCTTTTTACCGAGGTGTAGCGGCGCAAGCTGAACTTGAAAGCATAACTTGAAAGCAGCTTATCATGTTTCAGTGTCAATCGCTTAGTTCCAGGCGCTTTCAACGTGGGTTTGATAGGGTCAAGCTGCACCGCCCTACCGATACAGTTGCCCATCCACGGGCAGTAGTGGTCGAATCGGCTCACGCACTTGTTCGTCACACTGCAGTGCTTCGCGCCTTAGGGCAGGGGCTTACACTCATCTATTTTCCAGCTCAACTTGAGCGCTTTGTATGGGATAGGGGGTGCGCGTAGGGGTTGTGTAGCCCGTGTAAAGGGGGTGTTACAGGGTATTTAGGGTGTGTAGGGTAGGGTGTTTTATTGCGTCAGTCACGGCTCAAGTTGAGCTGAACAGTGGACGAGTGTAAGCCCCTGCCCCAGGGCTTCACGATCTTGCACGTGGTGCATAGCTGGCCCCAGTTGCCCGCCCACAGCTCCGGGTGGTTCAGGTGGCTGTTGGTATTGTACCCGCCGCCGCCGCCGCCGCCGCCGCCGGAGCTGCTGCTACTGCCGGAGCCGCCTTTGGGGGACACCCCTCCGCCTCCGCCTCCGCCGCCGCCGCCTCCGGCCTCGCAGATATTGCTCGCCACGTCATAGGATGTCATCAACTCAGTAAACGAGGGTTCACAATGCGTTGGATGACGTGGCAAGCAACATCTGGCAGGGCCTACCGGCGGTGCCGGCGCCACGGGGGGCAACCCCCTTGCCCCCCGCCGCCTTGCCCTCCCCAACCACAAACCCCGGGTCGTTGTAACTGACGCGGTACATGAGCACCAGCCCGGCCCCCGACGCCAGCACCACTATCCACGACCACGCCGCCCACGTCTAGGGCCCGCCATCATCCTAACTGTTTGCTCACCCAGTATGCTAACGTACATCCGCCACCAACTCCTGGCATCAAACAGAGCTGTTCGGTGAAACGACCGTATTGTGTGGTGTCTTGTTAGGAGAATATGTACGGGTACACTGTGAGCAAACAGTCAGACACCAGGCCTAAACCCTAAAACCTAAACCCAGGCCTTACCCACGTGACATCCATCCGCAACATGCCCGGCGCCAACACCACCAGCTGCACGAACATCACCACCAGGCCCACGACAAAGGCCCAGTATCAAACCCAACTCTGTGGTATCAAGACACCGAATCGAGCGGTATCGCGTTAGTTTGCATATTGGCCACTGATGATCGATACCGTGGCCTCGAGCAATATGGTCTTGCCTCGTAGGTTGGATAGTGAACACAGGTGGTTGAATAAAGGTGCCGCAAGGTGTGCAAGAAAAAAATGGAGTCACGAATGCTCGACACACAGGTTCAATAGGCCGATTTCCGTACATCGCTTCCCGCGCAGAGCGCTCACGCTTTGCCCCCAACTCTGTATGAGCATTCAACCTGGCGCCCGCTTTGCCGCGCGGAGCGCTGACGCTTTGTCCGCAACTCAATATGGGCATTTCACCCAGGCGATATGTCGAAATCGGCCTATTGTATCGCGGCCTTACCGAAGATCAAGCCAAAGCACACCACCGCCATGCCCTTCTGGTTCCAGAAGCTGTCCTGCCCCAGCTTGTCCTGCAGGTTCGCCAGAAACTGGCCCAGCGACCGGTGCCCCTTCTCTGTCGCCAGCTGCGGCGCCGTCTGCCCCATAGCGTAGGTTGCACCGGCCGCAAATTCAAACATCTAAGTCTGGTGTGCCAAAGCGCCGGAAAGCCTCCGTCAAGATTGACCGTGGCCTTTGACCGTGGTCCTTCCACTTTCTTGTCCGTTTCGTTTCACTTTGTCTTACTTGTTGTACGCGTGCATGAAAGGGACCGAAACACTTGAACGGTGCAAAATGTTTGAAAAAATTGAGGCGAAAAATGAATGACCTCACCTCCACATCGCGCGCGTCCAGCACCTTCTGCCCCCCCGCCTGCGCCAGCACGTGCGCCGCCTCGCTCTTGCCGCGGATCGCCGCCCAGTGCAGCGGCGTGCACCCCTCCTTGTCCGCCCGACCTATGTGCGCGTCCATGTACAGCAGCAGCTTCACCGCGTCAGGAAATCCCTTGTTGTACGGCCGCAACTTGAAGCTGAAAGCAAAGCTTGAACGTCATTCCTTCGCAAATTTCCATGGTACCTCAAATGGCGGTCAACGGTGCGCAACTTTGTGAAATTGAGTAAATAGACGGTCAGATTCGCCATACAATGGGACAATACGGCGATTCGACCGTCTATTTCTCAGGAATTGGCGACCGCCATTTGAGGTACCCTGGAAAACTGCGAAGTCATCGTATTTCAGTTCCAGACGCTGCAACCAGGTGCTTTCAGCATGGGTTTGAAGCAGCAGCGCCCCACCTTGTAGGCGGCCCAGTGCAAGGGCGAGCGCCCGTCGTTGTCGTGCGTGTCCACGTCCGCGTCCCAGCGCATCTTGAAGTGGTAGATCATGCCGGTGTGACCGTACTGCGCCGCCACGTGGATGGCGCCGTACCCGCGGCAGTCCACCTGGTTGTAGCGCAGCAAGCTGAAATTGAAAGCAAAATTGAAAGCGATTTATCATATTGTAGTTTCAAGCGCTCAGTTCCAGGGCGCTTTGAACGTGGGTTTGATAGGGTCAACCTGCACCACCCCACCTGGTCGAGGCGCGCGCCGGAGCGCAGCAGCAGCTCGCCGCAGGGCAGGCTGCCGCGCACCAGGGGCTGACACTCGTCCACTTTTTGGCTTAACTTAAGCGCTTTCTGTGGGACAGGGGGTGAATGTAGGGGTTGTTTAGGGGGTGTTTAGGAGGTGTTATGTGGGATATTTTGGGGTGTTTAGGGTTTAGTATGCGTCAGAAACGGCTCAGGGTGAGCTGAAAAGTGGACGAGTGTAAGCCCCTGCCGCGCACGCAGGCCCAGTGCAGCGCCGTCTGCTTGTCCTTGTTGTAGCGGCGCAAGTTGAATTCGAAAGCAGAAGTTGAAAGCAGTACATCATACTCTAGTTTCAAGCGCTTATTTCCAGGCGTTTCAACTTGGGTTTGATAGGGTCAACCTGCACCGCCCTACCTTATCCGTGGCGTTGACCGCTGCGCCATGCTCCAGCAGCAGTGTGGCCACGAACCAGGGGCTGACACTCGTCCACTTTTTGGCTCAACTTAAGCGCTTTCTGTGGAATAAGGGGTGAATGCAGGGGTTGCTTGGGGATCGTATAAGGCGTGGCAGGGGGGATGACGGGGTGTTGAGGGTGTATCAGGTGCCAGAAACGGCTCAGGTTGAGCTGAGAAGTGGACGAGTGTAAGCCCCTGCCACCGACACGCGGTTGTTCAGCGCCGCCCATTGCAGCGGCAGGAACCTGTGGGCGAGGGAGGCGAGGGAGCCGAGGTTGGGTCAGTGGGGGGGCGTTATGAGTTCGCGGTGGCAGGAGGTGGTGGGGAAGCAGGTGAGGGCGGCGGGGCGGGGTTCCGGGGGGAGGTGTCAGTGCGCCGCGGGTCCAGGTGAAGTTGCGAGGTTGTGAGATTGTGAGTTCTCTGCTCTGCTACGCTGAGTGTAAGAAGAGGGCCGTGGCAAAGCAAGCCGGCTCAAACTCAGGGCGACAGTCTTCTCTGTGCTCGAACCAAAGTGAGGGTCACAGTCCTGAATGTGCCCTCAAGGACAGTTGGTAACATGCCCTCAAGGACAGTTGGTGGCGTACTTGTCGCAAGGAACAGAGCGTCTTGCTTTGTGCTTTGTGTTGTGCCCCAGGTTGACGGGGCGACGCACCCGGTGGCGTCGGGGCTGTTGACCAGCTGCGGGTCGGCATCGACAAACTCGCGCAGCTTTTCCAGGTCGCCGTATGCGGCTGCCTTCCAGTCGCCAGGGCCGTGACAACTGGTTCCCATGCCAGCTCAAGTCACTTGAGCACAACTGCTACCCCCTCGGGGGTAAAAGGCCCGGCCCGGCGCCGTCTGAATGTTTGCTCGTGGTGTACCTGTACACGCTTGCCTCATTCTCCTCCATGGCCTCATATTCGTTTCCTGGCTGATCATAGTGTACCAGTGTACATGTAACGCACACTCGCCTCCTCCTCCCTGGCCACACTCGTTCCCTGCCATCGGGGATCTTTGAGGACAAAAGACCAAAAAGATTATAAAAGCGGGGGATCCTTGGGCGGTTTTCAGGGACTTAACCACAGCTCGCACAGCCGTGTTCCGGACTAGAGTGAGACGGAGAGGCGACGTGGGGCCCCACCAGATGTCATCCACCACCGGCGCCTGATCGCCCTCCACGGGTGTCGCCATCTCAGGGGTGCCTCTGTGTAAGCTCCAAACAGGCGCGGGGGTCCTTCGCGGCCAGATGTTCCAAGCTCACGAACAAGGGTGCGTGGATCTCCGCTCCGCGCTTCGCCACCGCCTTGGCAGCAACCCGGGTGTGAGCTAGCAGTAAACTCGAGGGACGATCGAGGGTTTGCCTTTGCGAGCGCCAAGGCACGACCGCGTGCGCCGGGCAGGATGGCAACTTCTGCCGAGGAGCGCACGCGCTCATCGATCGCCTTGCGAAATCCAACGGTCTACATCGAGTTGTTGCTCGTCTTCCAATCGTATGGGCAAACAGTCACAGACCAATTTGAGAGCACAGGTGGTAGTGAAATCGCCTGCCCTTGCGCCATACAGTTTACAGTACTCGTTCGTCGAGTCCCGGCTCCCACGGTCAAATAAAGATCGCCCTATCAAGTGATCCTGCTGATGGGGTCAAACGCTCAAACGCTCAAACCCGTAGTCAAACTTCAAATGTATCGCCGCCGCGCTGGGCGCAACCGGGGAGATGTCTCGTGAGCGCTGCTTCGCTCGTTGCCAGATCGGGCAGCCATGAAACGGGGAGGTGGCGGAGGAAGTGAGGAGCATACTCAAGCATACTCAAAGCATCCACTACGTAGTGACCGGTGCTCGCCTCGTCATCCACCACATAGTAACCAGTGCTCGCCACGTCATCCACCACGTAGTGTGCCGGTTCTCGCCACGTCATTCACCTCATAGTGTACCGGTGCTCGCCCTCCCTCCACCGTGCTAACCCTGTCCTGCACTGCTTTCCAAGTTTCCGCAGGTGTGGAGTGCGGGTGACGAGGCCGGTGGTTTAATACTAAATGATTATCCAACAAAACGAGTTGATGAAATCACCGCCAAAAAATGCAAAGGCTATTCGTGCTATTCTGTTAGTTTACTAACGCTCATCGAGCCCCAAGGCACTCACATGGTGAGCATCCAACCAGCCCGATCCGCCAGAACCGGTCTGGCACATGTACCAGGCCGTACATGCGTTGTGAAGGCAAATATCGGCGCGTGCACCGTGCAGTTCACGACTGCCAGTTGCCGCCTGCCACCTCGACGTAGGCCACGGCGAAGAAGCACGCGGAGGCGGCGAGCACGAACACGTGCCAGATGGCGTTGTGGCACTCGAACGAGTTCGCCGACCACGGCAGCAAACCGATCGTGTACAGCGACCCTCCAAGTAAGGCCCGCTATGACAAAGTGCGTCAAACCACTTAGCGACTTGGACACTGTGAGTGCTAAGTCGTCCAAATGGACAGCTCTGATTGGTCGAGCGGGACGACTTAGAACGCAAAGTCGCTAAGCCGCTAAGTGGTTTGACGCACTTTGTCACATCAAACACACGGAGTACTTTGGTGACCTGACCGTACGGAGTGTCTTCACATATAGGACACTTGACCATATCGAGTGAGGCCCGGTTTCAGACACACGGAGCACGTTGGTCAGTGACCATATGGAGTGTCATCGTGTTCAGATACCTAACCATGTCTCAGGTTTAGGGCTTAGGATTCCGGTTTAGGGTTCCTAGACCCTAAACACTAAACCCTAAACCCCAAACCGTGTTGGACGACTACCATGTCTACTGACGCGGCTGAACTCTTCATTAAGGTTAGGAAAGGTAGGTGACTTGACCATTCGCAGTGAGGGTGACGGTGGCGTGGCCTGACCACCGATGATGCACAGGGTTTAGGCTTTAGGCTTTAGCGTTTAGGGTTTAGGCCTCACCCCCGATGATGCACAGCTGTAGCGCCCACGGCGACAGCGCGGCCGACACGTCCGGCCACACCGTGACGACCGACCAGCCGGCGCCCAGGAACACCGGGACGTGCAGGTACATGTTGTCCAGCCGCGACTTGGTGGCTTTGGCGAGGAATGACAGGCTGGTCAGCGTCCGTCACTTAGGGTCACCACGCACCAGCTCGCTGCGTCACACGGAGGTCATGCACTGAAGACACGCGGTTACCCTAAACCCTAAACCTGTCGAAGACATTGCAGGGTGGCTCCATGTTTCGTGGGTGCCACGTCACAGGGTGGCCATTACCTCAAGACACGAGGGATCGTATCAAGCTGATTGATGACGTCCCAGACATGGATAGATGAGATCCGCTATCCGCGAGGCACCCCGAAAGTTGAAAAGCGTATCACCCACCAGGGCACCCCCTTTAAACTCAGTGTCGGGTCTGGTATCGAATACATGTTATCGAATCCCGTTCGACCAATCAGAACTGTCCATTCTAAACATCCCACCGGCCGATTCGCCGAAAGCCCGACCGGGTTACGATCCCCTTGTAAATAGACCATCGGTTTCGAGGATCTCAGCGTTACTAGTAACGCCGACATTGAGACTAGTAGATAAATGAATGGTCCGAGTCCGCACCACACGATGGCGAGGGTCTGCGGGCACTGCGCCACGGTCATAATGGGCGTGTAGGTGCCGGCGATCAGCAGCAGTATGCCCGCGTGCAGGGGCTTACACTCGTCCACTTTTCAGCTAAACTTGAGCGCTTTGTATGGAATAGGGGGTGCGCGTAGGGGTTATGTAGCCCGTGTTAAGGGGGTCTTAGGGGGTGTTTATGGTGTGTAGGGTGTTTTGTGTGTCAGACACGGCTCAAGTTGAGCTGAGAATGAACGAGTGTAAGCCCCTGCCCGCGTGGTCCGCCAGCTGCAGCCGCCACAGCCACTGGTGCTTGTACGCCAGTGAGTTGAACGCCATACACCAGGGCCGCATAGATCCCTCCCGTCTTCTCATCAACTTGAGCCGCTTT